>JAEEGJ010005864.1_pt1 | contig 37789 bp, 39 predicted proteins | sample 8958761 | NCBI WGS metagenome assembly JAEEGJ01 (sample SAMN16246546, study PRJNA631951) | gut metagenome | biome: gut microbiome; feature: rumen; material: RS-attached | host: Bos | place: Iran: Karaj | collected 2018-10
TTTCTGTAATTTGTGCTTTTAATTGATTTACTCTTTCTGATATTTTAGATTTATCTCCCGCTCCATCTACTATAATTGTATTTTCTTTTTGAACTTTAACTTGTTTTGCTCTACCTAATTGGTCTATTGTAGTGTCTTTAAGTTCTAATGCTAATTCTGAAGTAATAACTTCTCCACCTGTTAAAATTGCAATATCTTCTAGCATTGCTTTTCTCTTATCTCCAAATCCTGGTGCTTTTACTGCTACTACATTTAAAACTCCTCTTAATTTGTTAAGTACAAGTGTTGACAATGCTTCTTGTTCAACATCATCACATATAATTAATAATTTACCTGATTGTTGCATTAAGTTTTCTAGTAATGGTAATATTTCTTGAATATTGCTTATTTTTTTATCTGTAATTAATATATATGGATTATCTAAGATTGCTTCCATTTTTTCTGTATCTGTTACCATATATGGAGATACATAACCTTTGTCAAATTGCATTCCTTCAACTACATTTAGCTCTGTTTGTGAAGTTTTTGATTCTTCTATTGTTATTACTCCATCTTTAGATACTTTATCCATTGCATCTGCAATTAAGTTTCCTATTTCTGTATTGTTTGCAGAAATACTTGCAACTCTTGCAATATCTTCTTTTCCATTAACAGCTGAGCTTATTTCTTTTAAAGCTTTTACTGCTACATCTGTTGCTTTATCCATTCCTCTTTTTACACTCATAGGATCTGCACCAGCTGCAACATTTTTTACACCTTCTTTAACCATAGCTTGTGCTAAAACTGTTGCTGTTGTTGTTCCATCTCCCGCAACATCATTTGTTTTTGTAGAAACTTCTTTTACAAGACGTGCTCCCATGTTTTCGAATTTATCTTCTAATTCAATTTCCTTTGCTATTGTTACACCATCATTTGTTATAAGTGGTGAACCAAAACTTTTGTCTAAAACTACATTTCTTCCTTTTGGTCCAAGTGTTACCTTTACTGTGTCTGCCAATTTATTGACACCTTTTAATAAGCTTTTTCTAGCTTCTTCTCCGTATATTATTTGTTTTGCCATTTTTATTTACCTCCTCTAAATCAATGAAAAACTTCGTCTTGCGAGGTGGCGAATTTTATTAAAAATGCTCACATACACAAAGTATGCTCCGCTTTTTTGATAAAATTTTGCCTAGCAATACTTGTTTTTGATTGATTTCTTTTTTATTTTAATTTCTACTCAACTATTGCTAAAATATCATCTTGCTTAACAATAATATATTCTTGACCTTCGTATTTAACTTCAGTTCCTGCATATTTGCTAACTATAACGTTATCTCCTTTTTTTACATACATTTCTTGAAGCTCACCTTTTACCTTTTCTCCTGGTCCTACTTCAATTACTTCTGCAATTTGTGGTTTTTCTTGGCTTGCTCCTGCTAAGATTATTCCACTTTTTGTAGTTTCTTCTTTTTCTTTCATTTTTATTAAAACTCTATCACTTAATGGTTTTATCATTATAAACCCCTCCTTTTTTATTATGCTTTTAGCACTCTTAAGTTTTAACTGCTAATAATATTATACCCATTTTAGAAAATTGTCAATACCTATTTTAAAATTTCACATTAAATTCACATTTTTATTTATATTCCTATAATACCAATATTAGAACAACAAGCTTCATCATAAAATAATAACATCTAAATATTAATTTATCATATATAATTTAATAGATTCTTTTAGAAAATAGTATTGGCAAAGTTTCTAAAAAAAATCGAATTTGACTAAATCGCAAAAATATGCTATAATAATGTACTTGAGGTTTATTTAACTCATCATTATTTAAAACATGGTTTCAAATTTTATACAGGAGGTAAAATGGCTAAACTTACAATACGGCAAATCAAAATGGAACATGAAAAAGAACGCAGAGCTAAACAATTAAAGCTCTACAAAACACTTATTTCATATGCAATTGGTCTTATTTTGTTTTTTATTGTAGCTATAAATGTAAAAGATTTTGTCTTAAAGTCAGTTCAATCAATAAGAGATTATGATAAAGTGGATGATAAATTTACATTTATTGAAGCTGATAATTGCAAATTCAAAATGTATAAGTATTCTCATCCACATGAAAACTTTACTTCATTATTAATTGATGAAAGTTTAAAAGACTTTGATCTTGAACAATTAGATTTTAAGTACGATGAAAAATTTTACATTAAATCTGAACGTGAATTAATTGATTTTTATCGTTTTGCCAAAACAGATCGTACAAAGTTATATGTTATGATTGACTCAAAGCATAAAAAATTAATTAATACTATGGAAAAGCTTCGGGAATTTGAACTTATTACGGATGTAAAGGAGAAAGCAGAAATATATAATTGTGGAACCCCTGATGCCAAAAAAACTATTGTTTTTGTAGATAAAACTTTAAACATCGTGCCAAAAAACATTGCTTTTTGGAATATAGGAGTAACACCATATGATATCAAAATCATTGATGATTCTAACGTTTTTTGTTCTTATTACTATAAAAATTATACTAAGAAGGATGAAAAACTTACTCCTTTAGATGACTATAATATTTGTGTTATAGTTAACAAAGATAATAAAAAATTAATTGCGGCTTGTAAAGCTCTTGAAATAGATTAGATACATAAAACCTTTTGAAACCATGTTTTTTAAAAATCGTGAATTGGAAAATAATTTTTCTAATTCACGATTTTTTTGTTTTTTTTTTAATCAAGATTATTCTTTTTATTTATATTACCTTTTACTTTATTCCTAATGCTTTTAAAGCATCAGAAATATTTTTAACTCCAATTATTTCCATTTTGTATGAGTTTTCTAGATATTTTTTATTGTTTTCAGGAATTATACATGTTTTATACCCCATTTTTTCTGCTTCTTTTAGTCTTTTTTCTATCATATTAATTCGTCTTACTTCCCCTGTAAGTCCTACTTCTCCCATAACTACTGTATCTTTTGGGATTGAAACATTCTTAAAGCTTGATGCAACAACTGCACAAATTCCAAGGTCAACTGCAGGTTCATTTAATTTAATTCCTCCAACCACATTTAAGTAAATATCTTGTGAACCTACCATCATGTATGCTCTTTTTTCTAAAACTGCAACTAATACTGAAAGTCTGTTATAATCTATTCCATTTCCTGTTCTTTTAGGAATTCCATAAATGCTTTGTGTTGTTAAAGCTTGAAGTTCTATAAGCATTGGCCTTGAGCCTTCCATACTAGCTACTATGCACGAACCTGAGGGATTTCCTTCTCTTTCTGAAATTAAAATATCTGAAGGATTTAAAATCTCACATAATCCTTCACCTTTCATTTCGAACATACCTAATTCATTTGTTGAGCCAAATCTGTTTTTTACACTTCTTAAAATTCTATATGAGAAAAATCTTTCTCCTTCTAAATATAAAACTGTATCTACCATGTGTTCTAACACTCTTGGCCCTGCTATTGTTCCATCTTTTGTAACATGTCCAATTATTATTGTAGTAATTCCTTGAGACTTACATACTCTCATTATTTGTGAAGTTATTTCTCTTACTTGGCTTACACTACCTGCTGCTGCAGATAATTCTTCTGAATACATAGTTTGAATTGAATCTATTATTACAAGTTTTGGTTTTATTTCTGTAATTTCTTGATTTATAATTGATATATCTGTTTCGCCTAAGAATAAAATATCATCATTATTTATTCCAAGTCTATCTGCTCTTATTTTTATTTGTTCGGCAGATTCTTCTCCTGATACATATAAAACTTTTCCGTCACCTTTAATTTTGTCACATAACTGCAAGATTAAAGTTGATTTTCCTATTCCTGGTTCTCCTCCTAATAATACTAACGAACCTTTAACTAGTCCACCGCCTAAAACTCTATCTAATTCATCTATTCCTGTATTTATTCTTATTGCTTCTTTTCCTTCATAAGAGTTTAGCTTTTTTGGTTCTTGTCTTTCTTTTAATTTTTTTACTCCGTTTTCTACAACTGTATCTATTTTTTGTTCAAAAAAAGTATTCCAACTATTACACGCAGGACATTTTCCTAACCATTTTGAACTTTCATATCCACATTCATTACATACAAATACTGTTTTATTTGTCTTTGCCATTTTATTCCTCCGCTCTTTTTTATATTGTAATTTTAGCATATTGGTTTGATTTTTGCAAGGAAAAAAGAAAACCCCTCACCACGAAATTTTCGTAGTGAGGGGCTGATGAGAATCGCCAACTCTTTAGGATACAGATAATTAATCTTTATACTCCAACAAGAGTTCTTCCGGTGTCTCCTGAACAATTTTAAAAATTTTAAGATATTTAAACAAAATCCATATGCATCTAAATATTTAACATGTTCTGTTTTTATAAATTCTATATCATCTTTTAATTCATAAGCATCTTCTGGAGTACCTGTAATATCTAGATATTCTTTTATTTTTTCACATTTACTTAATACTGTAATTTTTTTATTTTTTATAAAATAAGCATATAATATTAGTTGGCTTAAAGAGCCTGCATGGTCATTATGTAAATGTGTAACTATTATTTTTATTTCCTTATATTGTGATAAATCAAATTTATTCTTTACTTGCTCAAATACTGTAAATCCACAATCTATTAATATTAATTTATCTTCCACCTCAATATATGCAGAATTATTTTTTTCTCCAAATCCTGAGTCTCTTCCTAAAAAAAGTTAAAGTTTGTTTTTTCATACTATTACTCCAATCAATCTAAAAATTCTTTATTACATTTTATTACTTTATAACAAATTAGTCAAAAAAAGTTGAGATATATTTCTACACCTCAACTTTCCCCTAATATTATAATCTTGTTAGGGAAGCTAATGCAAACTCAGTTGCCTGAGCTACTGCACTAGCTCTGGAGTACTCAGGTCCCAAGAGCTCTTCAATCTTGGTAATCCCTTTTCTCCTAAGGTAACTATCGAGGTTTATCTCTTTAATTACCTCAATGTCTTCGGAAGGTACTTGCCATCCAGCGCTCTTTCCAAAGACAAATTTTCGGGCTTTTTTATCAAATATGCAAACAACTTGCACATTAAAATATATGCCCATGCAAGACTCTATGCCTGCCTCACAGCTAACATAGTAATCTGCATTTGTATCTTCGGAGCTAATAAGAGACTTAACTCTATTTTTCGCTCCTAGATAGGTTTCTTCATCAAAAGGCTGGTCTGATACACCAGATTCAACCGACCGATGAAAAACTACAACCTCGGTCTCTTTATCGAAAAACCGAGAAAATGCTAATTTGATTCCCTTGATTTTCTCAGGAGAATCTGTCGCTATTGCAACTTTCATGTCTATACCTCCTGTTGCATTTATATATTATAATTATATCATATTTTATGTAAAATTTCAAATTTTTATGTTCCGTCGTAATAATCAAACCCACCTCGAGATAAATCATTGAATGGTACAAATTTAGCTCGTTTTTCTCTTAATTCTTTTTCATCAAAATGTCGTACCACATTAGAGTCAACATCAATTAAATATTTTTCTCCTTCTATATTTATAACTAAACATCTAATATACCTTGTAGAATTTTTAGTATCTCCTTCAATTCTTTTCCATACTTTTTCCCTTTTTTCTGATCCTACTCCAATATCTACTACTTCTTTCATATATTCATATATTCCCTGAGAATCTAAATGATATTTATTTGTAAGTATTTCCATTATTTTTTTCAAAAAAATGATATCATCTTTTTCATCATTGTTTATATTTTCATCTTCTTTATTATTGTCATTTTCTTTTATATCTTCTTGTATTTTTTGAATAGCATATTCACTTCTGCCTTCATTAAATCTATCAATTGCATCTCTAAATATTTTTTTCTTATCTTCTAAAATTTTAATTCCTTCAACTGTAAGACCAGTTTTCATTCTTGTAAGATCTTTTATTTTAAAGAAATCATCAGTATCTAAAGTAATACTGTAATCATCACAAGTTAGCCCTACCATATAATGTGTAAGATTTTTGTTCCAATGAATACAAATATTATAATCTTCATTTTCTTTTAATAATTCTGATAATCCCTTAGCAAGATATCTAGAAAGTTCAAAACAGATTCTCCTGTTATGTTTTTCTCTGTTTTTTTCCCATTCACTATCTATATCTCGTCCATACCAGTCGGGTAAGTCATATGTATCATCATCAATTTTTTTTATGTATGATATTAAGTTATCGTCATACACATAATCTTTGCAGATTTTTTCAAAAATCAACAGGATTTTATCTTCTTTACTTAGATTACTATCTTTTGATAGTTTATCTATAAAATTTTGAAGTTCTTCGGTTATTTTCCATTGACCCTTGTCCACAATTATACTGTCGTTTAATTCTCCATTTATTTTTTTTTCCTCTGGATCTATAACAATTGTGTGTTTCATCCTTGAAGATAATGAAACCATATCATTTAGCTTTTTTATTCTATTTATATCAATGCTCATACTTCTACTCCCCTTATTTTATACTATATTTATCCTCCATAATAGTTATATAAGTTTTCTTGAGGATTGAAAACAAATAATTTTTTTAATTCATCTATATTTGCTTCATTCATTGACTGTTCTACACTATCAATTAAATATGTTTTGCCTTTATATTCGAAAATAATACATCTTACATATCTTTTTTCATTTTCGCCTTTTATTTCTTTCCATATTTTTTCTATTTCAAATCCTTCATTTTCAACTATTGCTCTCATATATTCCATAAAACCTTGTGAGTCTATATTATACATTTTTAGTATATCTACAATCTTTTTTAAACACTCTATTTTATTATTTTCATTAAATTGTTTTTTTACTTCTTGAACCTCTATTATATCACTCAACCTGCCATCATTAAATTCATCAACCGCTTTTTGAAAAATTCCTTTTTCATCTCTTAATATTGTAATCCCATTTATTGTTAAACCTAGTTTTAATCTAGTAAGATCTTTTATTTTGTTAAAATCATCTAAATCTAAAATAACACTATAATCTCTGCCAGTTAGTACTGTCACGTAATGAGTATTTTCTTTATCTCCCAACATAAATGCTTCTATATTTGCATCACCATCTAATAACACATTAATTGCTTTTGCATAAAATCTTGCAAACTCATAACATATTCTTCTGTTATGTTTTTTTCTGTTATTTATCCATTTTTCGTCAACTATTCTTCCATACCAGTCTACAGCAATATATTTTATGTTTTCTGGATCACTTGTATCTTTTTTAAAAAAATATAAAACATTATCATCATATATATAATTTAAGCAAATAAATTTATATACTTCTAATATCTTCTTTTCAAAACTCAATTCTTTATTTATTAATAATTCATTTACCAAATCTTGTAATTTTTCCTCTAGTTCCCATTTTACCTGGTCATATTCTATCCATTCTTCATTAAGTTTTCTATTAGGCTCTAGTATTATTTTATAGTTACCATCTAAATTTTCACATACTTCATTATAAAAACTTTTTATATACTCATCACGCATTTTTATTCTCCCATCTTATTTATTAAATAAATCACCATTTCCGATAATTCTTATATTTTACAACTAAAGTTTCATCATTTTCATTTATTATTCCTTTTTTTACTAAAATATGGTATACGTCCGGCATAATTAATTTTTTATATACTTCCTCTATTTTATTTTCTTTTACTCCAACTCTTCGCAAAATATCATATGCTTTCAATTTTTCTAATTTAAAAAAACAAGCTTCATCTTCTAAAATTTGCTTGATTTTTAAGTTTTCTTCATAATTATCTTGATTTTCTTGTAAAATCTCTATTTTTGCTTCATTCATTACTTTTATAACTTTTAATTCGTTCATTTTATCCCCTTTCTATTTTAACATCTTTACATAATTTTGTCAATTTTCATTTAAATACACCAATTCTCGACATTTAAATACACCAATTTTCGACAATCTCATCAGGTATTTTTAGATTACCATATCCCACACCTTTTATAATTCTGCCTGTGTAATATTCTTTTACATCAAAAGTATTAAGCTTTTCATAAGCTCCACAAACATTATTCAAACACCATTTACTTGAGTTTTACTCATTTTTACTTGCCTATAATGAACAACATACCCTATTATAGTTGCAAACTGCATAATATTTGTTAAAACTGTTGCAATTGTGATTGCTAAATCTGGTACATGAACTATGTAATCTAAATAGCATAAAGCAATTGAACAATCTAATACTACTGTTTTTGCTTTTCCTATTAAAGAAGACCTTGCTTCATATCCTTTTATTTTATAATGTGAATTTATTATTGCTATTATTAATTCTAATACAAGTATTAAAACTATCCAGCTGGTATACTGAAATGCTAATGGAAATGTAAGTGTTAATACAAAAAGTTTGTCACATATTGCATCTAAATCTGCTCCAAATTCACTTTGAGCATTATGTGTTCTTGCATACCAACCATCAAAGCAATCTGTTAAACCACATAAAGCAATCAGTGTAAATGCTAGATAAATGTGATTTGTTAAAACTGCTGGAATTATTGTAATTGGTGCTAAAAATCCTCTTATTAAAGTTAATGTATTTGGTATTTGTTTTCTTTTTCTTTCTTTATCGTTACTTTTTAAATCTGCTATAACAATTTTTACGTTTTTTACGAAATACTCCCAAAATTCTTTCATTTATTTTTCTCCCCTATTATTTCTTATCTTACTCTTGCTTAAGAATGTTTTCTATTGTATGCCATGCAAGTAGTGCACATTTAACTCTTGCTGGCATATTTGATATATTTTTAAATGCTATAGCATCTTCTAATTTTTTTAAGTCTTCTTCATTTTGTGTTTCTCTTTTTATCATATCTATAAATGTTTTTATTATTTCTTTTGCTTCCTCTACTGTTTTTCCTTTTAAAGTATCTATCATTATAGAAGTTGAAGCTTGTGAAATAGCGCAGCCATGGCCTGTAAATGCCATGTCTTCAATTATATTGCCATTTAATTTTAACTGAATTTCTATTTCATCTCCACAATTTGGGTTATGTCCCATTTCGCAGTATGTTGGATTTTCTATTTTCTTTTTGTTGTATGAATTCATACTGTGCTCCATTATTAAGTCATTATATATATCTGTTAAATCTTCCATTTAATGTAAATCCTTCCTTTTCTATACATTTTCATATTGTATATTTTACATTAAATCTAAAAAAATATCAAGTAATATTAAAAAAAAGCATGTAATTTATACGTTACACGCTTTTTTTAGGTACTTTATTTTCTTTTCCACTTTTGTTTAGCCTGATCCAATATGCCCTCTGCATGATAATAACTCGTTTTGAAAGTAGATTCGATATTTTTTATCATTTCATCCTTATACTGATAGAACAATTTCTCATAGTCAAAATTAGGATATGCGGTTATTTCACCATTTTCAATGTAAAAAAATTGACTACTTATCTCATTTTGAGTAAAAACAACTTTTCCCAAAAAACTATCTTTTATCTCTTGAGACAAAAGTGCTTTTAACCTTTCAAAATTTGCTACTTTTACCTTCCGCTGAGCTATATGTCCACAGGCAAAGAACATAAAATACCCTTCTGGAATAAATACAGTTTTTCCCATTTTACATTCCTCCTTAAAAACTCTTTTCCTTTTGTTGCTATCTATCCTATGTCGAAAATAGGAGTAATATGTTTTATGTAATGATAATATCACAATTTATTTTTATTTGCAATATAAAAAGTCATAAAAATCGCATACAAAAAGTCAATAATCATTGTTAATGTTCATTTAATTGTTGTATATGTACTAATCTATAAATTTTTCAAAACGATATTTTTGAGTAACTTCAATATTTAACAATATCTCCTTTTTTAAATTCTCTTTCCATAAATAATTTCTCCTCTTCATATTTCTTAAATTATTATCTTTATTTTTATATATTTAGAGCATCCTTTGTAGCTATATAATCTAACTTTCTAGACTCTGCACTTCCATTATTTAATTATTCCCTTTGCTTTTAAGTTATTAATATAATTTTTCTGTGTTTCAATAAATCTATTTTTATCTGATAATAGTTCTCTTATTTCTGTTAAGAACTTTTCATATTCTTCATCTTTAAAGAAAAATTTTGCATAACCATTTTCTCCAAATTTATCGTTTAAATGGAAATGACAATCTTCAAATATTTGCTCATCATCATATTCTGGATGGAGTTTTTTGTTATAACTATATGATCTTCTTAAACATGCTTCTACAGTATTATTTCTATCAGCAGTTGAAACAATTTTGCCATATACACTTCTTGGTTCATGATTGCTTGAAGCTCTATGGTCTTCTATTGCTTCTTTTATAGTTTTTCTTTGTTCATCATTAAAAAAATCTTTTAGCTTATTATCATTATACATTATTTCAGCAGATATTATTTCATGTGTTTTAGAATTAATATGATGACCAATATCATGGTAAGATGCAACAGTATATACCATATCGTAATTTATATTTGGTATAGTATCAGCAAACTTAAAGCTTCTGCTTATAACATATTTTATATGGTCAATATTATGTGCTTGCTCATTTTTAGAATATTCTGGGAATATATTTTTTTCTATATATTCTTTTAAATCTTTATTAATGTTCATTTTATCATATCCCTATTATCTAATTTTTCTCAATTGTTCAAATAACGTTTCATTGGTGCGATTCGTAGACAGGTATACGAAAAATCACACCATTTATTTATCATTTTATAAATTCAATTTACTATAATTAATTTAACATAACTTTATATATTTTGCAATAGGACTTTAAAAAAACTTTTTTTATTTAATTTCTATGAAAAAGTCCTTTTATCAAATTAAATATTTTTTGATACCATTTTTCTTCTTGTACAACAGTAATTCTTGTTTCTATAGATGGTTGTTCTTCCTGTGGTACATTTCTATTTTTAAATATATCATCTGGATTATATTTTTCCCTAATTTCATTTTCAATCTGCTCTTGAACTTCTTGTAATTCTTTTGCATCTTTTGCTTGTAATCTTTTTCTTTCATTTGGAGAACAAAGAAAATCTCTGTATATCAGTCCTAAAATTACAATAGTCTCATCTTTTAGTTTTTCATTTTCCAATGGCTCTTTAATATCTGGAATATAGTTTTTATCTCTTTCTTCTTCAATCATTTCATAAAACTTATTTGGAATTTTATCTAATAATTCCTGTGGCATTATCTTAAAAATTTCATAAATTTCAGAAAACGCTTCCATATATTTTTGCTTCAAAATGGTTACCTACCTTTCGTTTGTATCTTGATTTTTATTCATTTCTTGTTTATTAGTTCTTTCTTTAATCTTCTCACTAATTGCTTTTATTATATCAGATTTCATTTTTACAAATTTTGCTTTAACATTTTGTGCAAATTTGTCTATACTGCTATACCATCCACTAAACCTATTCATCCACAAATCTACTGTTGGATTATTTCTTTCCTGCATTTGCTTTTGCTTTGTTTTATTAAACTCATCACCTATTTCGTCTTTTATGCTTACTTCCTCTGGACGTTCCATTTCCTGTTGTGGCTGTTCATATGTTTTTTGTGGTCTTGCCCAATACTCATCCATAACCCTATCAGTATTCGCTTTTACTTGTGGTTCTAAATCATTCATAAATTGTGTGTGTGATTCAATTGAAGTAAAATCGTGTAAATTTGTACCCATATATTCTTTACTTTTTTCTGCTTTTATTCTTTCTTGTTCTTCGGCTTTTGCTCTTGCTTCTTGCTCTGCTTTTATTCTTGCTTGTTCTTCGGCTTTTGCTTTTGCTTCTTGCTCTGCTTTTATTCTTGCTTGTTCTTCGGCTTTTGCTTTTGCCTCTTGTTCTGCTTTTATTCTTGCTTGTTCTTCGGCTTTTGCTTTTGCTTCTTGTTCTGCTTTTATTCTTGCTTGTTCTTCGGCTTTTGCTCTTGCTTCTTGCTCTGCTTTTATTCTTGCCTGTTCTTCGGCTCTTGCATTTTCTTCTTGTTCAACTCTTCCTCTATGGTGTTCTCCTATATATTTTTTATTTGTACCATCTTGAATTGAAGAATTTTCATTTTCTAGTTTTTCAATGTCTTGTTTTAATCGTCTAACCTTATTTTTTGCTCTAATTGTATCCATATCTCTTTCGCCATATCGCTTTAATGAAGCCTCTAATTCTTTTTCTGCTTCTGGTAATAAAGCCTTTTTTTCTTCAATTTTTCTTGCATTAGTATCTAATATTGATTGCAAATCTACACCACTTCTAGCAACTACCCAAGAGTCTTGCATAGTTTCTATCTGAGTTTCAATTTCTGCAATTCTCTTTTCATTTCCTGGTATATCTCTATAATTTTTTAAATATGCTAATTTTTGTTCCAAATATTCACTTTTTTTTGCAACTGCTCCATCTATTCTTTCAACATCTCCGTGAGTAAATTCTCCCTTTTCGTTTTGCTGTTTCTTCTATATCTTTCATTATATCAGACATATCCAAGCCTTGTTCTTCAATTCTTGCTTTTTTATGCGGACTTCTATCTTGTGCCAATGCATATTCAACTGATGTTCCCCACGCTGTTTCTAATTCCTCTATTTGTGATTGTAACTCTTCAATTTTTTCTTCATTTTCTGGGATTTCTATATGTTCCTTTAATTCTGTAATTTCTTTATCCAATTGCGCAATTTTTTCTTTATAAACTTTTTCCAATACATCTTTTGCTTTATCTTTTTCTTCTTTTCCTGCTGATGTATGACATATTGATGAAACTTTTGCAAAGTCAGAAAATTGTGCAATGATTTCTTCATTACTCATTTCTGGTGTTAAATTTTGATATTGCTCAACTCTTTGCTGAAAAATCTCTTTATGCTTTTCTCCAAGTTTACTTTCTATATATTCTGTTAGGCTATTTGCACTACTTTCTCCCCAATAATGTGCTGAAAAGTTAGAAAATGCAACACTATAAACACTTCTACAATCTTTTGCCCTTTCATAATCTCCAGAACTTAATGCTTCTAATTCTTTATTAACAGCAATTTTAGCAAGTTCCATATCATCTTTAAACTTATCACTCATTAAATCATCATAAAATACTTCTGATCGTGTTATTGCATCAATTTGTCCACTTGTTTTATGCAACATACCTCTTTCCATTGACTCTAAATTTCCCTGTCTATGCATATGTGGTACATTCCACTCTAACCCTTTTTGCGTTTGTTTCACTTCATCTAACTGGCTTTGTAATTGTGAATATCTATTTCTATCTTCTTCCGAAAAATTTTCAAGGGAAACATTGGGATAGTATTTAAATCTTAATTCTTCCATTTCAGAAATAATATTTTCTCCCAATTCCTCTGCCTGTTGATATTTATATACACTTACACTATCTTCTTTATATCCATCTGGAATTATAAAAGATGTATGATTTTGCTGTTCTTCTATATCATTTAATTCTTTCTGCAATTGTTCAAATGTCTGTCTATCTTCTGGACTATAATTATCAATAGAAGTATTTGGCTCATATCTTTTTTGTATTTCTTCTATTTTTGCGATAATCTCTTGCCCTTTTTCTAATTGTCTTTTATACTCTTGACCTCTACTGACATTTTCCTTTGAATATACACTTGCATAACTAATATAATCATCTATTTTTGCCATAAAAACTATTTCCTCTTTTTTGCATTTTTTCTTTTTATTAAATAACTATTTAATCTTTAATACCTCTTTGATTTTATTAAATATTTTCTTTATAATGTTTTCTTTTTTATAAAGAATTAACGATTTATCTTCTTTTGTATTTTGAACAATATTTTTTTCCTTAAAATGTATTTCATATTTTTTTCTTATTTCTTCTTCCTTTTCTTCTATCTCTTTTTTCTCTTGTTTTAAAAGTTCTTTTCTCATATCTTCTGAACATAAATAATCTCTATAAATCAATGCTAGAATTATTTTTGTATTTTCATTTAAAGTTTGTTCTTTTAATGGAATTTCTTTGTCAATATTTGAAACATATTCTGTATCTTTATTTTCCTCTATCAATTTTATAAAATTAGGATTTATTTTATTTTTCATTGATTTTGACATCATTTGTATAATAATACTAATATCTGTAAATGCTTGTCTATCTTGAATATTTATCATCTATGCCTACCTCCTGACTTATAGACTTATTCTGTCTATTACGAGTAATATCATATAGTCTTGCATATAATTGTTGCATATTCGATTTATCAACAGAATGATAGCAATTTTGCATATCTTCCATAGTTACTAATTCTTGTTCTTCTTGCATAAAGTCATTTATTTGTTGCTGTAATTCAGAGTCTTCAATAGCATTAGTTTCCATATATCTTGTTATTAAGCCATAATATATTGAATACATATTTTTATAATTAGAATTTTCTTCTTGTTTGTGTTCTGCAAACTCTTGAAGTAATGTATGTATATCTTTTTTCGTTCCATCTTGATTATACTCAATACCCAATATAGCATTTTCTTCCAATATTTTAGGATTATTTTGTATTAAAAGTCCTACATATTCTGAAATATCTATAAATGTATCTTTACCTATTGATAACTTCTTTTTAGCATCTGCATATATTGTATGTTCTTCGCTTTCTGCTATATATTCATTCTCCATATTTTCACTTATTGTTCTGACAAAATCTGGATTTAGTCCATTTAAAAATTCTAATGCTCCTAATATTTCACCTTTTCTTGCATCTGATTCCATAAATATACTTTTATAATTCGCATTATAAAAATCTTTATCATATTCTTCTATAACTTCCTCTTTTATAAAATTATATGTCAAATAATCTATCTTTCCATTTCTTATATTGTCATATTGAATAGCGTGTTGCATTTCGTGAAACATAGTCTTAAATAATTCAGCCTTTTCAGATAATAATTCACTATCTAGATATTTTTCTAACAAAGAATCGTCAATCCATATTGATAAATTATTAGGATCATTATAACCAAGAGTTCCGTTTCCCTCTCCAAAAAACACATTATTTTGAATATTTATATTATTATTCTTTAACATATTGCATATTACACTTTGCACACAACCTTGTAATACTTCCTTGTCTACTTGTGTTTTATGTGCTAAATCTTCATTTAATAGTTTTTGTGCAATATCAAGTGGTATAATTTGACCACTATAATATGCTTGTTTTACTTTTAATTGTGTTTCCTCTTGACTATCTTTTTCTTCAAATACTATCGTTTCTTCTGAAATATATTCACTATATAAACCATTTCTTTTTAATGCTATTATCAATTGGTTTTTTTCTTCTTGTGAATAATAGTCTGAATGTAGTAGAGTAATCAAATTTTCAACAAAATGGCTATTTATATTTTCAATTCCCTGTAATTTATTTAATTTTTTTATATAATATTCTGGTGGTAAAAAAGGTCTTTGTGCTTCTTCAATTATTTTTTCACTTTTTTTCAAACTATCAAATGTATTAAAATCTGTTAGCCATTCAAATTCTTGTGCATATTCACTATCTAAAAATTCATTATAGTCATTGGGTATATCAATTTGTGCAAGGAATCTTGCAACTTCATAAGATATAGATTGTGAGTCAAAAATATTTTTCATTATCAAAGCAAAATTTTTTTCGGATAAATTAACACCTTTAAAATGTTCAGATAGTTCCGTTATAAAGCCATTTTCTGTTTTTGTATCATCATATCCTGATATATCCATAAATGACTTTACAGAAATATTTGCTAAAATATTTTTTAATATTTTATTATCATCAATTTTCCCATCCCACATTTGTTGTATAACAATATCATCTTTTAAAAGGTCTGGTGTAAATATTGACTTCATTTTTAAAATTGTTTCACTATATTGGTACATTAGATTTTTTTCATAAAAATTCATCTTTTTGCTATCTTTTGAAATCAAATCCTTAAAAAATAATGAATTGTCAATATGTTTTATTATTTCTACAATTTGTTCTTTGGGTATATTTAAAAAATTATTCTTTATTTGCATTAGTATATGTCCATACATATTTTGTTCAAATTCGTTTGAAACATATTTTTTTGCTGATGCTTCAGTAATATCTTGTCCTTCAAATAAATTATTTTCTTTTAATGCTTGTACATATTCTTCTCTATCCTGTAAATATTCTAATGCACTTTGAATTTTTCCTATATCAGATTCAAATTGAAGATTAAAAGCATACTTATTCTCATTCCAACTTAATGCATCTATTAAATCAGATTCAAAATATTCATATTCCGTTCCGATTTCAAATATATCTTTAAATCTTATTAACCTTACAATATTCCCCTTTACCAAATCAACAATTTCATTTTGATTACTATCATTTCCATCTTTAAATTGATATTCTCTTAATACTAAATGTAAAGAGTTTTTAAATTCTTTAAATATAAATAAATTTTCTTTTAAAAAATCCTGTCGTTGTGTCTTATCTTCTATTGTTTCTGCTGTATCTAATATATTGCTTGTTCTTTTTATCAATTCAATATATTCTTCCATAAAATACCTTCCGAATTATTTTATAATAAAATATCTCAAAAATATTTTATCAATAAAGTAATTTTTTTACAATATTTTTATAAAAATTTATTTATTAGATTTTTTGCTTACATTTCCATTTCTGAAATTTTTCTTTTTCTTCTCATTTTACCTTTTTTTCAATATTTATTAATGTATTATTTTCTCTTTCAAAATCGCTAATTAAATTATTTTCTGCATCTATGTCAAACATTTTACAAATCTATGTATTTATATTTTCATTCTAATTTGAACTCTTTTTGTTTATATTCTGATTTGATTTCATCCGCTTCATTGTGTAATTCTTCGTTATTACGCATTATTCTATTTCTTTTTTTCATATTCTACTGCTTTATTATTTAATTTAACCTGGTGCTAGATGTTTCCTTTTGAATTTTGTTATAAGTAATATCATTTTTTTATACCTGTTTCATTTATATAAATTTTATTTCAAATATCTTATTAATTTCTTATTATTCTGCTTTAGTTCATTTTGCTTTTGTCGTTCTTGTTCTTTTTTCATAACTTTATCATATTCTTGTTGCCACAAATTTGTGTAAATTCCTAAAGATGCTATAATTATAAATTATGGCATTTTTATTTGTAAATATACTTCCGGCTATGTCGGTAGTGTATTTACAAAAAAAACAGAGGTATAAAATCCTCTGTTTTCTTGCTTTGGTGCTGATGGTGGGACTCGAACCCACATGATTTCTCGCAGCATTTTGAGTGCTGTGCGTATACCAATTTCGCCACATCAGCAAAACTATATTAACAACATTTATATTATCACAAAAAATAAAAGCTGTCTATAGTTTTTTCATAAATTTTTCATTTTAAATCTGAGTAATCTCAACTCCTGTATAAAAGTGCTTTAATATTTCTTCACAAGTACTGCCATTTTTTGCCATGCTATCTGCACCTGTTTGGCTCATTCCTACTCCATGACCATAGCCTCTAACCGAGAAAAAAATATTATCTCCTTCTAACTTTATTGCAAAATTCGTAGATTTTAATTCAAGTAAACTTCTGACCTTTGTACCTGCAATTTCTGTATTACCAAATTTTACTGTTTTTACTCTCCCACTTTGTGTGTAATCTAAAATTTTAATGCTTTCATTTTCTTCATAATTTATTTGTATATCTGGATATTCTTTTTTTAACTTTTCTAATAAATCTTTTTTAGAAATTGTTACTTCTGAACTATATTGAGAATATCCATCTTCTCCAGATGTTTCAACACTTTGCAAGTATGGTAAATCTTTTCCACTCCATACGTTAGATACTGTTTCTGTTGTTCCACCACTATTCGAATGAAAAAATGCATTTATTGGTTTGTTTTCATATGTTATTATTTTTCCAGCAGTTTCATTTACTGCTTTTACTATTTTATTCCAATAGTTTTCTCTATCTTCCTCACTCCATTTTTGCATTCTATCTTCTTTACTTATCCAAGCTTGACAACAGGTTGAATCATCACATATGTCTGCATCTCCATGTTTACCTTTATTATTTGCTATTTGATATATTGTATATGTTCTTGCTGCTATTGCTTGAGCTTTTAGTGCTTCTATTTCGTATTTTGCTGGCATTTCTGCTGATACTACTCCATATAAATACTTGTCTATAGCTAGTTCTTCTACTTCGCCTGTAGCCTTATGTAGTAATTTTATTGTTCCAAATTTAGTATAATCATAATCTACTTCTTCTTTTTCATTGTAAATTTCTGCTTCTTTTGCTATTGTTGAAATTGATTTAGCTTTTTTTGTACATAGTGCAGGAATAACAAATATTATTATTATAAAAGCTAAAATATAAGCAAAACTCTTTTTCATTTTCTTTTTTATTACCTTTCTGAATTTTTATTTTACTACAACTTACTTATATATTACGACACTAGTTCTTCTCTCATGCCTTGCAAAATTTTCTTTTCTATTCTTGATACTTGAACTTGTGAGATTCCAATTATTTTAGCAACTTCAGCTTGAGTTTTATCTTTATAAAATCTGAGTAATATTATCTTTTTGTCTCTTTCGTTTAAATTGTTTATTAGTTTTTGCACAGCTATTTTATTTGTAATAAGTGTTGCCTCATCTTTATTTGTTGAAAGTGTTTCTATTAATGTTAAGTCTTTGTCTGATTTACTATTTGTGTATTTTGTACTTTCTATTGATTCTGTTTGTTGAGCAGATTCTATTGCCATTATGATTTCTTCTTTTGATACTTTTAGTTCTTTAGAAAGCTCGGCCAAACTTATTTCTTTTCCTTGTTTTAAGTATTGTTTTTGCATCTCGTTTATTTTTACATTTAGTTCTTTTAAACTTCTACTTATTTTTACTGGACCATCATCTCTTAAAAATTTTTTTATTTCTCCTAAAATGTATGGAACAGCATAAGTAGAAAGTTTTACTTCAAAATTTGCATCAAATCTTCTTATTGATTTTATAAATCCCATACATCCTATTTGATATATGTCTTCTTTGTCATATCCTCTCCCTAAAAATCTTCTTGCTATGTTCCATATTAATCCTTGGTTTTCTTCTACTAATTTTGCCATTTCATCTTTATCACCATTTTGGGCTTTTATTATGCTTTGTATGTAATTTTCTTGCAATTTCTATTACCCCCTTAGAGCTTCCTCCAAAGTTACGGGTATATCTTCTGCTTCTTCTGTTTGTTTTATTTTTTTCTTCATTGTAACTTTAGTACCTAAACCTAATATAGATTCAACATTAAGTTCATCCATAAAGCTTTCCATAATTGTAAATCCCATTCCTGACCTTTCTAGATTTGGTCTTGTTGTGTATAATGGTTGTTTTGCCATTTCTACATTTTCAATTCCTTTTCCATTGTCAGAAATTTCTATGTATACTTCGTTTTCGTGTATTTTACAAATAACTGTAACAATTCCTAGCTTGTCCTCATAACCATGTACAATGGCATTTGTTACCGCTTCTGATACTGCTGTTTTTATGTCTGAAATTTCTTCTATTGTAGGGTCAAGTTGTGCTACAAATGCTGCAACACTTATTCTTGCAAATGCCTCATTATTTGATTTACTTATAAACTCAAGCTTTACCTCATTGTCTGTTATCTTATTTTTCATAGGTTTACTACCTCCTCTTCTTTTGATAAAATTAGTTTTTCTTCTAAATTGATTTCTGGAATAATTTTTAAAACTCCACTCATTTTGAATATTTTCCTTACTCCATCACTTAAATTTGCAACTAGAGTTCTTCCTCCAAGCATTTGAGCTTGCTTGTATCTTCCGGATTACCATTCCGATTCCGGCACTATCCATGAAAGTAACACGATCAAAATCAAATACAACTTCTCTAGGCATAAATCTTTCAATTTCATAATCTGCTTTCCTCCTTATATTTTTTACACTACATTCATCTATCTCCTCGTTTATTTTAAAAACAAGAACCTTGTCCTTCTCATAATAGCTTGTTGTCACTTCGGCACCATCCTTTCTTTTGTTTTTTGATTTATGCCTATTTTAACTCTTCTAATTTAAAAAGTCTGTCGAAATTGGTAGGTAGATAAAATTTTTTTTATAATTTTAATTAAAACTCAGACTTCAAATTACTTTTGCCCTGCTTAAACGTGGTATATATTAATTTTTCCGTTTCCTCCTACAAGGCGACCGCCAGAAAAATTTATATATAACCACTTGCACGGGCTTATAATTATTTAGTCTGAGTTTTTAAACAATTATTTAATAACTTATTCCACCAATCTTAATGCTTCTTTTTCATTTTCCATACCATTAAAATTATAGTAATTTGATGGTATTTCACCAATAATAACATGTTCTGCAATTAATACTTGGTTTTCTATAGAACTTTCTATTGTTTTAAAAGATGAAAGAATGCTTACATTTGTTTTAACATTTAAATAAACTCTATGCAAAGTTTGATTAACTCCTTGTGAAATAAATTCACTTCTTAAATCTGTGTCTATATTTCCTACAGAAGCAATTTTAAGTGGAATTCTCGGACCTGTTCCTGATAAAAATCTTATTCCTGTAATTGCTCCTGAATAAATATATATTTTATTTTTTTCATTATTATCTAATGCTTTTTGAATTGCTACAGCAATGTCTGATGTTACTTGGTTTATTCTTAAAACATTTGCATTTATTATTTGAATACTACCTTTTTCATCTTTTTGTATAGTAAAAAATGTATCATAATTATATTTTTCTATTATCTTTGTTGTTTCTTCATTTGTTATCATTGTTGCTACTGATTTTGCTTTATCTTTGCATAATGTTTCAAATATTGGATTTACAAAATTCCATATTGAAAAACATGTTATAATTGCTACTAAAAATATTGATACAACTGGCATTATGTTTTTTATTTTTCTTCTTGATTTATGTGATTTTGGTGTATTTTTTAAAAATGCTAAATTTAGCCTTGGTCTTGAATATATTTTATAGTCCTCTTTAGGCTGATATTGCATCTGTATTTCCTTTTCTTACAGTTTTAAATTTAGGAATATATAATTTTTGACCAACTTGTATTTGATTTTGGTCTTCTATTCCATTTACTCTTGAAATGTCTTCTACAGTGCTTCTAAATCTTTTTGCAATTTTCCATAAGGTGTCTCCTTTTTGCACTATGTATATTATTAAGCTATCATAGTCATCAATATTTTTTGTAAATTCTTGTGCCTCTATATCATCAATAATGTTCATACTAACATTTTGTGAAAATTCTGTATCTACTTCTACATCTATATTACACTCAACATCTCCATTTGCTTTAACATCAAAATTTTTATTTGTAATAAATAATTTTGTCTCCACATTTGCATTTTCATCTTGCATAGGATTTTCTATATTAAATTCAAATGGAATTTTTGATATCTTGCTATTTACATTTCCGTTACTATTTGAGAATATAAAGTTTACTGTCATTTCTCCTTCATACATAACTCTTGTAGGTGTTATTTGTTCTTTATTTATTACATTTGATATTTCTACATCTAATAGTTTTCCATCTACTAAATCTGGTATATTTGTTTTACTTGTTACTGTGAAGTTTTTTGTTTTATTTGTTTTATCTGTAATTGTTGAAATTCTTTTTTGTGTGAAATTTAAATCTACACTTGGGCTGTACAAATCTTGTATTAAAGAAATGTCTTTTTTCTCTGATGCCATGCATGTTGTTTCTATTTCAATTTCTACATATATTGAATGTTCTTCTGGTGCATTTGGCCTTATAATTATGTTATTTATTTCATTGTTAATGTCACAAACATTTTCTTCTGAAATGTTTTGCATATCTATAAATCCTACTGCTGGAATTTTTCCTTCTGCTGTATTTATTCTTCCATCTTCTGTTAAATACATTATTTTTACTTCTGCTTCACATTTTGAAAGAACCTTGTTATAACTAATTTTTATATCATTGTCTACTAAATTTATTTCTGTTTTTAAAATTTCTCCTATTTCATCTTGTGGGTCTACATTTATGGTATCTTTCACATATACTCTTGTTGAACTGTTTCCTATTAATGAATTAATTGAAAAAGTATCTTCTAAAGTTTGTATGTCATCTACATTATTTAAACCATTTACAATTTCTATATCTTCGTTTGAATATAGTCTTATTTTAAATTCTATTCCTGCTCTAACATTTATTTTTCTTCCATTTAATACTTTACATTCTAAGTCTTTTATATTTGCCAAAATAACTGCATACATTCCCTCTTTACATTCTGGAATTTGTATACTTTCTGAAAACTCTATAGTTGCATTTAGTCCTCTTAAGTTATCTTCTCCACTATCTGGAAGATACATTATGTACGTATTTACGCATCCATCTACTTTTACTTTTCCATCCATTATTTCTTTTTTGTATATACATACATTTCCACTTAAATTTATTGAATTTAATATGTCTGGTTTAGAGTCTGGTACTATCATATCCTCTTCTACAAATACTAGCTCTTTTTTTTCACATACAAGTTTGTTTATACATATTTGCTCTTTGCTTACATCAATCTCCATTTTTTCCTCCTTAATTTTGGGCTAACCCTATTTATTTGTACTATTTATATTTTGTTTTTCTTTTTTTATGACAAAAGCTATAAAATTAAGTGAAAAAATTTTATTGTTACAGTTAAGTAAGATTAATTTACTGAAAATATAAGTTTTTTGATGAATAACCTTAGTTAAATGAAAGTTAACTAAGATTATTCGAAAAAAACTTATATTTTCAAAGATTTACAAAAACTAGTTCTTACTGAACTATAGCATTTTATCCGCAATTTTTTGTTGAACCTTGACAATTGCAGATGTTTTGTATTGTAGTGCATACATTTTGTTGTCCTATTTTTTTATCATGTTTAGCTAAATCTCCCATTGTTAAAATTCCTACAACCTTATTAGTCTCATCAACTACAGGTACTCTTCTTATTTGATTTTGTGCCATAAGGTTTTGTGCTTCTGTTACCTCTTTTTCTGAATTACATGTATATACATTTGTAGTCATTATTTCACTTACAGGTGTTGTTTTTGTCTCTTTATTACATGCAACAGCTCTTAGTAAAATATCTCTGTCTGTTAAAATTCCTACAACATTTTTTTCATCATTACATACTGGTATACATCCTATATGATTTTCACACATTATTCTTGCTGCATCATAAGTATTGCAATCCGGTTTTACAAAGCATACATCTTGTGTCATACATTCACTTATTTTCATTTTAATTCCACCTTTCAAATATATTTTTATTATTTTTTGCAGATTTTAAATATTTATACAAATATTTTTTGCATAAAAAAAACACCATTTGATTTTTCAAATAGTGATTTTTTAAACTTATGCAAGACCATATTTTTTCTTGAATTTATCAGCTCTACTTCCGGCTGTATCTTGTCTCATTAAATTTCCTGTCCAGAATGGATGACATTTTGAACATACATCTACTTTTATATCTTTTTTTGTTGATCCTACTTTCATAACATTTCCACAAGCACATGTAATTGTTGTTTCTTCATATGCTGGATGTATTCCTTCTCTCATGAAAATTCACCTCTTTCTTACCTTTTTTAAACTGCTATTTTCTATCATACCATATTTTATCTTTTTTTTCAAGTGTTTTGTTTTATTTTATAACATTTTTTTCATTTTGATATTTATATTCTTTATACATGTATTCTGCTGATGATAATACCTCTTTGTTGAAAGATACTTTATGAACTAACTTAGATACTATATTGAATAAACATGCAAATATTAATATGGCTATACATACTTTTTTCCAAACTTTTGCTAACATATAACATTCTCCTTTTCCTATGCTACATATTAATTATACTATATTTTTTAAATTTGTCAAGTATATTAATTTTTACTATAAAATTTCATTTTTAGCTCGTTCCATATATTATTAACTTCTATATAGCTGTTATAATCGTTTTCTACATTTTGATCATAAGTTTTTAAAGCTTCTGTTATTTGTCCAAAATCATAATTTGGATACAAAGAATTAATTTTTGGTATACTTTTTTCTAATCTGTTATATACATCATTTATAATATCTCTGTATTTATCCTTTTCTAAAATATATACTAATAATGGTTTATATTTTATCCATCCTAAACATGCTTTATAAAATCTTTTTTCAACTGTATCTTCTGAATGTCGAATTAATCTTAAAGTTTTTGGAAATTTGTTTGACATTATCTGTCTATATTTTAAAAATCCATCATGAAAATGATATACAGGCACCTTCATAACTTTTGCTTCTGCTAAATTAAGTGAAAAGAATGTGTCTTCCCCTCTTGCATTTACCGGATTATAAAATGCTGGAATATTTTCTATATGATTAAGATTAATACATAAAGTAGAACCTGCAACAAATTTGTTTCCATCTTCATTTAGTAATTCATATGGCTCACCATTCAAAATACTGTTTTCTGCAAATGTAACTCCGTTACTTTTTTCATATTTTTCTTTAATACTTTCCCATGTTACTATTTCATTACTTATAGCTTTAATAAAATGGTTAATTGCTTGTTCATTTTCTTCATTTTCAAAATTCATATATGGTATTGGAGAAATGTATCCACAATGATAGCCAATAGTAACATCGGCATTGTATTTTTCCATTGTTTCGATATGTTTTAAAACATTATCTTGCATTTGCCAGCTTATTGTTCCATCTTCATTTTTAAGACACGCCACTGGATATTCATCATCATCCCAAAATAGTAAATAATCCATATTATCGCAATATGCTGAATACAATACTGTGTTTCTTCCTTTTGCATGACCATTCCCGATTATTGCATTTACATTTTCTGTTGTTAACTTGTATTTATCCATCATTTTTTGCTTAAGTTCTGCAACATCTTCTGGTGTAATGTATTTAACTTTTATATTTTCTTCTTCAAATATTTCCGGTTTTAGATTGTAAAAATCTTCTTTTTTAGCATCTTGATAATCTAAGTCATATAAAATATAAAAAGATATATTTGTAAATTTATAAAAACTTTGCATTTGCTTTTTTACATACTCGTAATATGTATTTATTATATTACAAACATTAGGTCTTCCTGTAACAAATCCTATAGCTATATTAAGATTTCTCATTTTAATTCTCCTTTTTTATTATTTTCTTGAAAAGTAAAATTATTGTCTTACTATATCTTGATTGATTTGATTTCTAATACTTATAGCTTTGTTTTTTAATTTTTCTACATCTTCTCCATATAGAATAATTAAACCACATCTTTGTGCATCTGATATGTATTTTTCAATTTTATCTCCAACTGATTTTTCAAAAAATATTTCTGCAACTTCGTCATCTATATATTTTGAAAAGTCTGGCAATTCTTTTATAATTCCTTCGTCTAAGTCTAAAATTCTTGTTACTACAGATTTTTTAAATTTAGGTGTTAAATCTATATCATCTATATTCATTGAATATTTTATTGTATTTCCTACATGATCTATTCCTTTGCTTAATGGGATTATATGAGATGATATTGCGTTTCCTCCCATTCTAGCTCCAACATCAACTATAAATACTTCATTATTGTTTGATAGTATTAAATCAAAATTGACAGGTCCAGTTTTAATTCCAATTGCCTTAATTAGATTTTTTACAGTAGTCTCTATTTCTTTTTCAATTTCTTGTGGTAATCCAGAAGGAATGATATGACCTAACTCTGAACGATATGGTAAAGGAGTCATATTCTTTTTCATAATTGCTAAAATTTCAACATTTCCTTTATTAACAAAAGTTTCTACTCCATATTCTTGTCCTTCTATAAATGTTTCTATTAAAGCTTTTTTATTAAATGATTCTCTAATTACTTCTGATATTTTTTCTTCTAATTCTTCTATATTGTTTATTCTATACACATTTAAACTTCCTAGTCCTGATGCTGGCTTTAATATAACGGGAAATCTTATTTTATCTTTTATTTCTTGTAATTGTTCTTCTTTTTCTACTTCGAAAAATTGTGATACATTTGTTATATTTTCTTCTAACATTTTCTTTCTAATTGCGTATTTGTTTTTTGCAAGTTCTGCTGATTTAAAATCTAAACCTGGAAGACCTAAGTTGTTTGCTACATAGCTTGATACTAATACAGCAAATTCTGTGGCATTTACAATACCATCTACTTTTTCTTCTTGAGCAAATTTAAGATTTTCTTCATAATCTTCAAAAGGTATGCATTTAAATTTATCTGCTAATTCTATAGTTTTTAAATGTGGATTTTGATCTACAACTATAGTTTCATATCCTAATTCTTTTGCCTTTTCTATTACGTGCTTTACAGCACCAAATATTAATACTTTTTTCATATTTTTATTCCTTACATACTTTATATTTAGATACTTCTTTATAATATTCTTCTATTTCATCAATTACTTTATCCCATGAATATCTTTTAGAAGTTTCTATGCCATTTTTTGCTATTTTATTTCTTAGCTTTGTATTATTTATTAATATTTTTATTTTTTCACAAATATCATTTATATTCTCTTTTTGAATAATCAGTGCATTTTCGTGGTCTTTTACAAAATCTGCATTTCCTCCATTGTTAGTAGTAATAACTGCAGCTCCACAAGTCATTGCTTCTAAAACTGGCAAACAAAAAGATTCATACATAGATGCACATACATAGATGTCTGATTTTCTTAAACTATTTGCAATCTCTATTTGAGGAGGATTTATTATAGCTTTTAATCTAGTTTTTTCTGGCTTAACAGGCGTAATCCAGTTTAGATTAATTTTATACCCTTCTTTTCTTAATATTTTTATTGCTTCTAAAATATCATTAATATGCTTAAATTCAGATTGCTGTGCTCCAATTATTGTAATATATGTATTTTTATGTTTTCTTTTATTATTATTATGGTAAAATATTTTTTTATCAACTGCATTTGGTATTACTTTTGATTCTTTGTTATATATTGATTTCATTTTTTCTTTTGCGAAACTTGAAACTGTATATACAAACTGCACATTTTCTAGTTGTTTTTTTATGTATTTATATGTTCTTTCATCTAATGCCTGCATATCAAACAAATGAAAGTCTCCTTGCTCGAAATATATAACTGGTGCTATTTTTTGTTCTATGCATTCATAAATCTCTCTCCAATATGTTGCAACTATTAAATCACATTTTGGAATACTTTTGCACAAAACTTCTGTCCATGGAACTTGTATAAATTGTATATTTGTATTTATCGGAAACCATGTTGGCTTTACGTCGTGAGATATTAATGTTATTTTATGTCCTCTTTCTGTTAACCTGTTTGCATGTTCTAAAATAATTTTTGTTCCTCCACATACACCAGTCCATGTCATTACATATGTGATATGTAGTTTATCTTTTTTTAATTCTTTTTGATATTTTAATTTTTGTGGAATTGATTTTTCTAATCTTCTTTCTCTTTTTTCGAATTCTTTTTCTTTTAAGTATTTTAATTCTTCACTTGAATACATAAAATATCATCTACTTTCTTTATCTATGCTATTTTATATTCTTGTCTATTATATCATTTTTAAGGTTTTTTGTCAATTATAGGAAATTTTAAAAAAACACTATTCAAATCTCTTCAAATAGTGTTCTTGAATTTATATTTTTTGTGTGGAAAAGAGAACCGTCCCATTTTCCACCATTTTCCATTAAAATGTGTAGTACATTACATTATCCACAAATATTCCATGAGGAAAATAAATTTGATGAGTTTTAGTGTTAATAACATATATTTCATCCTCTATTGCATTTTGATTTACACTTTTGTTGCTTTTTAAAGTAAAGTATTCTCCGTCTTTGTCATATCCATAATGAAGAGTAATACCATCAAGTTTTTCTAAATCAATAACTATATATTCATCTCCATCATTTGGGTTTACATATAAGTCTTCTCCTCCGTTTATAATTTGGAACAGCTCCTCTTTCTTCTGCTCTAGTTCTAATAATATCACTAAAATCTTCTTTTGATTTAAAATTAGCAAGAGTTTTACTTGTATAATCACAAAGTTTTGGTAACTCTCCATATTTTAGATAATATTCATCTACTTTAGAATCTAGTAATTCGATATCTGTAGTTATATTTTGTATTTCTCTCATCATAAGTTGGTTTTTTGTATTAAATATTATAGCACTTGTAATTACCAATATTATAATAACTGTAACCCCTAATGATATTAATGTAACACCTTTATTATCTCTATAATTCATATTTTTTCTTCCTTTATTAATTTTTTTCTTTACATATACTTGAGTATTTTTTTAGTTTTTCATTAACTAGATAATTTACTGTTCCTGCAGGATAATTGCCTAGTCTATTTTTCTTTCCGGCTGGAACTCCTGTTAATACTTCAATTCCTTCATCTATATTAGAAACTGCATAAATTTTAAATAATCCATTTCTTACACTTTCAACTATTTCATTTGAAAGTTGTAAGTTTCTTACATTTTGAGTAGGTATCATAACTCCATGGCTTCCATCTAAACCTCTCATCTTGCAAATTTGATAAAAGCCTTCTATTTTTTCGTTAACTCCACCTATAGGTTGAATTTCGCCTTTTTGATTAACTGATCCTGTTACTGCAATTGCTTGATCTATAGGCATTTCTGATAAACTTGAAAGAAGTCCATAAAGCTCTGTACTAGATGCACTATCTCCATCAACTCCATTGTACAATTGTTCAAAACAAATACTTGCAGTTAAATTAAGTGGATGGTCTTGTGCAAATCTTTGTCCTAAAAATCCTGATAGTATTAAAATTCCTTTAGAATGTGATGAGCCAGACATTTCTACTTCTCTTTCTATATTTATAATACCATCTTTTCCTGTATAGGTGTTTACTGTGATTTTAGCTGGTTTTCCAAATGTATAATCTCCAATTGACATTACTGTAAGACCATTAAGTTCTCCGATTCTCTGTCCTGAAGTATTTATTAAAAGATTTTGATCTTTTATCATTTGAGAATATCTTTCATCATATTTCTTTACTCTTTGCTTGCTCTCTACAAGTGCTTTTTCTATAAAGTTTTCTGTAATTAATTTAGATTTAGCCATTTTCGCCCAGGTTGATGCTTCTGCAACTATTATAAAAATATCATTAAATGCTGTTGAAATTTTCCTTTGGTCTCCAACCATTTTTGAAGCATATTCAACAATTCTAGACATTGCATATTTATCTAATGGAAGTAGCTCTTCTTGTTCGCAATAATCATGTATAATTCTTGCTAAATTGTTAACATTTTCTCTAGTTATAGGAGCTTCATCTTCCCATTCTACTTTAATTTTGAATAGCTTTCTAAAATCCTCGTCCATAGAAAATAAAGTATAATAAATATTGGCATCTCCTATTAATAATACTTTTAAATCTAATGGAATAGGTTCTGGTTTTAAAGATACCATTACCATTGAAGAACGTTGCTCATTGGCACTATCTATTGATATTTCTTTTATTCTTAATACCTTTTTTAAATTTTCATAACATACAGGGTTTTGTAGCAAGTCTTTAGCTTGAAACATAATGTATCCACCATTTGCTTTTTGTAAAAGTCCTGCTTGTAACATTGTATAATCTGTTTTTAATGCCCCATAAAAATTTTCGTATTCTAGTTTTCCAAAAATATTGCTGAAAGAATAGTTTGAATCCATTATAACTGGTGCACCTTTTAGATTACTATTATCTACAAATAAATTTACTCTATAATTTAAACATGGATCACGTGGTTGTTGCATAGGATTTTGCATTTGTTGCTGATTTTTTTCATTGTCTTCCTCTAAAAATTTAGGTACATTTTTTAACACATCTTGTTTAACTTCATTTAAGAAATTATTTATTTTTTTGTTTCTTCTATATCTAGACTTTAAATAGTTTATGTGAACATTAACTGTAAGTAAAGCAACATTTGATTGCCACTCTGATATTTTCTTATCTGATTCTCTTTCTATGCTTTTTATTTCTCCTATTGCATCCATTATCATTTGTTGAACTATTTCTGATTTTTGCTCATATTCTGATTTTATATTTTCTTCTAATTTATCAAATTCTTCTTCTTTTAAAGCTTTTCCTTCAAAAACAGGCATCATATATATTCCATTTTGTGCTGACTTTACTTGGAAATTAAATTTTAACGCTTCATTTCCAAGTTTATTCATTAAACTTTCTCTTTTTTCTTCATATTGTTTTTTTATTAATGCCTTTTCTTTTTCAAAGTCATCATTATTAAAAGTAGCTTTAATATCTTTTTTTATTTCTTTTATAAATCCATCCATACTGTCTTTAAATTCTCTTCCTTGGCCAGCTGGAAGGCTTACTGCTATTGGTTCATTTGGATTTTCAAAATTATATATATAGCACCAATCTTGAGGTACTTTTTTCTTTGGTGCAACTTTATCTAGATAATTTTTGGTATACATAGTTTTTCCTACACCACTTGGTCCTTCTATATATAAATTATATCCTTTTCCTTCTACATTAACTCCAAATTCTAGTGCTTTTATTCCTCTTTCTTGTCCAATTCCTGTACTTATTGATTTTAAATTTTCTGTTGTTTCAAAATCAAACATATTGGGATTACATGTCATTTTTAAATTTCTATAGTTTACTTCATATTTGCTTCTCATTAGTTACCTCCATTCTTACATGTTTATTATATACAAATTGTTTTTTTTTATCAAGTATATATTGAAAAAAATTTATATATATCACATTTATGCTGGCAAAAATAATCAAAAAGCCTGAATAGTAACTATTTTTTCAATAAATCTTGTATTTTATCAAATTTCGTAGTATTATATATAAGTAAGAATTTTGGAGGAAAAATATGTACAAAATATATATAGAATCAAATAGCCCTGAATATACAATAAAAATTGGTAATAATTTAGCTAAACTTCTTAATAAAGGTGATGTAGTTGTTTTAAGTGGTGATTTAGGTGCTGGAAAAACTAAATTTGTAGAAGGATTTTTGCATAACTTCGGATTACAAGATGAAATATCTAGTCCTACATTCAATATTATAAATGAATATATTTCTTCAGATAATAACATCTATCACTTTGATGTATACAGATTAGAAGATTCAGATGAATTTTATGCTATCGGTGGAGAAGAATATTTTGAAAAAGGAATTTGTCTTATTGAATGGGGCGAATTAATTTCAGATGTTTTACCTAAAGATTATATTCATGTAACAATAAATAAGGATTCAAATAATGAAGATTTAAGAATTTTTGAATTTGAAGTAAATGATGATTCTAAATATATTAATGTATTAAATAAACTCAAATCTTTATTACAATAATAATTTTTCTTTAATTATAGCATTTTAGAAGCTTATAAATATATAGAAAGGGATATAAGAAAAAATGAAAATTTTAAGTATCGATACATCTAGCAATATTTGTGGAGTTGCTGTTCTTGAAAATGATACACTTTTAAAAAAAGTTTCTCAAAATAATGGCCTTACACATTCAGAAACATTAATGCCAATAATAAAAAACACTTTATCAAAACTTAATATTACACTAAATGATATTGACTTAATTGTTTGTGATAAAGGTCCTGGTTCATTTACAGGTATTCGTATAGGAGTTGCAACTTCAAAAGCATTTGCAGATAGTTTAGGTATAACAGAAATAGGAATTAGTTCTTTAGAAGCTTTAGCTTACAATGTAAAACAAAATGGTATAATCTGTTCATTAATAGATGCTAAAAATAATAATGTTTATGTTGGAGTTTTTGAAAATATTGATGGAAATTATATTTTAAGACGTAACTTTTCGGCAGAAAATATATCAGATTTATTAGCTGAATTTAAAGATACGGAATATTCTATTACATTTGTTGGAGATGGAGCTACAAATTATAAGGAAAATATATTATCTATATTGCCAAATAAAAGTTTATTTGTAGCTAATAACGATTTATCTGCATATAATCTTGCTCTTGCAGGATTAAGTCATTTTAATAATGATGATATATCTGATGTTATGCCACTTTATCTTCGTAAACCTCAAGCAGAAAGGATGCTTGAAAATAAATTAAATAAATAATTTAAAATATATGCATTTTGTTAAATTTTTTTAAAAATAATGAATTAATAACAATTAAAAAGTGCAAGAAAGAGTAAATAAAATTTATGAATGATATTATTATCGAAAAATTCACAATTAAAGATTTAAATGAAATAAAAAACACATTGCAATTAGATTTTGATGATTTTTGGAATTATAACATTTTGGAAAATGAGTTAAAAAATGAATCTTCTATTTATATTTGTTGTAAATATAATACAGAAATAATCGGGTTTGCTGGAATTTCTATTGTTTTAGATACTGCAGAATTAAATAATATTGTAATTAAAAAAAATGAAAGAGGAAATGGCTACTCCTCTCTTCTTCTTAAAGAACTTATTAATATTGCTGCACAAAAGAAATGCAATTATTTGAATCTTGAAGTTGCATCAAACAATGATGTTGCAATTAACCTTTATAAAAAATTTGGTTTTAAGCAAGTTGGAATTCGTCCAAATTATTATAATGGAGCTGATGCTTTGCTTTTAACTCTAGAAATCTAAAAATTATTTTTGTTTTTTATAAAAAAACTATTGACAAACTACAAAAAATACTATATACTATTTTTTGTAGTTAAGTTTTGCTCCTTTAGCTCAGTTGGTCAGAGCAACCGGCTCATAACCGGTGGGTCCAAGGTTCAAGTCCTTGAAGGAGCACCAACTATTAAAGAAAGCACTAAATAATGTGCTTTCTTTCTTTTTTTGTTTATTTTCTTAATTATCATTTCATTATCTTCTTAATTCTCTATTACTCTTCTTTCTCTTCGTTTTCCTCTTCATTATATATTTCAAAATCAATATATCTTAAAAGTTTACTTGCATATTTTACTCTTATTGTTACTTTATCTCCTATTGAATATGTTTTTTTAGTATGCTCTCCTATTAAAATTTTTCTTTCTTCATCATAAACAAAATAGTCATCACTTCCAATATCGTCAAACCTGATTAAGCCTTCTACTGTATTTTCAAGTTCTACAAACATTCCAAAAGAAGTAACTCCTGATACAACACCTTCATATATTTCTCCGATATGATTTTCCATATATTCTGCTTTTTTGATTTTTTCAGCATCTCTCTCAACTTTTGTAGCAACTTTTTCTCTTTCTGATGAATTCATAGCAGAATCTGTTGCAATTACTTTATATTCTTCTTTAAAGTCTTCAGACACATCATAATTATTTTTTAAATATTCTGAAATAACTCTGTGTATAAATAAGTCTGGGTATCTTCTAATTGGCGAAGTAAAATGGCAATAATACTTACTTGCTATTCCAAAATGTCCTTTATTTTCTGATTCATATCTTGCAAGTTTTAATGTTCTAAGTACTAAATTAGAAATTACCTTTTCTTCTGGCTTTCCTTTAATTTTTTCTAAAACCTGTGCAAATGCTTTTGGATGAATGCTTTCACCACTTGTTTTTATTTTTAATTTTAAATTTGATAAAAACTGATTTAGTTCTTTAACTTTGTCTATATCTGGTTCTTCATGCACCCTATATATAAATGGTGCCTCTAGCCAATAAAATTTTTCTGCAATTGTTTCGTTTGCTGTAAGCATGAATTGTTCTATTATTTCATTGCTAAATGTTGTTTCATATTTTGATACATTTATTGCATACCCATTTATGTCTAATTCTATTTTGCTTTCTGGTATATCTAAATTCAAATAACCTTTTTCAAGCCTTTTATTTTTTAAAATTGTTGCAAGTTCTGCCATTAGTTCAAAATGACTAATAAATTTATTATATCTTTTTAAAACTTTTGCATCAGATTTGTCTAATATTTTTTGTACATCTGTATAACTCATTCTTTCTGTAACATTGATAACACCTTTATAAACTCTTGAGTCTACAACTTCACCTTTAGAATTTATTTCCATTGAACAACTTAGAGTAAATCTATCTTCTCCAGCATTTAAACTACAAATACCATTTGAAAGTTCTCTTGGAAGCATTGGTATAACACGACCTAGCATATATATACTTGTCCCTCTTATATATGCTTCTTTATCTAAAAGTGAATTTTGTGGTACATAATGGCTAACATCTGCAATGTGTACATCTAGCATATAGTTTCCATTTTCTAATTTTTTTACACTTATTGCATCATCTAAATCTTTTGCATCTTCTCCATCTATTGTGAAGATTTCTTCACCTCTTAAATCCACTCTATTTTTTATATGTTTAGGGTTTATTACATTCCCTTTGGTTTTAGCTTCATTTACAACTTCTTTAGAAAATTCTGCAGGAAGGCTATATTCTTTAATTAAAGAAAGCATGTCTACTCCTGCTTGATTAACATCTCCAATTACTTCTATTACCTTTCCTTCTGCATTTTTACCTTTTGAGGGATATTTTGTTATTTTAACAACGACTTTATGATTATTTCTCGCTTTTCCAAAATCTTTTTTTGCAATATATATATCTGTTTCAAATGATTTATTATCTGGAACAACAAATCCGAAATTTTTACTTTTTTGAAATATTCCTACAACTGTATCTTTTCTTTCTTCTTCCATTAACAAAATCCCTCCTTTAAATATTATTAATATATGTATAATTTCATTTTTTATAAATTTTTTCTTCTAAGTTGTCCACATGCTGCATCAATATCTGAGCCAAGTTCTCTACGAATTGTTGCAACTATTCCATGATTATTTAAATAATCTCTAAATTTCATAATGTTTTCATTTGAACTTTTGTCAAAACTACCATTTTCTATTTTATTTATTGGAATTAAATTCACATGACAATTCATACCTTTTAATAATTTCACAAGTCTTTTTGCATCTTCTAAATTGTCGTTATTTTCTTTAGCTAAAGCATATTCGAATGAGATTCTTCTATTTGTTTTTGCTATATAATCTTTGCATGCTTGTAATAATTCTTCTATATTGTACAGATTGTTTACTGGCATCATTTTGCTTCTTTGTTCATCTGTTGTTGCATGTAATGAAATTGATAATGTACATTGTATATTCTCTTCTGCAAGTTTATATATTTTTGGTACAAGTCCACTTGTAGATACACTTATATGTCTTGCTCCTATATTTATACCTTTTTGATTATTTATAATCCTTATTGCATTTACTACATTTTCATAATTATCAAGTGGTTCACCTATTCCCATAAATACAACATTTGAAATTTTAATTTTTTCATCTCTTTCTACTGCTAAAAGTTGTTCTACGATTTCTCCTGATGTTAAACTCCTTATAAATGCTATTCCTGTTGATGCACAAAACTTGCATCCCATTTTACATCCTATTTGAGATGAAACACATATACTATATCCATGATGATATTTCATTAGAACAGTTTCTATTGCATTTCCGTCCAATACATCAAATAAATATTTTATTGTACCATCTGATGCAACTTGTTTTTTTATGATATTAAAAACGCATAAAGTATATTCTTTTTTTAGTTTTTCTCTTAGTTCTAGTGAAATATTTGTCATTTCATCAAATGAAGTTACATTTTCCTCAAATATCCATTTAAATATTTGTTCAGCTCTAAATGGCTTTTCGCCTAGATTGACTAGTTCTTGCTTTAACTCTTCTATATTAAAATCTTTTATATTTTTCATTTTTATTCCTTCTTATATATCTTAAAAGTTAGCCAAAACCTTTGACTAACTTTTATTTTACTATATTTACATAAAAAATGCAATATTTTGACATTTTTAAGTTTCGGTATTTTTATTAAGAGGTTTGAAATATGTTAGTTTGAAATACCGCGTAAACGACCAAAGTAGCTATAATTATATAAGATTATAAATTGTATCTTTTATAAACTCTGCTGAAGTAACTGGAGCAATTTTACCAGGAAGAGCCAATGCCCAAACAAATTTTAAATTCATCTGCTTTGCGTCTTCTACATTTATTCCTCCTGGACTTGAAGCTAAGTCAATCAATAAAACATTATGTTTCATAAATTGCATTTCTTCTTTGTCTATAATCATCTGTGGAATAGTATTTATTATAATATCATATTTTTTTAAATCTTCACCTAATTCATATATATTAACCTCTTCATAACCTTGTGCTTTTATCCATGCTAAATCTGTACTTTTTCTTGCTGCACATGTTACTTTAGCAGATAATCCATGAAATTTGGTTGCTACTTCTTTTGCAACTCTTCCAAATCCTAAAATTAAAACATTACTTCCATGAATAATTGTGTCTGTATTTTGTATTGCTACTTCTATAGCGCCTTCTGCAGTTGCGATTGTATTTAATATAACTAATTCCTCTTGTTTCATAACATCAATTACTTTTTCATAACTTTTTTCAAGTTTTTCTTTTACCGAATTTGAAATATTCCCCGCAATAAAAATTTTATCTTTATAATTTTTTTTAGTAAAATCTTCCACTCGTATTATTTTGTCACTAAAACTTGTATACATCTCTCCATTACTTTTTAAAAACGGAATTGATCCTATTATTATATTAGAAATTTCAATTGCTTCTTCTATAGACTTGCATTTCTTTATTGTTTCCTCCTCTTCAATTTCTTTTGAATTTTCCATTGCAAAAACTGATACAATGTTTTTATCATTTGAAAGCATTTTTGATAAACTACATAATCTAAAATCTCCACCAATAACAGAAAATTTCAATTTGTTCCTCCTTTTTTTTTCCTTATTTATATTTATTCTATGTTCTTTATTTTATTATTTTATAATTCTAAAATTGTAAATTTTTTTATAATTTATCGGAACATTCCAATAATGTGTCTGATATATGTTCTTATAGTATATTAAATAAGTGTTAAAATCTTAAATAAACCATTTTCTAGTTATTTTTATAAATTTCGTTTCGTGATATAATAAAAATTGCTTATATTTTAAATTTACCGTATTCGGAACTTCCCAACAAATTATAAAAAAATACTCATAAAAAAATATAGTTCATTTGTATTTTTTATCTTTCTATAAATATTTAATACTTTTGTTCATAAAAAATAATGCATTTTTTATGATGTACTAAAAAAGCTGTAGAAACCTTAAAAATTTCTACAACTTTTATTTATTCAAAACTAATATAAACTGTTGGGTCTAAATACTCATTGTTTTTTAGTAATTCAAAATGTAAATGATAGTCATCTGCAACTTCAAAAGAAGCTGAATTTCCGACTGTTCCAATACTTTGTCCTTTTTCTACCTTTTCACCTTTAACTACAAATTCAGCTGTAAGAAGGTTTGAATAAATCGTTTGATATCCGTTATCATGATTTATTATAACAGTTAGACCATATCTTGGATCATTTTTTATAGCTGTTACTGTTCCACTTGCTGCTGATTTTACTACAGTTGTTTTATCAGCTTTTATGTCCACTCCATTATGTGTAATCCATTCTTGTAATGTATTAGAAAAAACAAGTGATTCTTTTGCAAATTCTCTTATTACTTGTCCTTTTACAGGTGCTTCTAATTCTATTTTTTCATCTTTTTCTTTACTACTTTGTTCTTTTTTCTCTGTTTTTGCATTTGTTTCTATAGTATTACTACTTTTATTTGTTTTTTTGTTTTCTGATGTACTATTTGTGTTTTTCTTTTCTTCTTTTTTATTTTCTTTATTTGTTGTATTTGTATTAGTATTTTCTTTTTTATCTTCCTGAACTTCTAAAGTTTCAAATTCTATTTCATTTTTCTT
>JAEEGJ010005869.1_pt1 | contig 37773 bp, 26 predicted proteins | sample 8958761 | NCBI WGS metagenome assembly JAEEGJ01 (sample SAMN16246546, study PRJNA631951) | gut metagenome | biome: gut microbiome; feature: rumen; material: RS-attached | host: Bos | place: Iran: Karaj | collected 2018-10
TCGAAGTAAGCTTGATATCCCCTTCCTTGTCCTTTGTGGAGAAGGTGCCTGAGTAGATGATGTCACTGTCAAAGAACAGTGTGGCTTCGACCACAACCTTATAGTCCCCCTGCTGAACAGCCTTGCCCTGCTCATCGGTAAAGTCCCAAGTGAAGGTCTGAGTACCTCCAGCCTGCGGTGTAGCTCCCGTGACCGCATCCAGCTGCTGGTCAGTCTTTTCATCGGCCTTTACCGTCTTTACCCATGTCGGCACACATGCTGGGCGCACAATATAGCCACGCTTGGGTTGCTCACCACCACGGGCGCGGCCTTTCGTAGTGTATGATGTGACGAAGAGCGTCTTAACGACGTTGCCCTTCTCATTCTCAATCCAGACGGCGTACTGGTTGGAACCAGGGCCAGCCTGACGCTGATAGTCAAACGACACTTCAAGGGTCTGAGCCCTTTTTGCAGCTTCACTCTTCTTACTCTGCATCATTGCCGGAATCGCCAACAGCATAGCGGCGAGAGCGGCGATAATAATCTTCTTCTGTCTCATAATCTTAGTCTTTTGTTGGGGTTTGATTATAAACTATCCTAAATATCGTTGCAAATTTAGCAATAATTCCCTAATTATTTGTAACTTTGGCCTCTGTTTTTAAATGATTTTAGGTATTATGGGTATGATAGACCAGATTATTGACTTCAATAAGAGCTTCGTGACACAAGAAGTCTACGAGAAGCATCTTTATATATTCATATTTATAGCCTTGTTTTATGCTCATGCGGTAATCACAAGGCTGATGTAGCAACATTCTCAGATGTTCAATTTTGCGGCGATTTTGCGGCGATTTTTGAGCCTAAAAGTTGGTCTCAAGCCAATAAGTTGGACCTCGTTTTCCTTAAACTAAAAAACCGGAAACCCCTTTATTTACTGGGAATTTCCGATTTTTCTAGGTTGGGTGCCCGGACGGACTCGGACTTTTTTACCAAAATTTCAAGAAATTTCAAAACGTTTCAAATTACTGAATATCAACAGTTTAAGTCAAAATCAGACTTGTAGGCACATTTCTTAAAAATACATAATTTAACAAAATGTGCCTACAATGTGCCTACAACTTTTCAGAAAGATTTTGTACCTTTGCACTCGGTTTTAAAATTGAAGATTATGGCAGACTTCTTTCTGAGAACAAAACGGACTGAGGGAATGGCCTCGCTATATACGAGAGTCAAGAAACGTAACCCAGAAATCAAATGGGAGTACGTCAATACAGGTATTACTGTAGACATCGAAGCATGGACGAAAGCGAAGAAGTCCATAGTTTCATGGAGCAAGTATATTCGTGAAGAAGGCAAGGAGGTCAATGAGAAACTTGATAAGGTTGCCCAGACTATAGAATTATTATTCAAGGAAGGTAGGATAAAGAGCAATGATGACAAGGCAATTCTCGAAAACGAATTATCGCTGATAGCCAACAACGATGCTCTGAAGGTAAGGGAGGAAGTGGCCGAACGCCAAAGGAGACAACGGGAGTTTGAAAAGAAAGAGCGGATTCGCCAGCAGAAACAGATCTTGAATTTCTATCAGTATTTCCTTGATGGCATCGCAGACAAAAGCATCCGCCATGGTAACAATACCGTTTACCGAGAGGACTCTGTACGGGTATGGAAAGACTTCGGTAAGCACCTTCGGGCTTTTTGTCCGAAGGACATGACTTTTGATGATATCACAAAGCCCTTTGCCGACAAGTTCAGTCTGTACTTGGAAAAGCAGGGATATATGGCAAATACGGTGAACAAATACATGGTTCGTTTCCGAAAGCTATGCAATATTGCCGCAGAGGAAGGAATTAACAATAATGCCGTCAGCCTGAAGGTATGGAAGGAACGTGCAGTACATGACGATGCCAAGCGAGCAGAGGTTTACCTGACTACAGAAGAACTGGATGCTCTCTATGAGATGGAACTGGAGGGCAAAGAAGAACAAATTCGCGACCTCTTTCTGATAGGTGTATTCTGTGCCCAACGAATATCTGACTTTTCCAGACTGACAAGAAAGAACTTCAAGGTAACATCCAATGGTACTCCCGTCATCTGTCTTTCACAGCAGAAGACAGGCACCTATGTCGAGGTGCCATATATGGATGAGCGAGTAGATGAGATTGGCGAGAAATACAACTATATGTTCCCGTCTATTCCCAAGCGGGATATGAATAGGTACCTCAAAGACATCTTGAAGAAACTTAGTGAGACTGTGCCATCCTTGATGGAGTTATATCCGACCGCATTATCACGCGCAGAGATAAGGAAAGAACAACTATATCAGGAAATGTGCAAGAAAGAAGCAAAGGGTGAAAAGTTTGATGCCGAGAAGAACAAATATTTCAAAAAAATGAAAGCTTATGCTGAAGAGCACAATGGATCTCCTCTTTACATGAGAGATGAGGAAGGAAATGTACTGATGTATAAATATGAGTTGATTGTCAGCCACACAGCTCGCCGTTCTGCTCTCACGAATCTCTACAAGACTGGTATGTTTGACAACCGTGAAATGATGGCTATCAGCGGTCATAAGTCCGAAAAGGTGTTCGAGAAATATATTAAGGTGGGGGTCAGTGAGCAGGCTGACCGCATCTATAACAAGTTGAAAGTTCTGAAAGGAGGAAAGAATAAGAAAGTAGGCTGATATATCCATTTGAATATTTCCAAATTGAAATAAATGGCTATCAAACAAGGTAAATAACACTGTCTTTGTCACAAATTTCAGATTTGAATATAACTTTTTTGCAATTTTCTTGTATGTTTGCACATAAATTATTATCTTTGCACTCAGAAATACAATAAACAGAATAGTTACTATGGCACTGAAATTGAAAATTGGTTCACCTGTAGCAGGTGAAGATTTCTTCGGCAGAAACGCGGAACTGCAGAAAGCCGAAACGCTGATAGAATACAACAACCTGATGTTGGCTGCTCCTCGAAGAGTTGGAAAGACCTCTTTTGCCAAAAGGCTGATGGAGGTACAAAGTGCAAAAGGATGGAACACCATATTTATCGATTTGGAGGAGATCACCAATACTGAGCACTTCTTCAAGGCATTCTATGACGAGTTGATGACATTACCTGAGGCGAAACTAAAGGACAAGATAACTTCAGGATTGAAGAAATGGCTGTCGGGAGTGGAAATCTCAACGGCAAACTTGCCTGTCAAGGCAACCGTTAAGATTGGTGCACCCAGCAACGATGACTTTAAAGAACTGGCAGAAGTGCTGAACATGCTGGATAATCACACGCTCATTGTATTTGATGAGTTGACCGTCTTGTTGGATTCGCTTTCGGCATTGAATGATGGCGACCAGATGGTCAGGACCTTCTTGAATCAATTCCGCGCGTTACGCTCTGCTACGACAGAAAAATGCAGTTGGCTGATTTGCAGTTCTGTAGGGGTCAGGAACTTTACTACCCAACATAACTTGTCTGACACGATTAATGATGTGGCAGATTTCGACCTTGGGGCATTCTCTGATGAGGAAGCCACTGCCTTTGTCGCTCAACTTTCCCAATCCATAGGCTTTGAGATAAACAATAAGGTTACTCGTTATATGCTTGACAAGATTGGTTGGAACATCCCGTACTTTATTCAGTTGATATTATCCAGACTTCCCATAGCTGAGATTTCAAAAGCCAATATCGACGATGCTTATAATGGGTTACTACAGACAGGTTCTTTCGATACCTGGCATGAACGTCTGAATAAAGAATATGGCAAGAATAAGGATGCTGCCAAATTGGTTCTCCAATACCTGTGCATCGATGCAAAAGGGAAAAACAGGGAAAGTATCTACAATCATGTCTATGCCAAATACCCAACTATCGAAAGTGACGACTTTGGCTTACTGCTGAGAGCACTGATGACTGACGGCTATTTGGTGAGGACTGACAATCTCTATCGATTCAGGTCTCCCCTGCTGCGCGACTATTGGAAAGTGACTTATTGCTAAAAACCGTATAGCTATGACTGAGAGACAGAATATGCAGAAAACATTGCGGGAAATTATCGACGGCAATGTGGCCAACAGCATCCCCCAGCATGTACTGATTGCAGGAGCAGAGGGAACAGGCAAGAGTTATATGATTACAAGGCTCGAACAAGAACTTACCGCATCAGGTAGATATGTCTGCAAGTTTCTCTACCCCCATTGTAACATTGTGGCTGCTGACTATATTATAAATAAGGTAAGCAGCCCTGATGGACAGCGATGTGTTATCTTGGTTGATGACTTCGACAAGATGCTGGAGGTACTACCCAATGACGAGCAATATAAGTTGAGAGCTTTTCTCTTCAAGAAGAATGCTCCTACTCTGATAGCGACCTCCACAGGTTTGTATGAGGGTTTCTCGGATTATCGTGCTCCGTTCTACGATGCTTTCCGAGTGCTACATATCTCTCAGTTTGCACAAAATGACATTGCCGAGATTTTATCCGAAGATGTATTTCAGAAGGTAAAAGACCTTTCTGAGTTTCAAAATACGATTCCTAAACTGGGCGGCAATCTCAACTACATCCGTTCTCTTGCTGCTGCACTGTGTGAAAACAGAGGCATTGAAGCTGTTGTAAAAGCGAACGACCGCTATTTCCGCTATATGTTCAGTTCGTTACCCAACGTTCAGCAGCGTGCCCTATACGGACTGGCCCTCTCTGGTGAAACTGCAACATCTGCCGACGTTCAGAAGATGAGTGGCCTTCCCGCAGCCAACACCGCCTCTGCACTTTTCAGGCTGGAGAAGCAGGGAATCATCGCAAAAATCGGAGATAAAAAGCGTAACGTCACCTATCAGATTAACGACTATTTGCTATGGCTGTGGATTACTAAATAGACTGCTTCTAAAGGATAATGTACAATGGAAGAAAGCAAAACGAAGAATATTGAGTCAAGCCTGGCAGCATTCCGGGCCATCAAGACTTTCGTATTTATGAAAGGGGCATACCCAAGGAATTTCGACACGGGATTCTGGGATGAAAGTGACTATGAGGATCCTGATCTCAGGCGTTCAATGCGCGACGGGTATGAGCAACATCTTGAGATGTTGGCTTTTGTCTATAACAATTATGTCAAGGCGTTGTATGAAGCTATTCCTCATGTTGAGTCTGAGTATAACAGCCTTGTCATCAATTCTCGCAACATGGAACAGGCTGTCAAACTCTTTAGTGACAAATATGAAGAGGCCATAATTGCTGTTGAGAATGAGCTGGATACGAACAGGCTGCTCCGCAACTATCTTGCACCCCTCAAAGAACATGGAATAATAACTTTTGATGAAGGGAATGACTATCAAGAACTTGTCTGCAGGATTGGGATTTTGTATAACGATGCTGTCCATGTCGTTTGTAAAGTCTTTGGTCTGGAACGTCCATGGAATCAAGTAATGAGCAATGCTAAACAGATTCCCAATAATAAGGTTGAAGAGAACGAATCATCCACTCCAGACACTGATATTCATACAGAAATGCAACAGAGTACCATATCTGCACATACAGATTCTTTTGCTTCTGCCCCTTCCCAAAAGAAGCCCAAGGACATAGGAAACCACACAAAGCTCAAAGGTAATAGGGGACGCAAGTCTGCCTTTAGTAATCTGCGGGAGAAGAGTCTGGTTGCAATAATAGAGAGCATTCACGATAATCGCGTGATTTTTAACTGCAATATAATTGCAGAGAGCATCAAGAATGAGATAAAAAATTGTAAGGAGGACAAGGAAAGAGCCCCATTGGTGGTTGCATTGGAAGTCTGCGAATTAATACCAGTGCTGGAAGGTGACAAGGTAAATGCTTTCTGTGTTATTCTCAACAAAGAAATGGGTAACATCATAGAGTATAGAACCTTTATAAAACACTATAAAAATAATTCTCCATTACGTGAGAAAGCTATGAAGCAAGAAACAAAATCGGTGAACGAATTAAATTTGAAAGAAATCATTTATTGGAAGAAAAAGTTTCAAGAAATGATGATAAAATCCAAGAAATCTGCCCTAAAATAATTCAATGAATTTCAATTAATTGTAGGGAATTTATTGAATTTCAATGAATTCCTGTATAATCTCCGAAACATATACCTTTGTCCTCGAATTGAGAAATACTCGGTTCGGGGACATTTCGTTATGGCCCCATATTAGAAACTTATTAATACATTCAAATATGGAGAATATAATTGTTTTAAGTGGGGAACAGCTTGAAGATGTAATCTACAAGACTGTTAGTCGATGCCTCGAAGAGAAGCATATCGGCAATTATGTGGAGAAGCCTGAGGAAGATGGCTTCTACAGTCGTGACGAAATATGCAGTCTGCTGCATATCGCGTATCCTACTCTGTGGCGTATAGAGAAGTCTGGTTTGCTGAAGAGCCAGAAGGTTGGTCGGAAGAATCTTTATTCCAAGGCTGAAGTGAACCAACTTATGAAGTCGGGCAAGTTAGCAAAGTACAGTCATCGTAAATAACGTTAGAGGTATGAACATCGTTAACTACATGAACCACTTCTGGTTCCAGAATCAGTACGACCCGTGCTCATCGAGTGAGACAACATTGTTTCATTATCTGCTTTTCGAGGCAGAACGTCAGCAGTGGGTTATGCCGTTCAAATTACCCACTCAGATGGTGATATCTTACACTGGGATCAGCAAACCGGTAGTTGAAAAAGCCCGTAAAGGCCTTCAAAAGCGAGGACTAATCACTTACTCTAATGGTGAGGGGAAGGGTAGACCAGCCCAATACTCCCTTGTACTCAATGTGGCTACTGAGGTAAAGGAACACAATCCACAGCCTTCAACAGCATCACCAGAACATAATCATGAGAGGGTTCAAGAAGCGTCTCGCGTTAAGCCACAAGAACATCCTTGTGAGAACACTCAGAAAGAATCATACGAGCCGATACAAGAACAGACTCAGGAGTTGACGCACGAATCGACTCAAACCGAGACGCACAATGATACTCAGATAACAACTCGGGAGTTGACATTGCAAGATACTCAGAATGAGCCACAGTCATTGTCGCATGTGTGGCCCATATCAGTGCTTCGTGAAAAGTTACTCAATGACAAACCTTGGCAGGATATAATAATATACGAGCTTGCCAAAGAAGGCATACAACTTAATGACACAGAACTAATAAGACTCATAAAGGAATTCTTCGACTGGCAAGAGCAACAGGGAGAAGCTTACGAGCGCGATGAAACTGGCTGTCGCCGACATGTTTTCAACAACATAAGAAGTCGTCTAAAGAAAAGGCAGCAACATCTTGAGCAGAAATCTCAAACTACGGAAAGCAGCCAAGACGCGGCAGACAGGAGCAACCATTAGAATTTTGGTGTAGCCTAATATACCAAAATTTGCGGGTCATAGACACCGCCGCCCTTGGTAAGGTGCTAAATTTAGGTAATTAGGCCACGGGGTTCTACCCCATTGGATTCCCCGGCAAGGAGTGACTTCTCCCTGCACCCTCCGCTCAGGACGCTGCCCTGAGAATCCGCCAAGGGCTGCTTGCCCTATGGAACCTCGGCAGGGAGTGACCCTCCCCCTGCACCACCCCGCTCAGAGGTCTCGACCTCTAAGGACTCCGACAAGGTTACTCCTTGGATCCGACATGTTCAACAGATATAGTTTAATATAAAAATATGGCAAAAGGAGATGGTTTCGCAGTATGCACGATGAAGAAGCAGTCAGGCGGCGGTGGCGGCCTCTCTGCCCACATCGATCGTGAAGTTTATGACGCAGAACTGGATAGAATGATTCCATTCCGTCCAGCAAGTGTACGTGATGATTCGCGTACTATTCTTAATCGTGAATGCATCGAATCGACAGTGATAATCGGGCGTACTCAGGCAATCTGGAACAGACTGCAAGAGGCTGGTTTTTCAAGGAAAAAAGATGATAAAAAAGAGGGTAAGAGAAAGACTCGAAAGTTAAAAGATAATGCTGTAATAGCCTTATGTTTTGTCTGTACGTCTGATGAAGAAACAATGAAGAAACTGGAGGCTGAAGGTAAACTTGACGAATGGATCAAGAAAACCATAGGCTGGTTCCAGAAGGAGTTTGGTAAGGAGAATGTCGTGTCGGCAGTGCTGCACATGGACGAGACCACACCACATCTGCATATAACTGTTGTACCCATCACAGACAAGGAAGCCAAGGAACGTAAGGTTCGACCTAAGTTTGATGATGACGGCACCCCCATCCATAACTACGAGAGGGATGAGAATGGAAACATCATCCTTGACGATAAAGGTCGGGCCACTGTTAAGAAACGCGCGTATAAGAAACAAGAAGTGGAGGCAAGACTGTCAGCAAAGGATATATGTAATCCTGGTGCAATGACCAGATGGCAGACTGACTATGCAAAAGCTGTTGAATCTCTGGGATTGAAACGTGGTAAGTTTGAGAGTAAGCAGGCTAATGTTGCTCCAGCTGTATACAACCTCCAGCAAATCAACGGTCAGCTGGTGGCCGTTGAAAAAGAGGTACAGGTACAGGAGGCTATCAAAAAAGCTAATGCCGAGACTATTGAACAGCAGGAGAATGCAAAGAATAAAAATGAAATTACCCTTCGCAGTCAAGATGCTATGATGAAGTATAAATCAGAATGTATCATAGCACAGAATGAAGAACTTCAGCAGGCAAGGAGTGATACAACACAAGCCAGACAGGAAGAAAAGGTTGCCATCGCATCCAGAGATGCCGCCATCAAGGATAAGTACGAAGCTGCCAGTGCTGCAGAGCTGTTGCGTTGCACCAGTCAGCAGCAGGCAAAGAAAATTGTCGATAATGCAACAAAAAAGGCGGAGAACATCGTAGAGAACGCTAAGGCTACAGCTCAGGTTGAGGCAGCTGCTATTATAAATGCTTCAAAAAATGAGATAGAGAAAGCGAAAAAGGAAAAACAGCAAATAATAGACGAGACAGACGCTGCAAAAAAGAAGTTGGCCACCGCCAACACCGAACTTGAGAAATGGCGTGCAATGGTCTTTGACGAGAAGTCAATCAAGTATCCCAGCCTCACTGAGATGACTACCACCGATGGACGTACATTCAGGGAAATACTTGAAGAGAAGGTGAATGAACTTGTAGAGGTTCTGAACAAGCCTATCGGCACTTTTCAAAAGCATGATAATTGGAAAGTGGATAGGAATAGGGAGGCCAAAGCGATTGTGTCAGAGTTGGAGGATGCACTATTTGGACCCAATGGTGTTGATACGGCTCACAAGAAAGCTATCCTTCAACTTGGCAAAGATCTTTATTCCGAAGCCAAGTCTAAGATATCCAATATCTATAAAGAGAATGAACGTCTGAAGAATGAGAACAGGAAATTAAAGTCCCAAAATCAGGCACTGCAAAGCAACTACAGTGAAATTCAGAGGCAGAACACAACACTTAAAAACGACCTTGAAATAGAGAAAACAGCGAATACACTTCTTGGTCAGAAACTGGAGAGTGAGAAGTTAGCGATAGATGAGCATGGGAAGCATCTGGAATGGACTAGTGGCTCGAAAAAAGGGCTGCTGCTTACCAATAAAGAATATCAGAAGTGGTTAAGGGAACAGTTCGAAGCTAAGAAGAAAGAGTTGGAAAGCGAAAAGGCCGAACGTCTGAAGGAACTGGCAGAGATAAAGCGGCAACGAGAGAAAGAAAAACAAGAAATGGCTAATGAGCGGCAAGCTCACAAGCGTCATATCCGTGAAATCAAAGACTTCCTTATTGCTGCTTTCTCACTCGATATGAGAAAGATGATTCAGATTGTCATCAAACACTGGAAAGCAGAACTGAAGGAGTTCGCCCGTGATGCCATGAACGAGATAAAAGGCATCCTCATTAGAGAGGAGCCCAAAATAGACGGACGGAAAGCATATGTCAGCGATGCATTTGCATGGGCGAAAGTTTTCGCGAGTCTTGACGAAGATGAAAAATGGAAGCGTGACGAGTCCAAACTGGAACCACTTCGCGAAGATGCAATGCGTATAGCAGATGAAACATGGGAGACGTATCGTGAGGAACTGACTCACAAGGAACAACGGACAGAACTATTCAACTCTGCTGTTGTCGCCCTTGTGGAAATGGGCAACAATTCATACCAGCGTCATCTGAATCAGGAACAGGCTGATGCCATTGAAACATTTATCCAGTTCGACGGTGGAGGCCGTTCGCAACTGTGTGACGAAATTTGGGGCGAGGCCAAATATCACATAAAGAGCAATTGGCGCGATGGCACCCATGATGCGCTTAATGAATTGCGTACTGGAGAACTGTATGGTCCAAGCTATGGAAAAGGTCGGGGTGTATAAAGAATTTAGCGGACCTGTATCTACCCAATGGCTCGCTAAATTGGGTAGCTCATCTTTGATTTCGTCTAAATCCCGTCTAAAATCCGCTTAAACTCGTCTAAATTGCATCTTAAATCTCGTTTGAACTTTCTTGGTGGGAATGCCCATAAACAAAGGGAATCCCAGAAATTGGCTGCTTAAATTCTCGCTTGACATCTCGTCTAATCCCGTCTAAACTCGTCTAAATTCTCGTCTAAGCCCGTCTTAAACGCCAGTTTCTATTTTCATCAAGATAGATGGTGTTATTCTTGTGCATCTTATAAAGCAAGTTTTTTATCTTGGCCATCTTTTGGTCTTCTGTGAAATCAATAGGCAACTTATTCCAGAGCAGTTCATTGATTTGCTTGCGGCTAAGAACTTTATGATCATTCAGGGCCTTTAATATCCATTCCTGGCATTCAGCATCGTTGAATCCCTTCTTCAGCGTATATTCTACCTGCTTGTCTGTAGCTTTAGCTATAAACTTCGATACATACAAGTGAGGCTTTCGGCCTTCAATCAGCTTTTCCTTCCTAAGCATCTTGACAGCATTCTCACTAATTGGTTTACCCTTCTGTACCTTATCTAATAATACTGCAGTTGTCAGGTCAATATTGGTGTTCTCCAACAACATCAGGCTATAGTTCTCATCGATTACATTACCTGGCAGCGTCAGCACCACGGTATCGCTGTTACTCTTGTCGTAGTCGGGCATCGGCAGGTATCGGTCTTTTTGCGAAACAAACATCTTATGAATGCCAAATCCCTCGGTATCAATCATCTTGATATTCGCCATAGCCTGAGCCAAGAATGGGTTACGATACTTCTTGGGGATGCGCTCTCCCGTGATATAATCCTCATAAGTGCCGTCATAGAACCCGCCACTGTTCCTAAATTCCAGTTCATTCTCACGCTCAATCACGATGATACGGGCATTCTCGGCATAATTTTGGTGGGCTATACAGTTATGAAGGGCTTCGAGTATTACCTCGTTGTCGTATTTCATGCCCTCGCCTGGCAAGAAACTGTTGTTAGGGAAAATCTTGAACGGATAATTCCGGATTTTGTGCATCACCTCCGTTGTTGTCAACAAGAACGGGATAGTAAACACCTGCCCCACATTATCCATGCCAGCCAGTCGCCAGACAATCTCCCCGATATGATTGATATAGTGCAGCGACTCAGACTTACCAAGCAATAGTATAGCTGCATTGGTCATCTTGCCGTCGATGGTCAGTTTCGCCTTATTCAAGAACACCTCGTCGCTCCAAGTATCCACCACCTTCTTCTGGTTTGGATAGTGTTCCTTATATCCCTCGCGAGCCTCTTTGATGGCCTTCTCGTCCAAATCAGCAATCGTCGCACCGTCAACTATCTGCTTCGACCAGTCGAAATCCGATGTCTGTCTGCGTATCTCTTCATACTTGCTCATGTCGAGAGCCACCAAGCTCTCTCCACGTCGGGCATAGAAATGCCCCTGCCATGCCATCGGAATACCGCGAGGTGCAGCAGGTATCTGGAACATCAGAACACGCTTGCCCTCTACCTCCAGTTCGTGAATGTCCCTGAAAGTATTTCTATCGGTGGTGTGCTGCGACAAGTCATACTTCAACTTCTGTAGACTCTTCATACCGTTCTTATATGTCGTTCCCAGTATCTCGCGCGTCTTGTCATGCACACCAAACACCAGCCACGCAAAGTCCTTATCCCTCAGGTTCGCCTCGTTGCTCAGTGCAGAGAAATACTTGCCCAAGTCATCAAAATCGAAGTTGTTCTCTGCCTTCTTAAACTCTACCACTTCATCCTCGTGATGGTATCTCAGTTTGTTGAATATCTCATATATGTTCATATCATTTAAACGTTTTGTTACTATGATTTATTCTTTATCTTCTGCTTTCTTTTCAAATCAGCCATCACCATCCGAATAGTATTGCGTTTTATACCTTGGGGACAGTGGCTCTTTACAAATTTCGTTGATGCGCCTTTAGGCATATCTTTCATAACGTTGCTAATCAAATTGTATTCATAGCTGTCTACGAAATCTGATATTTCAACCAAACCGCGTAGAATAAGAATCGAAAGATGCTTAGAGATGGTCAAAGCAGACAGCTCACGTTTCCATGCAATAGCCTCGAATGTATATCCTTGCTTGGCAAGATCAAGGGTGGCTTGTATGGTTTTAGGTAGGGGCTTTTGTTTTCTTGAGGTAAAGGATTCATTATTATCAACTTCATCTGGCAATTCTATCTGTTCAACAATCTCATCGTATGACATTCCGAATGTCAAATTGTAATTATCAAGGAATTGCTCAACTTCATTTGCTACTTCCGATCCGCCTTTGCGCGCTTTTATCAACACCTCAGGGCTTTCTATCTGAGGAATTTCCTCAAAAATATCATATCCCAAATCAATAAGAAATTTGGAGGTCTTGGCAGATAGGAACAAATGTCGAATAGGGGTATTCAGGAGCTTTTCCAATTCTGGATCAATTTCTGGTTCTTCGATTTCGTCATCCTCTTGTTCATCAACCACGTCGTTTTGGCTGACTGCAACTTCTTCTGCCATCTTCTCAAATTGGCCCCGATTTTTGGGCATGTCAGCAAACTCGACACTTAGATTATCGAACAAAAGCTTTTGCTCGTCCGTTATTGCCACCAGCCCATGTCCGACTTCCCTAAACCACTTCCTCAATGCTATCTCACCATGTTCTCCATCCATGAAGGGGTAGCGTTTGTTCTTGATTACGAACAGACGAAAGCGCGAAAGAATCTCATAGAAGGAACCAGATGGAAATTCTACCACTTTTCCCTCATCGTCGTAATCGTATTTCTGAGCGACTGTTACCGTACCTGCTTGTTCATCAACATTCATACGATACCCGTCTTTTAATAAATGGCATAGCGTAGCAATGATTCGGTCTCTATGCTCTGTGTTTGGAGCTACATAATCGCCCAATTGTATTTCAAGCGGCCCCTGATAATTCCAATATGCCCTCTCCGTAATATCCTTCAGTACCTTACGCCATTCTATTGACTTCCAAATATCCAAATTAATGTCGTACTTGGTTCCTTGTATGGTAATCTGATTCTTCGGTTTCTTCTCTTCTTGTTGACTTGTTTGCGAGTTGTCTTTTTTTTGTTCTGTAGCAGATTCTGTATTAACTGTAGCCTCAGGGAACGGAAGTACTTCCTTCGCTGGTGAATATTCCTTTATCACCGCAATAAATCGTTCACCGTAGGTATCGCGTTTGTGCTCACCTATACCAAAGGTGTTTCCAAAAGTTGCAAGTGTTGTTGGCATATCGGTAGCCAGCGCATGGAGTGTCTTGTCAGACATTACGACAAAAGCCGGACTATTTATTTCATCGGCAATTTCTTTTCTCAGCACCTTCAACCGCTCAAACAAGTCCATGTTCTCACTTTGGCCACTATTGGTCACTGCTGAGACATGTTCTTCTATCATCCGACTACGGCGGGCTTTAACACTATAGTCTTCACGGCTGATAACAGCCAGTTGTACTTTAGTCTTCCCACGAACAACATCTTGACCAAGTGGAGTTACATGCAAATGATTATCTTCGTTGTAGGCAATCTCGATGAATCCCATCTGCAACATCTGAAGCAAATAGTCGTGCCAGTCTCTTACAGGAACATCTCTCCCGGCAGCAAAGGTTTTGATTTGAGCATAGCCACGCGAAACAACTTCTGACGAGAAGTTTCCATGCAGTATGTCAATAGTCAATGTGAATCCTACCTGTTCTCCCGTCCTGAGTATTGCTGAAAGCGCCTTCTGAACCAGTTCTGTCCCATCAAATGTCGATGGCGGAGTATGGCATACATCACAATTACCACAACCTTTATCGCTGGTTTCACCAAAATAGTTCAGCAGGATGCGTCTGCGGCAAACCTGAGCCTCGGCATATTCCTGCATTCGCTGTAGCTTTTCTGCATTAATTTCCCGTTGCCCACTTTCCTCTACGAAACGACGCAGGGTAATGATGTCTTGCAGATTGTAAAACAAAATAGTCTCACAGGGCAGTCCGTCGCGGCCACCACGTCCTATTTCCTGATAATAATTCTCTATGGTCTTGGGTAGGTTATAATGAACAACGAAGCGCACATTACTCTTGTCGATACCCATTCCGAAAGCAATCGTCGCACAGACTACCTGTATGCGGTCATTGATAAAATCTTCCTGCACACGGTTTCGTTCATCTGTAGGCAACCCTGCATGGTAAACGCCCACTCGGACTCCTTCTCTCTTCAGTTTCTCAGCAAGGCTCTCAGTAGTCTTCTTTGCCAGACAGTAGATGATGCCACTCTCTCCAGGATGGCGACAAATCAGACTCAATATGGTGCGCAACTTCTCTTTGGCCGCATATCCCCTTCTAACATCCAAACTCAGATTCGGGCGGTCAAACGAACTGATAAAGATTTCCGGCTCCTTGAGGTGCAACTGTGCAACAATGTCAGCTTTGGTAATCTTGTCGGCAGTGGCCGTAAGAGCCATAATAGGCACATTGGGAAACAGTTCATGTAGATTGCCCAACTGCGTATATTCGGGTCTGAAGTCGTGTCCCCATTGAGAAATACAATGCGCTTCGTCAATGGCAAAGAGCGAGACTTTCAGCATAGTTTGCATCCATCTCAGTTCTGTCATCAATCGCTCTGGTGAGATATACAATATTTTAATATCACCCCGCAGACATTGTTCTGCAATCTGTCGATTGGCTATTTCATCGTTGGCACTGTTCAGTGCCTCTGCTGCTATGCCATTTGCACGCAATGCTTCCACCTGATCCTTCATCAGCGAGATAAGTGGCGAGACAACGATGGCTGTCCCCTCCATCATCAAAGCAGGAATCTGAAAGCATATCGACTTTCCACCACCAGTAGGCATCAGCACCAGCGCATCCTTCCGCTTTAGCACATGATTGATAATCTCTTCCTGCAAAGGACGGAAGGTGTCATAACCATAATATGATTTGAGTATCTGTATTGGCGTTTTCATCATTGCTATGTTCTTCCGACAATATTATTACACAACATTCTCTTTTGGACATTATTTCTTTATACTCCAGCTCTTCTTGCCTTTCTCATCACAGAACTGACTAATCTAATTAAATCAAATTAAATCATTAGCATCAACTTTGTATCCACATGCTTTTAGTTCTTTCACCAATTTGTGTTGCCAATTTTCTTTTAGTGAAGTATATACTATACCATCAATATCACTGGGCTTTTCAACCCCATCTTCAAGAAGCATAAAAACATGTGAACGAGACAATATTCCCATAAAAAATCCCATTTCAAAAATCACATTCTGTCGCGCGCGTCGATTGAACGTTTCTGATTTAACGGCTTTACCCTCATCATCACCTGTGAGCAAAATCACAGCAAAATTTACGTCAGCACTATTAGCCTCAAACTTTTCAATTAATGTTTTGCCTCCATCCGGCTGTTCATGTAGTATGATAGGTTCCAGATGTAATTTTTCAAGTATTCTGGCAACTTTTTCTTTAACAGCTTCATTATGCCCATGTACAATAAAAATCTTATTATTTAACCTCATTTTCTTTTCCTCTTCTTTATTTCCCATATCAACTTTTGGCTCTCTTATGGTTTCCGTTTCCTTACTTTGTCTTGCCTGTTTTGACACATTTAATCCAATATGTTTCTTCAAAATATCAACAGCCTGATTTGTACACTTAATGTGGGGAAGATCGTTGAAAGCCTCTCTCGTATAACCACTTTCTTTCCATGCCAAATTAAAGAGCGTTTCTGAAGCTCTTATCCAAGATCCGTCTTTGTTGAAATCGGAACGTACTTTTGAATAGACATATGACATCCATAGAAGAGCATCTATAAGTTCAAATGATGCGTTAGTTACAAGCATATAACTGTCATCTAAATACTCTATAGAGTCTTCACTTTGATAGTTATTCTTTTTAATCTTAAGATCTTCAATATATCCTTTTATTGTTGCTTTACCAAAGTCATCAACAGAAGCTCCAATAACGTATACAAGTAAAGTCATGAAGTCATATAGTTTGATTCGTTCGTCCATCCTAAAATCACACCACTCATCTTCTACTTTTTCGGAATATAAGAATTCTTGTGTAACATATGCCAATGATTCCATAAACGGAATCTTATCAAAACTCCTATATTGGCCGTTGTTGATAAATATGCGTTGAAACTTTCTTAATGTCATATTAATTTCAAAACCTATATTGATTATTTTTGTAGGCAGAAGTTTTTCATAAACTCCAACAGTCCAGAATTCGCAAAAAAACTATCTGGATTATTTTCGATTTGCCCCTTCATTAATTGGAATCCGGAATTGGCATACTCGTTAAGAGTGGTCATCAGCACGTCGCAGACCTCATTAACGTCGATATCACCTTTATCCAAAGCAATCAAATCGACATCTGACTTGGCCACAAGAGCCGTGAAGATGTACTTCTGCAGGATTGTATAGGACTTGCGACCTATCTCATTCTTTTTTCTGCCCCAAGTGGTCATCTCCATGCGGAACTTCAGCTTCTCACCAGAGAGAGGCTTACGCTCACCGTAGTATAGGCCGACGAAGAAGGCATAGATGAACACCTCATATCCGGCATTGAAGATTTTTCCTTTTGCCATCCTGCCGTCGGCACTGCCGCCGCCGTATTGACAAAGGAAGTCAACGACTGGTTCCTTATACTTACTTTCGTAATAAGAATCCATTCTGTTTAGCCATGTCTCATATAGTGATTCCATATCTATGCCTCCTTTATTTCTTCTACTACGGTGTCGATAGTTGTGATATCCAACTTATCGAAACCTGTAAGTTTCTTAATGCGATACTTTTGACAGTTGAGCTTGCTCAATGCCTTGGTATCTGTGACATACTCGCCATTGTCGTTCTTGTAGAGATAGCTCTTGGTAACGACAATGCACTGCTTGTTGACATGAGTGTTAAGACATTCATAGAAGGTCTTATCCTTACCTTCGTCGAAGGATGACGTGGGAGCATCGAAGATAAGGGGATATTCAGAATCGCGGTTCTCTTTCGTCAATTCAGAAATGGCGAAGAGAATACTGATGTGCATGGTCGTAAGCAATGAGGTGTTGGGATTGGTAATCAGCTTACCATTCTTATCCTGCAACTCAATCTTCAGGTCGTTGTAACGGTCAAGATATATCTTGATAACACCCGTAAAGTCATCCACATTCAGATGAGCCAGGAAAACATTGGCCTCCTTGGCCAACCTGGCAAGGAACTCTTCATAGGTAGCCGCTTCCGTATTTTCAATAGCGTCGCTGAACAGCCTGAAGAACTCGTTGACCATCATCATCGGGCTTCCACCGGATGCTTTAACATTCTTCTTCTGTTCCTCGCGTTTCTTCTTCAGCTGCTCCTTCAGATCGGGGATAGTACTTGTAAGGAGCTTGTTCATCGTGATAGCCGATGCCTCTTTCTGGTCATGCCAGCGGTTGACAACGGCGATATTCGCAACGTACTCCTTTAGGTTTTCTCCAGTAGAAGAGCTGGCATATAAATCGGCAATACTCTTTCGCAGTGCATCAGCCTGCTTTTTCTTCTGGGCAATCAGGCTCCTGATCTCGTCGTTCTCGTGATAGGTGCTTTCTATCTCATCGGGAATACCGCTGAGATCCTTGCCCGTATGAGCAAGACTGAGGCCCATTTCCTTCAGCTCTTCGATATTACGGGCAGAGAAATAACGCTTGATTTCTGGGCGTTTCTCCTCTGGCCGTGGAGTGAGCAGGTCAATAACATCGTTGATACGCTGCCTGATGAAGTCATAGGTCACGCTACCCTCTGGTGCTGCACTGCCACAGTAAGCACAACGATGGGTGACCAACATCTGTTTCATCTTGTCAATGTCTGATCGGTTCCAGGCAATCTTTTCCAGTTCGGTCTTTGCCTTGTCAACTCTGGCCTGATTGAACTCGTCTTCCTGTTTCTTCCTATAGTCCGACTCGATGTTATTCTTACTGTAGGCCAGCGATTCAAGCTTACTATTGAACTCCTTTAGGATAGAACCGAAGCCCATGAGGATCCACTGATCATCAAGGAGCTTGAAGCTATATTCCTCATCAATCTTATCGGACAGACGTTCTATCTCACCATCAATCCTGGAAACTTCCTTTTCCAGCTTGTCGGCCTCCTGAATGATCTCATAGTCATTGTCAACGGCCTCTATATGCTCCTTGGCCTCATTGAAGTCCCTTTTGGCCGAAGCCAAATCTGATTCTGCCGTTTCCAGACGCTTAGACAATGTGGTGATGTCATGCTGGATTTCAGCAACCTTCGCGTTCTGCTTGTTTGCCTTATCCTTGGAACCTGAAATCGCTTTATCTGAGGTTTCCTTGGCGTACTTGGCAAACTGCTTGAACGGTTCCAGGTCCTTGACCTCTGAGAACATATCTATCAACGCCTGTAACGTAGTCTTGTCGTTGAAGATATTAAGCCTGTCCTCACCCTTGAAGATGTGGTATTTCTTGATGATAGCGGGGAAAGCACCTTCTTTTTCAAAGACATCCTTCACGGAAAACATTTCCTTGCGGATTGACCCTAAAAGCTGATACGCCTTGTGGGTACGGCCATCAATGCGCATCTTGCCATCCGGTGCCTTCGTAACATTGAAGGCTCTCTCAATGATACGTGTGGATCCTGAATTGTTCCGTAGGGTTATGGACACCAGCACTCGGCCACTCTCCCCGGCCTTCAGTTCACTGAACATCTTGGCAGAGACAAGGGAGCTTTCTTCAAGCTTGTCATCTTCCGTCTTCTGGACGTAATCTGGCGTCAAGACCCAGTTGATGGCATCGAAGAACGTCGTCTTTCCGTCGCCATTGGAACCAAGGATAAGGTTCAGGTGGTCGGAAAACTCAAACACCTTCGTGCCGTAATAACTACGGAAGTTGTATATCGTGAGTTTCTTGATAATCATAGGCGACTACTTTGAAAGTGATGAAACCGCTTTATTATAAATCGGCTTGAAATCGGCTTCGGTAAACACCACAGGGCCGACCTTATTACGAATCCTTATGTCGGATTTGGCCTCGTTGATTTTCTTGTTCAACTGGTCCACCATTTCGGCAACGGCCTTAACATGCGGATTCAAAGCCCGCTTACCCTCGTCAAGACTCCTGTATTTTGACGGGACAACATCAAAAGTGCTGGCAAATCGCTCATCACTGATGATTTTCAGGAACATATTATCAACTTTATTCATAGGCTCAGGTATTTTTAGACTAAGTAGACTTCGGGCATCCGCGACTTGAACTCCGGATCAATGTTACGGCATTGCTCCTTGATGATGCCGCGACGGTGGATGGCGGGATTGAGACAATACATCTCAAATTCCTCCTTGTTGACATCAGCAACACTCCTCCATTGCGGGAACAGCAGCTTCATATAGCCGGTGGCAATGCGCTTGATGGCCTTAGAGTCACGGACATCGGCCTTTTCCTCGAACCTGCAGAGCTGGTCGAACAGCAGACTATACGCATTGTTGGTGCGCATAGTATGCAGTATTTCAGAGAAATATTCCACATTGATAGTCCATCCCTTGAAGATCATACTTGTATCGATACGCGGCAAAAGCCATCCCTCAATGAAGCAGTGGAATCGGTCAAGCAAGGCTGACTCACGGAAGTTCTCAGGCAGAGAACCAAAATACTTGGGTGAAATCGGGCGACGCTGCTCATTCAATGGGATGTTACCCATCAGCATCAAGCCGCACTCAGACGAGAACTCATTATTGTCGATGGTTGTCTTACCGCTTTCGAGGTACGACTTTAAGGCAGCCTGTATCTCGGCTGGCTCTTGGAAGACTATCGTCTGGATCTCGTCGAAAACGGTGAAGTCGTGATTCTTGATGATGCCGTTCTGCTGCTTAGACTTATCGTAGAACAGCTTGGCGCGTGTCACCTTACCACCGCTGACAAGCCAGCCATACTTTGACAGGTTGCCAAAGACATAGGACTTACCGGTTCCTTTCGGGGCCAGCTCAATGACATTCAGCCTTGGCTCAGCGAAGATCAGAAGTCGGGTAAGGAACTCCAGCTTCTGTGTGGCATTGGCGAAGCCGTCAGGATCGTATTCCATCGCCGAAAGCAACAAGTCCATCCACTCGTCAGTGGTGAAATGCTGACGCGCTTCTGCGAGATAGCTGATATCGACGGAGCTATAAGGCTTGAAGGGCTTATAGTCAACCATCTGGACGTGGAACTTCTTACCGTCGCTATCAGGCAGCAGACACAGTTTAACGATGCCCCATTTCTCGCCGTCAACAAGCTCGCCCTGATGTTTGTTATAGACAAACTCCGGGATGATACCCTCCCTGAGCTTGATGCCATAGTCGGGGATGGCGAACTGTTTCTGGCCTTTAACAAGGTCGATATAGATAATGAAACGTGCAAGAAGCACTACTTCCTGACCCGAAACAATCCTATCCTTGACCGAACCGGTGACGGTCGGTATCACCTGGTCAAGGAACTGCGTCAGGCCAAGGGTGTCGATCTCTCCCGTCTGGACGTTCAGATAACGCTTCAACAGGAAGTCCTTGACGAAGGCCGGGAGATTACGGCCCGCGAATATGCTGTTGGTCTTCTCAGGGTCTTTATAGATAGACATCTGTGAGAAATACGTTCTGATCTTTTCACTGATTTCTGCTTTCATAAACAAAACTTATTAAAAGCCACCAAAGAGATCAACCTCCTTGGCACCGGTAGTTATACTTATGTTATATAGTCTCGTAATGCTGCCTATCACAAGGGCAATGCTATTGCAATGCTCATTAACGGCTATCGGGTCGCTTTCAAAAATCTCCCCGCTAATCTGGTGTAAGGCATATCTGATACCGTCATACTCTACGACGGGTATCTCAACTGACGGTATGTTCTTGATGCGGAACTGTACCACAGGATTGGCACCGTTAAGCTCCAGCGTCAGTATGTCGGCTGACCACTCCGCATCACCGATATAGCTTGAAATGATGAAGATCGGAACAAGAACCTCTTCAGGGGTGCATCCACCATGGATGCCTTGCCCTTTGGGAACTTTGCTGCATAGGGAGTTGTGCCGTAAGGCGCAGACGGTCATTCCATCCTCCAAGCGGAAGTAGTTGTCATCCTTCGTCCATGTGCCACTCTTCTTGATGGCAACACGGCCATGATGGTCGGACTCAACACCGTTTAGACCAAGGCCGTTACATAACTGGGACAGGTAGGTAAGGCCGTGGTCGGAGATAATGGCAATCTTCTTGCCATTATATTTTGCGATGATATCCTCGATGATATCCCTGACAAGCTTCACCTCCTTGATGATGGTCGTCGGCCAGAGGTTCGTAGGCTGATGGGCGAGGTTATCCAAGTCACCCATCTTCATCAGCTGCTCGTATTCCGGTAGTAGCTTTTGCAGATCGGCCTTATTGACATCGGTCTTTGAGGGTAGCAAGGCTCTGGCAATCTTAATATCATTCAGAAAGATATTCTGGTTGTTCTTTTCCCTGATAATCTCCTTAATCAGTGGGATCCACTCGATGCCAAGACCATCCACCCAGTAGAATACCTCGATATCTCCTCTGCCTTGCAGTAGCGTTCTCGTTGTGCTGAAAGCTTGATACCAGGTGTCAAAGGACACCTCTGAGCCGTTGAGGTTCTTTATCTGGGTGTCAACCTCTTCCGTATAGGTGTTGGATAGTTTCGCTCTTTTGTACTCTTTCATGTAGTCGGGCAGCCAGTCCGGAATGTTGACGGACACGCCAAGAGGCGTGGCGTAATAATGATACATATCCGGATAGAAGGCCTTGATCTGGTCAACGCTGATCTGACCTTTCCCTAACCAGGAGATAGCCAGCTCTTTCTCTTTTATCGTTATGCCCGTACAGTACTTTAACGCGCTGGCGGCGTTATACTTGTTAGCAATGGCCTGTAAACGGCTGTTCAGGGTGGCTTCCACTCCCTCACGCAAAACGACATTGCGCTTGGCGGCCTCTCTGAGGCAGTATTGACGGACGGCCATCTCTGACTCGATTTCCGTCATATCCAAGACCATCTGCTCTATGAAGTCGTTGCCTGTCAGGGTTGTGGTCTTGGTCAGGATCCGGCAGATAAAACCTTCGCCGTCCTGTTGCAGCTGGTAGAACCTGGAAAGAAGCCAGCGCTCATACTGACCAGGATAATCGAACCATAGCTTGATAAAGGCTTCATGGGTGTCTATCTCTGTTATGGAGAAGTAGTTCCTGACGTATTTGCTGAAGCTGAAGCCGTTGGTGATGTCAATCTGGGCAGCCAACTCCTGCCAGTTGTCACCATCGCCCAATGCCTTAGTCATTCCTCCAAACTGCAGCTGCAGTCCTTTGGTGAGGAAGTCATAGGCATCAAGGCACTGTACGAAGGCAAATGCGTTATCAGGCTGGGCGAAAACGGCATTGCCGAAGATGGACTTTGAGGTACAGATGATATTTGGCGTTACCTGCTTGTCCGCATCTTTCCAGATATTAAGCCACTCATGGATGTTATGGACTACCGTATAATGGGCCTCTAACCCCTGCACGCCAAAGGTCTCACCGTTGGTGATGATCAATCGGTAGGTAAGACCCTTATCCTCGGCTCTTAACCTCCAGATGGTACTCTGAGAGTCATTCTTGAAAGATTCCATCTTACCCTCCAGTCCGACGATTGGCACATATACTCGCTGGTGGTTCTCAAACGACTTGCTGCTGGCTTCCGTAGCTTTGATGGTCTTCAGAAGGGCATCGAAGGTTTTCTTATCGTCGTTCTCATAGAACCTGGCCAGCTCGGAGAAGGGTGCTATGACGCAGTTGACACCATCCATCTTCTTGATGTGTGCCTGTATGCGCTCGGCCAACTCCGTATAGGTAATCATAATATCTGGATAATCGGTGTCTATCCATTTGTCCACACTCTGGACAATGGCATCCATATCCTCCTGTACGAAATCGACAAACTGGCTGCAATCCCGGAAATTGTCGAACAACACGAACCTTATAGGATATCTGTTTCGTGTCGAGACATCCAAGCCTGTCTGCTCCCTGTCGGCTATGACGTGGGCTTTCAGCTCTTCAAAGGTATTATATTCACTGTACATATTTCAAAAGGACATCAAGTATGTAACCGTCTTCTTTCTCAATAATCTCACTGATAATCTCCTTGATTTCTCCAGACGGAATCATCCTGATCTTATCAGCAAGTTCAGTACGTTTGATAGAGACATCGGATGGTTCCTCCCTGACTCCGACGAAACCGCCATCACCAGTAGAGCTACCTCCATATCCCGGAGTACCACCGCCAGCAGCACCTCCACCGGCAGGCTTCTGCTGGGAGATACGCCAGTCTTTCAACTTTTCCCTGACTTCCAACTCTTTCCAAAGGCCGACCTCTCCCTCCAAGTGACCTTGCAGGTAATCCATAGCTTCAGAAATCTCCGAATCCTGAAGATTGACAATATCCACTCCCTTCAGGAAGTTATCGAAGCCTTCCTTGTAGTTACCGCCGTTATTTTCGATAAGCAGGTTGCCCCATTCAATCTTCTGCTCTTCATAGCCGCTGATGGTGCTATTGAGTAGCTGGGGATTCTTCATGCTCTCGGGATCGCTGACAACCTTGATGACATCATCGATGAGCTGCTGCATCTTCTCTGTGTTGTACTCACTGGTGGAATACTTCAGCGACCATAAGGGGTAACCTTTTTCCTTGGCGTACTCATGCTGAATAGCCCAACGCGCATCCTTCAGGGAGCTGATATCGGAATAGCCTTTCAGCTTCTTCAAAGAGAACATGGAGATAAGATGCTTACAAAGCTTACCGGCCTCCTTGCTCTCAAACATGAAATTCAACTTCTGGGAGGTCTTACCTGTTTCCCACGCCTTGAACAGCTCCACAACGTCATCGACCAAGTGCTGGGCGGTACGCTGCTTGCCGTTGGTGTCGAAGATCTGATTGACATATTTCCTCATGGCAAAGGCAACCATAGCCATAGAGGCATAGCTCTGGAAAAGTCCGTAAGGCGGCTCGGTGAGTCCTATCAGCTTCTCTCCAAGGTTAAACGTCTGGTTCTTGTTGGTATGACGGCCTGAGAGCCATTCATCAACATAGTCGCAGACTTTCTTCAAGGGGTGGTTCGGGTCAATGTCTGACTTCCACTCCAGGTTGTCATCAACACTGTCCTGCAAAAGGAATTCCACATGACGGGCCTGACCGCCACAGGACGGTGAGGCGAGGATGTCCTGCTTGGTGTTGAAGGACAGGATGGTGTCAACGGTAGCCTTCACCGATGCCTTCTTCCAATAGGTTACTGAACTCTTCGTGCGGACGATCTCTAATGACTCCGGGCCTGCCTCGAAGATAGACGGGGCTATCGTCATGTTGATGGTTGACGAAAGCTTGCTGCCTGAGATGGTCATGGAATCGCCACGGAGATAGAAGGTGACATTGCTGCCCTTCATCCTCGTCGTCCACTCGGTAATCATATCTGAGGCGTTCTTGGCATAGGTCTTCTGCTGGTTAGCCAAGCCATGACGCTGGGCGCACTGGGCATTGGCCTGATATTCGATGAAGCGCTCATAGTTCTTGTCGGTGAGGTAGGCTTCCATCACCACAAAAACGGTGTTCTTGAACCTTTCCTCCTGACTGTTGCGCTCTGCAATGTCCTTCAGGTCGAACATCTCTGATTGCGTCTTGGCAACGAGTATGGCTAGGAAGATCTCATAACCTTTCGCGTCGCGCTGGGTATTCTCGATCTTGCTGAGCAGCGTGTATTCGTTGCCCTGCTTGGAGAAGAACTGGTAGCTCAACGGGCGGTTAACCTGCTTGAAGTTCTTGTCGAAGCTCTGACGGGCAGCATCACCGAATTTGATAACCTGATCGGTATAGAGGTAATTGCTCGACATCAGCTCTTCCTTGATTTTCTGGATTTCCTCACCGGGCAAAGCCGTGAACAGGATGGAGTAGTTTCCGTTGGGCTGCTTCTGAATAATGCTCTTGTCATTGAGGAAATCCAGGATGTCGCTCAACTCCTGTTCAACCTCGGTGCCAACGAACAGCGATTCGATATTCTCCGTGCTGGGTGTGACGGTATCGCTGTTGGCGATATTGTTCAGGGCGTTCAACAGTAAGATGCCCTTGAAGACCTTCAGGTAGTTGTCACCGGCGGCTTCGACGGCCAAATGGTGACTGTTGTACCTCTCGGTCACTGCACCAAACCTTGTGGTGTCGCTCTCAAAATACTCCTGCACATAGTCCCACAATAGGTCGCAGGTGATGGTACGTTCGTTAGCACAGTTGTCTTCGTTATCCAAGAAATCCCTGACGGTATCGCTTGCCAGGAACTCAAACACGCTTCGGCTGGAACTTCCTGCCTCACGGGCGTAGTAAGTGGCAAGGTTGGCTGTTGACGGATGGAGCGGGAACAGGTTTTTGATGTTGTCGATGGTCTCTTCGGTGTTTGCCGACGTCTGCGAGAAGACGTCCAGCAGATCACTGTGAAGAGAGAAGAATCGGTCCTTGCGGAGCTTATAGACATTCTCATCAATAACCTTGAATTTCTTCGACATGATCTTGAACGCAGAAACTGGCTCCATATTATAGGGTTCGTAGTGATAACGGCCCTTGGTCTTCTCACGCTCATCCTCATTCAATGTTAGGATGGCAGATGGATGGGAGATGAACAGGAAATAGCTGTCATTCTCGGGATTCATCATTGCCTCACTGATACGTTGCAGTTGCACAATAAGGCGTTTGGCAATACTGGAGGTCATAATCTCCGTGAACTCATCCCAGATAATCAGCAGTCCATCGTAACCTTCACCACGAAGCTTATCCTGGACCTCAAAGATCCATTGCTGGATATTGTTGCCCTGCAGACGGATATCAATACCTGCGATACGCTGGGCATTGCGAACACGGTCTAGAACCTCGGGGTTACCTGCCATGAGCAACTGCTTCAGCTTCTTCAAGTCCGGGGCGACGCTGCTTAATATGATGTTATTATCAATGAGTGACTGCCAGATGGCTGGCTGTTCGTCAATATGCTGGACGAGGGTGTCGAAGTCTGTCTGTACGACAATATCGATGCCGGCTGCATGGAGTGCGCCCTTAATCTCTTTTTGAAGCTGGAGGGACAAATCTTCCTCATGGGCTATGCTCTGCTGACCGTACATATTGACGGGAAAGAGCCGCTTCTGCATACGGACATTCAGGATGGCAGAACGTAGCTTGTCGTACTTATCCTTCTTATACTCTTCCTCGACATATTCCTTGATATCGTCCACGGGATCGCAGAACAGATGTTTCAGCACTGCTCCGGCATGTGACTTTCCAGTGCCGTATGTTCCGGCAATCCACACCGACTTGTGATTGTCGGCATCATTATTGCGGACGGCCTTAATCATGCTGTAAAGGATCTCATTGAACTGGTCATTGGCAATAAAGGTCTTCCATTCTCCAAGTCCTTCTTCTTGAATGTTGTAAGCAGGTCGCATAGACCTGAGTGTTACGATATCACTGTATTTCATACGTTAGTTGTTTTCCATTTTAAGATAATAGCTTATGATTAGCTCCCGAAACTCGTTCCTGACGGACTTGTCTTGAAGAAGATCCCAAAGACCATCGTCAAGAAACGCATATTCAATGTTCTCCTTAATAAATTTAGGCGAAGGGGTATGCCATGTATGTTCAGGAATCTTTCCTCCCTTCCATTTGATACCATAATAATGCTCTCTGATAGAGTGATAGAATGGCTTATAGAAGGGAGCTGGCTTCCTGTCCGGCTCATAGAGTGAACATAGTTCCTTGTAAATTGCTTCCAGCTTTTCCTCATATGTAAACTTATTCCCAATAAGCACTCCTTCCTCGATTCCTCTGATAATCGAAAGAAGGAACAAGGGCTTTGCATTGGAGGGTACTCCAAAGGCCAGTCCTCTATGGATAGAGAGAATACTGTTTTTATAATATGAGGTTTTCAGATTCATCTTACAAAAGGGATTTTAAACAGGAAATGGAGTTTAAATCCTCGCGAAGAGTAATACTGTCAAGACCCATCGCCAGCTCTGCAATCAGCACTCGGTTGTTAGCTGAGTTCAGGGACTTCAGGGTGTTGTTGAACACCTGCTTGCTGATACCCAGTACACGGAACGGGCCACTGGTACATTCATCATTATAGAAGTCTGAGACCCGTAAAGAATGAACGCCTTTCTTCTCGGCATATTTGTAAAGGCTGTAGGCCAAACCAGCTTTAGTTATTTCCTCATAACCTCCACGGACATTATTTTTCCCGTCGGTGTTCATGCTCATATTCAGGGTGTCACCGATGGGAGAATAATCGAATGTCTGTATGAGTGCGGCAACGGCATTGGCTACCGTCTTTCCTTTCGACGAATAGCCTTGCTCGTTAATCATTCCCTCCAGAATCTTACGGTCGTATTCCTGACCGATCTTGATATTGTTGACAAACCAGTTGACGATAAAGGAATTGTATGACAGGTTGGTCAATATCAACTCCCATGTCAGATTGGTGTCATCGACATATATCTGCTGAAGCAACTCCCCAAAACGCGTCAGCTTGTTCTTGGAGTCGTTAATCTCAGCATCTTTCAACCACGCCTTGAAACCGTCCACCTGGGCTGTTCCAAGGGAATTGCTCTTCCAGAAATACTCAGGGTCTACAAGGTACTCCTGTAGCCACTCTTCTCTAAAACCGAAGGTCTTATAACCTTGGATTTTTGTCTCTTCGTTATTATTCATATTCTTAATCATTCTTACGCAATCTGCTGATATGCAACCTAAGTCATGTGAGTTAAGACATCTGTGACAATGGATGCATTTGGTCTTGTCAATATAGACGTTGGGGACAATGGATAATGCTCCAGTGGGGCAGTCCACCTCGCAAACCTCACAATGAACACAATATGCACTCTTATAGATGACACGCCTTAACAGGAAGCTCAGCTGAGCTGAAGGGTTTTCTACAACAAAGGCATATTGGTTCTTCTCCTTCTCATATTTGAGATGGAAATCATAGACGTTACCGTCAAATCTCAGCGAGCCTTTGTCAACGTTGTCTTTTTGCTCAACGGTATATTCGCACAACGCTGGCAACCATTCATAAACTGGATGAAGCGGGTTCTTGACAGTTGCCGTGAAGCTGTTGTTGGCATCGGAGAAGGAAACGACAGTTTTCACCAGATCGGTGTTGCCTATCGCTTTGATCTTCCAACGTCTTTCCTTAATAAACTCATCAACTTTGCCAATCTTACTGTCCTTGGACCATGCAACAAGCCTTTCCGTGAAGGGTTTAAGTTCCGTTCCGTACCGTTTTGATGCTATCATATCATCCCACGCCGTGGAGAACGGACATATCAGACATCCGACACGGGCTTTTCCGTAACGGTAGGCTTCGTTGATCGGAAGGTCGTGCTTAAAGAGATACAGGAAGATTTCCACTGCGTTCCAGTTGATGATAGGGTGCGCATTTGTTATAGTGGTATGCTTACCCTTACCAACTCTCATATAGGCACCTCGCTTAACACTTTCTTCGGCTCTAACACCATCGAAAGTGAGGACTTTGGCCTGCTTGTTGGTGCCGTCCAGCTTCAACCCTCTATACAGTGGTGCTGTCTTCATGATTGAACAACACCATCTATGGGTGTCGCTGGGCGTACCTATCTTATCCCAATAGTTCAGGACGCTTTCGTGGTTCTTAGCCACAGAAAACTTCAAATCGGGGTACAGTTCCTTATAGTGCTTTTGAACGTCTTCATAGAGACTGAGCGACGGCGGTAATTCATAGCCGGTATCGCTATAAATTACCTCAAAATCTGTGCTTGGGATGGCACGGGTGCAGAGGTCAAGGACGACCTGACTGTCCTTACCACCAGAGAAGGAGGCAAGGAATTTGTCTATCTTGGTAGTCTGGTAAATCTTACGGCCTTGCTCTTCGGCCTTATCAAGAGGAACGATCTCAAAAGAGTCGCAGTCTTCCTTGACAATAGCCATCTTCGTCTTTGACTTCTTCTCTGCTCTTGCAGCCAATGCCTCATAGTCAAGTTGGTTGGCAGCAACACCCTGAACGCTCTTTCGCGCTCCGGCATATTGGATATATGTCTCGTGGATGAACTCTATGGCTTCACTTTCTAACAGGAACATATATTCCTTGCAGTTTTCCAGCATCTTCTTCACATTGACAGGTTTCAGTTTCAGGGCTTCCATCCCTGGTTGGAAAACTACCGTCGCCTCGTCATAGATATTGGCTCCCTTGGCTTCGAAAACCAATTCACCACGATACCAGTATTGTTTGTTAATTGCCCAAAGAAGAGGTTCCTCACAATGAGGATACTTCCACCCAAGCTCACTCAACTTCAGCAAATCGAGTTCTTCCCAGAACACAGGACGTGGAGAAGTACCAAGCGTACCCTCCACTATACGCGAGTGCAACAGCACCCCGCCAGTCTCTTTGTCCCAGGTTATCTTATACATATCTTATTACTCATTATTATTGTCATTCTTGTCAAGCTCCTCGAATCTCACGAGATCCTTCATGTCTATATCAAGCAGCCTTGTTATCTTCATCAGCATCTCCAAAGGGGGCTGTGATGAATTAGTACACCACTTGGAAACAGTCGTTGGGGCACAGCCCAATTGTTTGGATAGCCAAAGATTGGACTTCTTCTTCTCTGCCAGTATCACCTTCAGGCGATTAAGGTCTTTGTTACTTGCCATTGTCGTTATTCGAATATTTGGCACAAAGTTACAACATTTGTGCGAGAAGAAAGAAACGTGCCCCATAAAAAATGCAAAAAGGAGTGATTTTAGTGAATTTCGTTCATTTTATGCACAAAAATCGATTGGTTTACAAGAAAATCGCTCCATTACCAGCAAAAAAAAGGTAAAACTACAATAATTTTCGAAAATAATGTGTATATTTGCAACAGAAATAGGCATCGCAAACATTTGATGCTTGAGTTGGAGTCATAAAGCAACTGAAGAACAGAGTGATAAGATGACAGCAGATAAAAAGGAATATCTCTGGAGCACGACACAACGATGTGTGGTGACCCTGATAGATGATATTCATATTTTGGGGGCCATAGTTTGGAAGGAAGAAAAAGCACGATGAATGAAAAAATAATGATAGTATGATAAGGTTTCTGCAAATTTCTGACATCCATTTCACGGATACAGCGGGGAATGATGATGATTATAGGCAAATGAAGTGTAAATTCCTTGAGGACATTGCAGAACGTCATAGGGAGATGGGTAAGTTTGACTACATACTCATCTGTGGCGACATTGCCTTTTCAGGGTTGGAGAATCAGTACAAAGAAGCAAGGGAGTTTATCGGCAAAATCTGTGAAAGGACAGAATGCGATAAAAGTCAAGTCTTGGTGGTACCTGGCAACCATGATAAAAAATGGGATGTGTATGGCAAGACTCGCCAAATGATGAGAGACTCTCTTCTGAAAGGGAAAAGCACAAAAGTTCTTTTAGAATCGAAGGTTAAGGAACCCATGATGGTGGGAATACTGTATGCTCCTTTCAGACAATATAGCTTGTTTGCTGCTGAATTTCCCTGTATAAGTGACGTAGCATTGAAAGCGTCCGCATTTCCAGAGGCTGACCAGAAAATGGAAAAGATGCCGAAATTTGCCCCAGACGATGCCATGTATTGGACAGAACAACTGAGCGATATGAATGGATATAAAGTGTATATGCATGGCAGTAATAGCTCGCTGCTTTCTGATAAAGACGATGGAGAAAGTTGGATCATTAATGAAGGGAGGCACCTTCAAGTATTACCATTGCAAGCATATAACATTATAGCAAGCAATGACGAAATACATATACTGATGCAACATCACCCGATGAGTGAAATCATAGATGGGAAAAAAATAGAGAAGGATATTGATGGCAGGTTTAACTTGCAACTCTATGGTCACGTGCATAAACAGTCATCATCGAGTGATGGAGTTATTAAGATTTATTCCGGGGCCTTTCAACCACCCGAGGAAGAAAATGACGACTACTTTCCTGTTTATAATGTGATAGAGATGGATGTAGTTGCCATATCCAATGAACCTTATTTACGGGTGGAGGTATATAGCCGTAAGTGGAATAGTACTAAATTCGAAGAGTATTCCGAAGAAACTAAAACCAAGGAGAAAGCCCTAATGGTTTCGTTACCACATCATGATACATGGGCAAAGATAGTGAAAGAAATGAATGAAGGAAAAGAATATACAAAGGAAAACGATACTACTACGAAAGATATGGTTGCACCTCACGTTGTGAAGCACGATTTCTTAAACAGTAAGAAGGAACCTAAGATCATAAAGGAAATGTATGGGACCAAATTTGATACTATCAGTCCTAATAGAATCAAGTATCTGACATTCCTTAGACAGGTGGAAGCAGACAATAGAATCAATGAACTGAAAGATATACTGAAGAAATATGGGAAGTAAAGACCTGAAAAGAGTCATCAATCAATATCTGTTTGCTCCACTCAGTGACGAGTTGGTGGAGCAGTTGCACGATATTGCTTTAATGATGACTGAGAACATTGACACAGGAAAGGTGGAAACATACGCTCGCTCATTTTTTTTCAACGAAGCGAGTTATCAGTTTCAATATCCTTTCAATCAAAAGTTTAAGGAAAAATACGGAGAAGGGCTCCAACTGCCAACCATTGTTTACGTTATTTTAGAGATGTATGTTATAGGGTTATGTATTGACTCTGATACAATGAATGTTAGCTTGAAGAACAAATTCTCTCTTATAGTGAAGAATACTGCTGTATTGCGAAAAGGCAACTGGAAAGGCATCGTTTGCCCTGATTGGGTCTTAAAGGTTTATAATTACAGTAATCAAAACAGATGCAAGACCATCAATTGTACACAATCTTTCAGCCAACTAATCAATGCAGTAGTACCTTGTAATAATTGGGCAGAGACAGGTCTGGATATTATGGGACAAGAAGTCTATAATCAGATTAGGGTTCTGTGTGCAGCAGGAGTCAGAGGAAGAGTGGCCAGTTATGTTAATAATGACGAGTACAAGTCGCTCGACAATCCATTTGCACGTGTATATGTATTGGTGATTAAAATGGTGAAGGAGTGGAACTGGAAATATATTGAAACAAACCCAGTTAAGAAATTGAATGAAGTGCTAGGTAATGAAGCGAAGAAAAGAAAGAACCTGAACAATATTGCGGATGATATCAGAAATAGAGTTAATTCATCTTATCTCATTAAACCAACGATGAAATCATCAATACTACTAAAAAGGGTAAATGACGGTACTAAAAGTAAAATAGAAGGAACAAAATTTAGTGCTTTAGAGTTCGGGGTTTACCTTTATTATGAGATGTTGTTAGAAACCACATAATAATAGAGCCATGGCAGGAGAACAAGTAGATAATATAATCAGTAAGCTGAACGGAACTGAGAATAATGCAGGAGCAGGGAATAAGGCTGGAAGCAATGAAGTAGGACAGTTGCTTTTCTGTGATGCAAAAAGTCAGCAAGAACTGAACAGTTTTGTTGAAAGTGAGAAGCCCAAACTGGTGGCTTTGGTGGGATTTGCAGAGTATGGTAAGTCGACATTCATTGGTGCTTTGTATGAACTGTTCATTCAAAACCAGACATATCAAGGGTATGCATTTGTTGATTCGGATACATACGTTGGCTTTGAGCGTCGTGTTTTCCTAAGAAGACACAATGATGATAACACCTCTGATACCAAAAGAAATATATTGAGAGAGAATGATATTCTCAATCTTGTATTGCAGGCGGAAGATGGTAGCAAACGTCAAATCGTTATTTCAGACAAGGCAGGTGAAACTTATGCTAATTACACCTCTTCGGACAAAGAAATCATGAATGATTGTGTATTAGAACAAGCAGACCTGACCATTTATTTTGTCGATGCAGAAGTGGATAGTCGTAAATTGGCCGAACACAATCAGATCATTGAGAAATATGAAAGCCTCTTAACACGATTGAAAGGGTTGCACAAGATAGGAATAGATCACACATATATCATAGTCTTTACTAAAGCGGATAAAGTGACTGGTGAAGATCGCAAAAAGAAACTGGCAGACAGACGTGAATTTGTGTGTGAGATGTTTAAAGCCCAGCTAGGGGCAGAGCCTCAAAAAGTATTTGAAGTAAATTCCAAAAAGCTGGATGATGAAGAATTGAATAATGTCTTTGAATTGATTTTGAGTCCCTTGTCGATACCAGAATCACCCAAAGAATTGGATTGGGTAAAAATTGAGATAGATAGTAGTATGTAAGTATTATGGAAAGTAAGAATATATTATTAGCAGGTTTACCATCGGTAGGTAAGTCAACCTATATAACCGCATTGTGGGCGGTTGAGAAGGACGGGAAATCCGGACATCTCCTAACATGTGACGGGTATCCCAGTGACTCTTCGTATGTGGACGGGATGCGAGATAAATGGATGGTGTTAGAACCAGTTCGCCGCACAACATTTGCAGAACCACAGGAAATTGTTCTGCCAATGAAAAGCAGCAGGGATGAGAGTAAGATTAATCTTACTTTGCCAGATTTTAAAGGAGAAATATTCCAAAAGATACTTGATAACGTCGTCTCAAAAGAACTTGATGCATGGTGTGATAAATCGGAAGGAATACTCTTTATGCTGAATTTGGGTAATTCTTCACCGGAGATGCTTCAAGAACAAATATCAGATACGGCTAAGCCGAAGCTGGATTTGGATAAAGTGTCGATGACAACGAACGATATAGATCCAGCCATTCAGAATGTATTACTTTTGAAATACCTCTATGAAAGAATGGATGACTGCCCGATTGCAATATGTTTTTCATCATGGGATGTGGCAGACTATACAGAAGGACAAACCGTTGAGGATTGGGTAAAGGCTAACCATCCTTGCATATATAATTACGTAAAAGCTCACTACACAAACTATCGTTACTACGGAATCAGTGCTCAAGGAGCCGATTATTCAGACCTTGATGAGGAGGGCGAAGACGAATTGGCAGAGAAAACGTCACAAAAGAAACGTGCGTTTGTCTATCGTGACAAAATTTCATACGACATAACTGAACCAATAGATTTCCTAATCAAGGAATGAAATGAGAATAGAACAATTGTTGCATGGCTATGATAATGGCCACCGTTTGTTAGCAGGGTCTGTGTTGTTGAAAAACAATGCAGACATGGATGCTATTGCCACTCTGAGTGACTGGAGTGAATATGTGGCTCCAGGAGATGGAGACTCATCATACGTTACAGCTTATCCATTGGTTGAAAGCAGCTACTATGTTATAGCGAAGACATGGTATGCAGAGGAGATGAGAAGACCGGGATGCGTATGGACTCACTCTCTGTTGATACCCTTTGACACATTGAATAGCTTGGATAATTTCAGGCGGATCAGTTCTTTGTTTGTAAGGCCTGATGCAGAAAGTAGTTATGATAACTATTCACATACCATAAAGTATGAGAATAAAAATTATTTGCCTAACGAATATGAGCCACTAGCTGAAGACAGAGAAAAGACGACCACAATACTGCTGTCAATGATAAATGCTGATAGTAAGGATGTAATGATGAGGGCTGTCAAAAATAATCAGACAGTAGAGAAACTGTTACTGTCAGTTATGAATATACTTCCTCTAGCTATGTTGAAGCATGTGTCGTGGTGTACTGGAACAGCATATTTAAGGAAACTGTATGGAAAGTCATTAAAGTGCCAATATCTGTCTAGAAGTATCAATGAAGATGTACTTGGGACAGATTATGAAACAGACAAGTCCTGGATTAACTACATTGTAGATGGTTTGCTTAGGGGAGATATTAATCAGGGACAACTTATCAGGATGTTTGCAGAGGACATTTCAAGTATAGATAATTATGCCGCTATTGTTAAAGTACTATATACATTGGAAGACTATTTCAAGGAAGAAACTGATAAAGTAAAAAGATACAAAACCGTCCTTGAGATAATCGCCTCCGCTTTTCCTACCAGCAATGAAGGTCATATTATTAAAAAGTTGTGCACCAAAAAAGTATTCTCTGACAGATATTGTTCAGATAAGACTTTTTTTTATTTATATGGAACATTACCATTAGATGACGTGTTTGATGAAGTAGAGACGAGAATGGACGAACGATGGAACGAGTTCTTTGAGAATAACCGACAAGAATATGTTCCGCTGATAAGTCAGATCTGTAATTCGGGGAATGTTAATTCATGGGGTGTTAATTTATTGAAGGGTAGTGCGATTGTAATGACACCAGAGGAGGTGGCTGGAATCATAAAAAGCAATTTCCATTTGTTCAGCTCCATTGCACTGTTGAACAAATCAATACTAGGAAGATTACAGTTGCAGGAGTTGACACCTCAGGAGATAGAGTCTGTTTTACCAATCATACTTGATAATAGGACACAAGACGGATTTACTCAATGGGAACAACTGTTTATTCTGTTGTTGGAACATGGTATAGAGATTTGTGAATCGCTGGCAAAACTGATATTCACTAAATCGGGAAACGCAACTAAGATTTTATTGGATTTTGTGAATAAAGATGACGCAAGATATGTCAATCGAGTACTAGGAATAGAGATGGGGAAGCAGACAAAAGATGTTCTCAATTGGCTTTCTTCGGTAGAGATTATTACAGACAAAGTGGCTTATGCTATTGTCAATTCAGTAAATGAGTTGTCATCGGAAGTTGTTGATGCTGGTGCGAAAATATGGCGACCTTTCTTAGGTTTGCAATTTCACCAGTTAAGGATAGAAGTTTATACATACCTTTTCGCTCTTTCGTTTAACTGGCCGTCGGATAGAGATGCCATTCAACTGATGCAAATGTCATTTTATCCTCTGCATATACTTGAAGCAAATAATAAACTTGGTTATGGTAACTGGGGACGTATAGCTAAGTATATGGAAACAGTTATGTTTTGGGATGAATGGGACAATTGTAAGAAGTTACGAAAGACAGTGGTGAAGAGACTGAAGCGAGCAGGCATGGGTAAGAATGTTTTGGAGTATTTCACTCCGGACAGAGAGTTGAATGAGCAGATGATGAAAATGTGGTAAAATATACAGTTGTTTTAAGAAATCACTAAATGGATACAAAACCTTTAGAGCATGAAGCCTTGAACCAAATAATGTCGTTATTGGCTCGATATGGTTACAAATATGCAGAATTGAGTTTTGATGAGGATGGTGCGGATATCTTCGTTATCAAAAAAGTTGAAATCGGTACGTCTGTATATTGGAGGGCCTTAAGATGCCAGTCTAAAGGCAGGGATGTATCACGTACTAATTCCAACGTAGTTATTCCTCAAAATTATGTTAGGGGCGGTTTCTTAGCTTTTGTATATGTCAAACCTAAAGATGTAGATGAAGCAAAAACATATCTGTATACCGCAGAAGATATAAAGACTTCATGGAATAAACGAGGAACAGAATATGTGCTGTATCTGTCCAAAGATTTTAATTCCAAAAGGGAGAACGAGATGTTCCTGCTGAATAAAGACCGAGCTGCAATAATTGAGGATGTACTGATGGAGGAAGAACACGAAATTGGAGAAAACAATATCAATGTTTTGACAGATGTCGGTTTTTATTTCAAGATGTGGCAGAAAACAGGGGGGATGCCTTCTATAGAGTATATAAAAGAGATTTATACTGATGAAACGATGAACTATTTGATTGACACAGAGATATTCGTGTTTCTGCTTTGCGCTTCAATCATTCAGAATCAGGACTATGATTCTTCATTGGCGATAGACTGGGCATTCAGAATACTGAAGGAGTTTAATTGTAATAAGAATGTGATCCCGGATTTCAAGGAGGGACGAACTTTTTACTCAGACGTCGCAGTTACTTATCATAGAACGTGGGTAAAAGAGATAGAATCTCCTGATGGAAAGGTAGGTGGATATCATCTTCATATTGGCGACAAAGAGGAATCTGTTGATGCTTATGTGATGAAGAGCGGAAAATATGGGGTTTCGTACCGTGGGATTGAATAAGGAATTATTTGATGAGGAAAACGTGTTGTTAGGATTGAGGAATTGATGCTAGCGATGCGTTTTTAAAGTAAGCATTCGTTGAAATACACGTTGTGACAGTTGTAGTTAAGTTGTACCTTTGCGCCCGCAATTGTGCAACCAACCACAACTGTTATTGTATCATGACGAAAGAAGAATTTGAAGTATTACAGTTGGACTTGCAGCAGAGCGGCAAGTCTGTTAAGGATTACTTGCAGGAAGCAGGCGTAAACTAGGGACTATCGTTAAATATTAAGATTATTTACAACTGTCTGTTTTTCAATGTGATATAAATTTTGTACCTTTGTAGAGGATAAGAAAAATCCCCCAACCACCGTAGGAAAGTGAAAAATTGGGGGA
>JAEEGJ010005870.1_pt1 | contig 37758 bp, 33 predicted proteins | sample 8958761 | NCBI WGS metagenome assembly JAEEGJ01 (sample SAMN16246546, study PRJNA631951) | gut metagenome | biome: gut microbiome; feature: rumen; material: RS-attached | host: Bos | place: Iran: Karaj | collected 2018-10
GGCGGCGCACCTCATCGACACGTGCCACCAGTTCCTGGAACTGGGTCTGCCTTATGAGATCGACCCCTTGAAACTTACGGGCGCGAACGACTTTTTCTTCCCGCAGGAGACCACCCTCCGCTTCAAGTTCGGCCCCCGCGGCGACATGCCGCCGGTGGAGATGATGTGGTACGACGGCCAGAAGAACTTCCCGCCGCTCCCGGCCGGGTATGGACCGACCACCAGCAACGCCGCCGACGTTCCCGCGACGAACATGGACGGCACCTTCACCCCGTCGGCCCTGAGCCCGGGCAAGATCATCTATTCCAAGGAACTGACCTTCAAGGGGGGCAGCCATGGCGCGACCCTGGAGATCATCCCGAAGGAGAAGGCGGCCGAGATGGCCTCCCGCCTGCCGGAAGTGCCCAAGAGCCCGTCCAACCACTTCGCGAACTTCCTCCTCGCCTGCCAGGGCAAGGAGAAGACCCGTTCCCCGTTCGAACTCTTCGGCCCGATGTGCCAGACCTTCGCCCTGGGCGTCGTCGCCATCCGCACCGGCCGCAAACTCACCTTCGACGCGGCCAGCAAGACCATCGTGAACGATCCTTTCGCGAACGCGCTCCTCGTGGGCATGCCGCCGCGCAAGGGTTGGGAAGAGTATTACAAGATGTAGATTTCTCGACAGGTTCCAAATGACAATGATGAAAAAGTTAGCACTGATACTCGGGTTCGCCTGCCTGGCGACCCTGGCTTCCGCGCAGGATTGGGAGCCGCTGTTCAACGGAAAGAACCTCAAGGGCTGGAAACAGGTGACCGGCACGGCGAAGTACGCCGCGAAGGACGGCATGATCGTCGGTACGGCCACGGACAGCAAGATCAATTCCTTCCTCGCCACCACGAAGGAGTACGGCGACTTCATCCTGGAGTTCGACTTCATGACCGAGGGCATCAACTCCGGCGTGCAACTCCGGAGCCACAAGGACAACGCCCGGGGACTGGTGTACGGCTACCAGTTCGAGATCGACCCGGCCCCCCGCGCCTGGACCGGCGGCATCTATGACGAGGCCCGCCGCCTGTGGCTGTACCGGATGACGGAGAACGAGCCGGCGCGGAAGGCTTATAAGGACGGCTGGAACCACGCCCGCGTGGAGTGCATCGGCACGCACATCCGCACCTGGGTGAACGGCATCCCATGCACGAACCTCATCGACGACGTGGATCCCACGGGCTTCATCGCCCTGCAGGTCCATGTGGTGGGCCCGGACCAGATGGGCAACAAGATTTGCTGGAAGGACCTCCGCATCATCACCAAGGACGTGGAGAAGTATGCGACACCCACGACCGCCCCTTGCGTGAACTGCATCGCGAACACCCTCACCCCCGAGGAGGTCGCCGACGGCTGGAAACTCCTGTTCGACGGCAAGACCGCGAACGGCTGGCAGAGCGCCCGTCCCCGGATGAACGGCGCCTTCCCGCATGAGGGCTGGAGCGTCGAGAACGGAACGCTGTACGTCCATGACGGCGACGGCGGCGAGAGCGTGAACGGCGGCGACATCATCACCACCCGCAAGTACCGCAACTTCATCCTGAAGGTCGATTTCAAGATTACCGAAGGCGCGAACAGCGGCATCAAGTACTTCGTGGACCCGTTCATGAACGGAGGCCCGGGCTCGGCCATCGGCTGCGAGTTCCAGGTCCTGGACGACCAGCGGCACCCGGATGCGAAACTGGGCGTGAACGGAAACCGCACCATGGGCTCGCTGTACGACCTGATTCCCGCCCCGAAGGGCGAGTGGGAGACCTATACCATCGACGGCTGGCAGCGCGCCATGATCGTGGTGGACGGCAATCACGTGGAGCACTGGCTCAACGGCCACAAACTCCTGGAATACGAACGGAACAACCAGATGTGGAACGCCCTCGTGGCCTACAGCAAGTATAAGAACTGGCCCAACTTCGGCAATGCCGAGGAAGGCTACATCCTCCTGCAGGACCATGGCCACCTCGTGTGGTACCGCAACATCAAGATCAAGGAACTCTGATGAAAGACACCCTGATTACGGCCGGGCGCAAGCGGAAGGAACTCAAGGCGGCGGGCATCTGCCTGCTGCTGGCGGTGCTGCTGAACATCGGCTGCATCATCTATTACCATACGCCGTTCTACGAGGTCTTCACCCAGATCGGCTACACGGTGGTGATCGCCCTGGGCTTCTACCTCATCTACACGGCCGTCCGCCTGATCCTCTGGCTGTTTAGGCGGAAGAAATAGATGGAGTTCATCTACAGCACCCGGAACCCCGGCTGTCCCACGGCATACGCGAGCCTGGATGCGATGCATACCCGGTGCGAGATCCTGCTGCCGCGGATGGCGGAACCCCAGGCGCGTTCGCTGGTGGATTCCGTCTGGTCGATGGTGCGGGAGGCCGAAACGCGGTACAACCGCTTTCTCCCCTCCGGCGCCCTGGCCGCTATCAACCGCGGTGCCTTCCGGGCCGACGTGGAGGTCGATGAGGAGATGTTCCTCGTGCTGGAGTTCTGTGATACGTTCCGCAAGGCTACGAAGGGGTATTTCGACATTTCAGCGAACGAGCAGTCACGGGCTCCGGGCCGCGCCTGGGTCCTGGATCCGGCGCGCCGCACGGTCCGCTTCTCCCGCGAGGGGATGCGGCTGGATTTGGGCGGGTTCGCCAAGGGTTTCGTGCTGGAGAAGGCCGCACGGGCGGTCGCTGCGGCCACGGACTGCGCCCTGCTCTCCTTTGGGGGCAGTTCCACCGCGGCCGTCGGCGCGCACCCGCTGGGCGGGCCCTGGCCGGTTTCGGTCGCGCATGCCTACTACGGGGACCGCACGGCCTATACGTTCCGGCTGGAGAACCGCAGCCTGTCGGTCTCCGGGAAGGATTTGCACGGACGGGGGCACATCATCGACCCCGCCACCGGCAACACGGTGGAAAAAGACGGCCTGGTCGCCGTGACGGGCCCGTCCGCGATGGTGACGGAGGTGCTCTCCACGGCGCTGTGGGTGGCTCCTTCGGAGGAAAGGAAGGACATTCTGTCGGCCTTCGAGGGGTATGAGGCGTGGGACATCCTGTGCCTGGCCGACGGAACGGCAAGAACTTGGAAGATATGAGCAACATGACACGAAAGGGGTTCCTGGAAACCCTGGGCAGCCTGGCCGTGGGAAGCGCGCTCTTCCCCTGGCTGAGCGGCTGTACGCCCGAAAAACACCGCCAGGCGGCCGGGGAAAAGGCCCGTCTGGGCATCATCGGCACCGGCTCCCGGGGGCAGTTCCATATCGCGAACCTGCTGCTGGACCCGAACGCGGAGATCGTCGCCCTGTGCGACGACTTTCCTCCGCACCTGGACGCCGCCTCCGCCCTGTGCCCAGCGGCCCGGCGCTATGCGGATTATCGGAAACTGCTGGAGGACAAGGAAGTGGACGGGGTCATCATCTGTACGCCGCTGTCGATGCATGCGCAGATGACCATCGACTCCCTAGCCGCAGGCAAGCACTCCTTCTGCGAGAAGGCGATGGCCCATACGCCCGAACAACTCCAGGCGATGTACCGCGCCTGGAAGGAAGGGAACCGGGTGCTGATGGTCGGCCAGCAGCGGCTGTACGACCCCAAGTACGTGAAGGCGATGGAACTCGTGCACGGCGGGGCCATCGGCCAGGTCGTGGGCATCCGCAACTACTGGTACCGCAACAACGACTGGCGCCGGGAAGTGCCCTCGCCCGAATACGAGCGCCGCATCAACTGGCGCCTGTATGAAGAGTATTCCCGCGGCCTGATGACCGAACTCGCCTGCCACCAGTTGCAGAACGGTTCCTGGGCCATGAACGGCCTCCAGCCGTCCTTCGTCCAGGGAACCGGCAGCATCATGTACTGGAAGGACGGGCGCGAAGTCTTCGACAACGTCGCCGCCATCTACCAGTACCCGAACGGGGTCCACATGACCTTCGAGTCCATCATCTCCAACAAGCATTTCGGGATGGGCGAGCAGATCCTCGGCAGCGAGGGCACCATCGACCTGGTCCGCGGCATCATGTACAGCGAGGCGCCGATGCGCCGCTCCGGTATCCGGCAGTTGCTGGACCAGATCGAGCAGGGCATCCTGGCGGGGAGTGCTTTCGCCGGCACTTCCTGGGCCACGGAAGAGGCATCGACCGACAAGGGCATCCGTTTCGCCGACCACGTAACCGTCAATGACGGAGCAAGTTCCGTGGGCGCCGCCGGCGACGGTTCCGCCGAACTCATCCACGCCTTCTGCTTGGCCGCCATCTCGGGCGTCCAGCCCGCCGGCATCGTGGAAGAGGCCTACTGGTCCACCCTCCTTGCCCTGCTGGGCGACCGCGCCACCCGCGGGGGAACCCGCCTCGAGATTCCGCGGGAGATTGTCTGGTAGTCGGAATATTACTATCTTTGCTTAAATTGTTTGTAAGGAGCGTATGCGAATAAGATTCAGAAGCGGGGTACTGGCCTTGGTCATGCCGGTATTGCTGTCTGTCTGTTCCGGTTGTACGGACATGGTCCGGCAGGAACTGGACGATACCCACGCAAAATTGCGGGCACTCCAGGAACTGGCCGGTGCCGTCAACCGGGACCTGACCACCCTGGACCTGATTGTCCGGGAACTGGATGACGGTCACACCATCCTTCCGGAAACCCTCCAACTGACGGAAGACGGCTATGAAGTGTCGTTCCGCGACGGGAAGAAGATATTCATTCCCTTCGGAAAGGACGGCGCGGATGGCCGCCGGCTCATTCCTGTCGGTGTCAAGGATGAAGACGGAGTGTACTACTGGCAGGTGGACGGAAAATGGTGGCCGGATGAGGAGAACCGCATCCGTGCCGGCGGCAAGGATGGCGTCCCTCCTCAGTTCAAGGTGGAAGAGGGTTTCTGGTGGATCTCCGTGGACGGGGGGCAGACTTTCGTCCAGTTCGCCGGTTGTGACGAGATGGACGGCATGGGCGTCTTCAGGGATGTGGATCCGTCATCCCCTGGCAAGGTCGTCCTGACGCTCTGGGACGGGGAGGTCATCGAACTCTCGAGCCAGTTCCCGTTCCGGATGTATTTCGCGGATCCGGAACTGCGCACGGAATCGGTCCGGGACACGGTGACGATTGCCGCCGGAGAGACGCTGCCCATTCCTTACAAGGTCATCGTGGAAGGGGAGATGGAGCAGTCGCCGGTCGTCACCTCCGGAACGGACGGTGTTTACCTGTCCAGCCTGGAAGCGGTGGATGACACGACCGGAATCGTGACGGTCCAGGCCCCTGCCGAATATGTCGATGGCTATATCTTCCTGACGGCCACTTGCTCCGGTTATTCTGCGCTGAAGATGATCACGTTCCGCGAGCGGGTCATCACGCCTGCGGAACCCTTCATCACGGTCCGTCTCGGCGGCGGAAGCGATCCGAAGTCCATTCCTTATGAAGCCAATTTCGACTATGTCGTCCAGGTGGACCAGGAATGGCTGCAAGCCGTTCCCGATCCGGAAACCGGCGTCCTGACCTTCACGCCCCAGCCCAATGAGGGCGACGCCGTCCGCGAATGCGAGGTCGTCGTAACGCCCAAGGACAATCCTTCGTATGTCTGCACCACGTTCCGGGTGATCCAGGGGACGGGGCACATCACCGCACAGTTGGAGGAGAGCAGTCCTTCCGTCACGTTCGATTCCGAGACGTGGACATTGAGTGCCACGGCCGAAGGCGGCGACGCCGTCCTGTTGCTCATGTCCCCGTCTCCGCTTTCCGTTTCCGTCCCTGAAACGGCGGGCTGGATTCAGGCGGAGATCGTGGAAGAAGACGGTTACTGGCTGCTCAGGGTCCACGTGGATCCCGAGACGGCCGGCTCAGGCCGCGGTTCGGCCGTCATCATCCGGAACCAGGAGGAGACGGTTTCCATCAAGGTACACCAGACCGGAAAGGAGAATACCGGCGAATAAATAAGGAAAGACCATGAAAATGAAAGTACATATCGCAGCAGGCATCCTTGCGGCCGCTCTCCTGGCCGGCGGATGCGGCAAGTTCGTCCGGGACGAACTGATCACCATGCAGAACGAGATAGACCTCCTCCAAAAGCAGGTTGCCCAGATGAAAGATAAACTGGAAACGGTCCAGGGGATTGTCCGCCTGATGGCCGCCAACGGTTATATCACGGACGTGCAGGAGTTCGAAGACGAAATGGGCGGAGGGTACGTCCTTCGCTTCCGGACGGTCACGCTGGATGAGAACGGCGTCGTCACGTCTGATGATTCATTCTCCATCAACCTGTACAGCGGCGTTGACGGAGAGGATGGCGAGGATGCGGAACCGTACATCGTCGGCATGAAGCAGGACGTGGATGACACGGACGAGACGCTCCTGCGCTGGTATTGGTATTCCACCGAGGAGGATGACTGGATCCGGGACGAAGAAGGCAAACGCATCCCGGTGGACGGAAAGACGCCGGATCTGAAGATCGTCGAGGGTTACTGGTTTATCTCCTGGGACGGAAAGGACGATGACGATCCGGAGAAAGTATGGAAAGAGACCGGGTGGAAGGCCCAGGGCGACGACGCCTTCGAATGGTTCTCGGATGCGCAGGTTGCGGAAGACCGGCTCGTATTGACCCTCACCGACGGCTCCGTCCTTGAACTGCCCCTCTTCCTCCCGGTCGATGTCGCCCTGACCATCGACGGACAGGATCCCGGGGAGAATGTCCTGATCGCCCCGGGCGAGACGGTTTCCGTGCATTATGTCCTGTCGGGAACGGGCGCGGAGAACGCCATCCTGGTCGCCGGGACGGACGGCCGCCTGAAGACGGCCCTCCGGGTGGAATCCGCCACGGAAGGTACGGTGGACGTGACCTGTCCGGAAGTGTTCCCTGAAGGCGGTTATGTTTACATCACCGTCAACGACAGGAACGGCCGTTCGATAGTCCGCGTCATCCGGTTCGCTTGCCGTCCGGTCGACCAGGCGGGCACCGAGACCGGCTCCGGCCAATAAGGAGGAGGTGCGATGAAAAGACTGTTTCTCATCGGACTCCTGGGGCTGCTCCTGCCCCTGACCTGCGCCGCCCAGAAATGGACGGTCCAGACCAACTTCCTGGACTGGGCCGCGCTCGGTACCGTCAATGCGGAAGTGGGCATGTCCGTTTCCCAGCATTTCTCCCTGATGGTCGGCGGGCGGTACAATCCCTGGGATTTCCACACCCATAATCCCGAAGCCCTCGTCCAGAACCGGCAGGAGACCGCCTATCTGGGCGTCCGCTACTGGACCTGGTATGTCAATTCCGGTTTCTGGCTGGCCGCCAAGGCGCAATACATGCATTCTTTCTCCCACACGGGCATCTGGCGGGCCGCCCTCCGGGAAGGCCGGAACGGCTTCGGAGGCGCCCTGTCTGCCGGTTACACCTTCATGCTGTCCAAGCACCTCAACCTGGAGGCCGGTATCGGCGGCTGGGCGGGCGTCTTCCGGCAGTATGGCTTCTACAGCAGCCCGGAGAAACTTTTTGTCCGGGAAGAAGGACGGAAAACCTTCATCTATCCCGATCAAGTGTCCCTCAGTCTCGTATATGTTTTCTAAATGAAGTCGAAGTATCTTCTGATAGGGGCCCTGGCGGCCCTGGCACTGGTCCCGGCGTGCAGTTCACAGCGGAAACTGGCCGCCATCAAGCGGGGCAATCCTGCGGCGTCCCTGGTCCTGGGCAAGGACATGTACATTCCGGAAATCAAGGAGGCGAAGGTCCTGCGGGACACCCTCCGGATCAAGGACGACGACGGGCGGGAACTTCTGCTGATGAAAGCCATCCGCGACGAGGAGTCCGGGGACATGGTGGCGACCGAGACGCTGGATGCCGCCAAGATCACGGCCCGGTTCCGCAACATCGCGGAACGGCACGGCAAGGTGGACCTGTCCTTTGCGATCATCGTCCCCGGGGCCATGCAGGACAGCAAGTGGCAACTCCGTTTCTATCCCGACATGTACATGCTGGGCGATGTCGAGCGCCTGGAACCGGTGATCATCACCGGCAATTCCTACCGGAAAGCCCAGTTGCGGGGCTATCAGCAGTATAACCGCTTCCTGTCGCGCATCGTTTCGGACACCACCCGGTTCGTGAACGTGAAAGCGCTGGAGATCTTCCTCCGCCGCAACATCCCCCAGTTGTATGCGTTCAAGACGGACAGCACCTTCGTGACCGACGAGCACTTCTATACGATCTACGGCGTCTCCGAGCAGGAGGCCGTGGAGCACTACACGAACAAGATCGCCCGCCGGCTCAACAACCGCCGCAAGGACCGGCTGGACGAGATGTACCGCAAGTACGTGAAGGTTCCGATCGTCACGGAGGGCATCCGCCTGGATACCGTGATGGTCGGGGAGAACGGCGATTTCATCTACAATTACGTCCAGACCATCGCCACGCGGCCGAGGCTGCGGAAGGTGGACATCGTCCTTTCCGGCGACATCTATGAATCCGACCGGAAACTGTACGCGATTCCGGAGAGTTCGCCGCTGACCTTCTACATCAGTTCCGTCTCCGGACTCGCGGACCGGACGGAGCACTATATGACCAAGGTCATCGAGCGTCACGCCGATGCGAACACGACCAGCCGTATCGACTTCCAGGTGGGGAAGAGCAACATCGACCTGAACCTGGGGGACAACCGCCGGGAACTGGGCCGGATCCGCCGGACGCTGACCGCCTTGCTGGAGAACGAGACCTTCCTGCTGGATTCCATCATCGTCACGGCCTCGGCGTCACCCGAAGGCAGCGAGAGTCTCAACTGGCGGCTTTCCCGTTCCCGCAGCGAGTCCATCTCCCGGTATCTGGACGACCAGATCAAGGTCCTCTGGGATTCCCTGGACCGCCGCAACGGCCTCCACTTCAATGCGGCCGGACAGCGCATCAAGTCCACCCCGGTCCACATCCCGTTCATCAGCCGCTATAAGGGCGAGAACTGGGACCGGCTGGATGTCCTGGTGGACGAGGATGACTACCTGACGGACGGAGACAAGTCCCGCTACGAACTTCTGGCCCGGGTTCCCGACCTGGACGGCCGGGAAGCCCTGCTGGGCCGCGAGCGGTTCTATTCCTACCTGCGTGAGCGCCTGTATCCCAGGCTCCGTACCGTTGCGTTCGATTTCCACCTGCACCGCAAGGATATGGTCAAGGATACCATCCATACGACGGTCCTTGATTCCACGTATATGCGGGGTGTCCGTGCGCTGACGAACATGGACTATGACGGGGCCCTGGCCCTCCTGCAGCCGTACAATGACTACAATACGGCCATCGCCTACATGGGCCTGGACCGTAACCAGAGCGCGATGGCCATCCTCTCCCGCCTCAAGCCCACGGCTTCGGTGAATTACCTGATGGCGATCCTTTATGCCCGGATGGGCGACGAGGAAGAGGCCGTCCGGCGCTACCTCAATTCCTGCCGGCAGGAACCGTCCTATGTGCACCGGGGCAATCTGGATCCGGAAATCTCCCACCTGATCAAGGCCTACCGCCTGAACGGGGACGCCGGAGAGGATGTTCCGCCGGGCTATTGATCTGTCGGTTGCGGCGCGGGTATTACCGCGCCGCAATGCATTCTATCTCCACGAGCGCTCCTTTCGGAAGCGTTTTCACCGCTACGGCGCTGCGGGCCGGGAACGGTGCGGTGAAGAACTGGGCGTAAACTTCGTTCATCGCGGCGAAATCGGCCATGTCGGCGAGGAAGACCGTGGTCTTGACGACATGCTGCAGCCCGAGTCCGGCCGCTTCCAGGATGGCCTTCGCATTGGTGAGGCTCTGCCGGGTCTGCTCCTGCACGCCTCCCTCCGGGAAAGCGCCCGTGGCCGGGTCGATGGGTAACTGCCCCGAAACGAAGACGATGCCCGCCCCGCTGTCGATGGCCTGGCTGTACGGCCCGATGGCCGCCGGAGCCTTATCAGTGTGTATTGCGTTCATGATGGTATTAGTTGGTTTCACGAAGATAGCCATTCTTCCCGAATAATCAACCGTTGCAGGGTTCCGTGATTCTTCGTAATTTAGCGGAACGACTATGACAGAATTGGAAAAATGCAATGCGGGAGAGCCGTACCGCTTCGACGATCCGGAGATGATCGCCCGGAAAACACGTGCCATCCAGGAATGTGAGCGTTTCAACGCCATTGAAGGAACCGACTACGCCGCCCAGTACGAGCAGTTAAAAAGGATGCTCGGATCCGTCGGGGAACGCGTATGGATCGCCAAGACCTTCAACTGCGACTGTGGAAAGAACATCTACGTCGGCAGCGATTTCACCGGCAACCACAACCTCACCATCCTGGACATCCGCGAGGTCCGGATCGGCGACCACGTGATGGTCGGCCCCCACACCCTCATCACCACGGTCAGCCACCCCCTCTCCGCCCGGGAGCGCCGGGAATACCATGCCTGGGCGAAACCCGTCACCATCGGCAACGACGTCTGGATCGGCGGTAACGTCACCATCCTCCCCGGCGTCACCATCGGCGACAACGCCGTCATCGGCGCCGGCTCCGTCGTCACCGAAGACATCCCGGCCAATTCCCTGGCCGTTGGCGCTCCCGCCCGGGTTGTCCGCCAATTGTAGGGGCTGCTACCAACTGTTGGTCTGCCACCCATCTGCCAACTGTAGGTCAACTACCGAGCCCCTCCCTCCCGTTACCCTCGCCTTGGCCTCCTACCAGAGGTATCCGCGACTTGTCGGGCTACTATGGCATCGACGACGCAGGTGTGGAGTATTTTGGCGCAGGTGTGGAGTCTTTTGGGCGCAGGTGTGGAAAAAGAGTATACACCTGCGCCACTAGAGAGCGTATAACCCCGTTTTGCGGCGCAGGTCCCCGTCCAAAAACCACACCTGCTCCAAGAAAGGTTGACACTTGCGCCAAGGAATTGCTTTTTGGGGTACTCGTCCATCGGACTAACTGCTTTTGGGGGTGCACTCATCCATCGGCCTTATCGGGGGCCGGGCGGGGCTTGCCGACTTTGCGGGCGACTTCTTCCGGTTCCAGTCCGAAGCATCGGGCGAGTTGCGCGATGGTCGTCCGGAAAGTGCGGTATACGTAGGGGAGCAGGCGGACTTTCTTCTCTCGCGGCAGGTCGAGAAGACTGCATTTGAACCAGCCCTGGGCGATGCTGTCGATGGTTTTGAGCATTTCGGTGTCGTTCTGCCGCTGCCGGGGATTGTCAACAAGTTTCTGTTGCATTTCGGCCATGTTGACCGTGCCGATGGTCTTGAGGAAAAAGGCCTGGTCGTGGTTGAAGGCGGCCTCCAGATAAGCGTGGTCACAAGTTGATGCCGGCTCCAGTTCGCCATTGGCATTGAGGATCCAGGGAAGCCCGTCCAGAGAATCGTGGGTATGGAAACAGGCTTCCTTCTCCCGCCTGGTCAGCGTGTCCGCTCTCCGGAAGCCGGAGGTGGTCTTACCTTGGCAGAACATACCCCGGTAGCCGGACCACCGATAGTCTTCCACCCTGGAGAGGGCGTCCAGCGCGTTTTTGGGAACATAGGCCAATGCATTCCGGAGGTACCAGTCGGAATCCAGATAGAGGGCAACGGCCGATGTGTGCCTGAGCACCTTCCGCTGCCGATACTTCTTGCTGAAATACTGGGAGTACATCCTGAGCCATTCGATTTTAAAAGCGTCCGCGTCATCCTGGTTGGTGGCGAGGATGGTCGCGTGGCCGTGATTGGACATGGCGATGTAGATGACCACGATTACATTCTTCCGCCTGGCGCAGATGAAGATGCATTTGACCATCACGTCATAGTCCTCGTCATCCCGGCAGAGGACGAGTTGAGACATCCCTTCCAGACTGACGTGATACGGATAGACTTTCCGGACGCTGCCGTCGGGCAGGGGCCGGAAACAGATCCTTTCGAACGCCATGGTCAATTGTCCATCTTTCCGAACCGGGGTTGGAAGGGGAAAGGCAGAATGTCCGGACCGCCCACCAGGGGACCTCCCACCAGAGGCCTGTTCACGGCCCGCTCATCGAAGCCGTAGGGCTTCTTGATGGCCGCTGCAAACTTCTCGAACTGCGGAATGGTGTGGAACATCATCATGCTCCAGAACTCTTCGGCGTGCTCATAAGGCTGGGCACACCCCAGGATTTCCGCCATCGCCACCAGCCGGACGGCCTGGCTTACCCGCTGCTCCTTGTTCTGCCACATGAACTCGGTCATGTCGTGGACCAACCGTTTAAGCAACTTGTCGATTTCTTGTGCGTGATCCAACTGCGCACGTGGATTCTCTGCGGCAAACGCTTCCTCCGTGACAAACTCTTCTTCCGTGGAGAAATGGAACTTCCCATCCTCATCCACCAGCACTTCCAAAAACTTCTTCATCTTGCAATGGGTGTTTGACGGGCCGCCTCCGTTGACGGCCCGGATGCAAGGATAAGGAGAAACAGTGGAAAGACAGTCAAAATGCAAGCAGAAGAAACTTGCATTTCAATCAGTTGATTTTCATCGTTTTATGTAGAAAATGTGTACTTACCCCAGGAAACTGCGGAGGGAGTCGATGACGAAAGCGCGGGAGGAGGGGAGGACGATGCGGATGTCCGCGTAGTATTTGCCGGTGATGCTGAGGTCCAGGTGGCCGGCGAAAGGGCATTCGATGCCGGTGGGATTGAATGCGAGGTATTCGGCACGGTCTTTCATGGGGAGCCAGCCCAGCAAGCGGCCGTTCGCGTCGTGCACCTCCAGGGCGGAGGCTTCCGGGCGGGTGACGACGAGGCCGACGATGCCGCCCCGGTCCTGCTGCGTGCAGTGGTCCTGCAGGCCGGCGATGAAGGAACTCATCGTGATTTCCGGGAGGGATTTGTCGTAGTTGATCCGGTCCAGGAAGGCGAAACTGACCCGCTTGGGTTCCGGGGGAACCGCGCGGGCTGACTGGAACTGCTTCTCTTTCGGGACGACGGTCTTGGGATCCAGGAAAGTGGCGGTGCGCCGGGTGACTTTCTTCTGGTAGGACTTCTTGGGCAGGGACTTCTGGCCGGACCTTTCGTTCCGGGTATAGGAATCGTCGTGGTCGTCGTGGAAAATCAGGAACAGGGCCACGGCGACGAGGATAAGGATGATCGCGATAAACATAATGCAAAGATAATCAATTGCCGTGACAATATGAAAAAGCCCCCGGAACGAAACGTCCCGGGGGGTGTACGGTATTGGAACGGGAATCAGAGTCCCAGTTCTTCGAGGAAGCCTTTCGCGCCTTCGGCGGCCGTGTCGATGGCGCTCGGAACCTTCTTGAGGAGGGCGTTGACCTGCTTGATGCCGTCCGCGACGCCGCACTTGAGGGCGGTCGCCGTGTATTTGCCGATGGCGGCATTGATTTCTTTCTTGTCCTCGTTGGAGAGTTTGTCGTACTTGTCCACATACTGCTGGACGAGTTTCTCGAACTGGGCGTTGGCGTTTTCCCACTGCTTGGGGGAGAAATCGGCACCCTTGGCGGCCACCTTGTCGGCCAGTTGGGTGAACTTTCCGGGGAGGGAGAAGGCGCAGGCCGTCATGAGGAGGGCGGTGAGGGCCAGGTAGATGATTTTTTTGATCATAGTACAGTTCTTTAGTGCCGGAAAAACGTGCAAAAAGTGTTCCGGGCCGGGATTTTTGAAGGAGGGATGACTATCTTTGTACCGATAATACCGCATTCCCGATGAAAAGACTCACCCTCCTCCTTTGCGCGGTCCTCTTCGCCGCCTGCGGGTCCGACAGGAAGGACCCGGTGGATTATGTGAATCCGTACGTGGGCAACATCAGCCACCTGCTGGTTCCCACGTTCCCTACCGTGCAGTTGCCGAACTCGATGCTGCGGGTGTATCCGGAGCGGAGCGACTATACGTCGGAGTATGTGAACGGCCTGCCGGTCATCGTCACGAACCATCGGGAGCGGTCGGCCTTCAAACTGTCGGTGACCACGGGGAACGAACTGAAGCCTGTCATCCCCGTCACTTACGACAATGAGCACCTCACCCCCTACGCCTTCGACATCGACCTGCAGGATGGAGCCGTCCATGCCTCCTATGCCGTCTCACGCCAGAGCGCCGTGTACCGGATCCGTTTCCGGGACGGGAAGGGGACCTTGCTGCTGTCCAGCGGCAACGGGGCGGTGGCGATTGACGGGAACATCCTGACGGGTTCCCAGACGGTGTCGGGCAAGACGCGGGTATTCGTGGCGATGGAACTGGAGCAGGCTCCGGTGAAGGCCGGTGCCCTCTGGCGCGGGTCCATGTCGGAGGCCCGGACCGACGAGGGCCGGAACGTATGCATCGCGATGAACTTCGACGTCCCCGAAGTCCGTCTCCGCTACGGTGTCTCCTTCATCAGCGCCGACCAGGCCCTCCGGAACCTCCGCCGGGAAATCGACTCCTACGACGTGGAGAAAGTCGCACGGGAAGGCCGTCGGATCTGGAACGAGACGCTCGGCCGGCTGGATGTCCGGGGTGGGACGGAGGACAGTAAAACCGTCTTCTACACCTCCTACTGGCGCACTTTCGAGCGCCCGATCTGCATGAGCGAGGACGGCCGGTACTGGAGCGGCTTCGACAATGCGGTCCATGAGGACGGCGGCACGCCGTTCTACAATGACGACTGGATCTGGGACACCTACCGGGCGGCGCATCCGCTGCGCGTGGTGATGGACCGGAAGGTCGAGGAGGACATCCTCGCCTCCTTCATCCGGATGGCGGAGCAGAACGGACATGACTGGGCGCCCACCTTCCCCGAAGTGGATGGCGACTCCCGCCGGATGAACTCCAACCATACGGTCGCGACCTTCGCCGACGCCATTGCCAAGGGACTGGACGTGGACCGTCGCAGGGCCTATGACATCACGCGGAAGTGCCTGCTGGAGAAGACATTGGCCCCCTGGTGCGGCAACCCGGCGGGCTGGATCGACCGGTTCTACTGGGAGAACGGCTACATCCCCGCCCTGCGGCCGGGAGAGCCGGAGACGGATCCCAACGTGCATTCCTTCGAGAAGCGCCAGCCGGTGGCCGTCACCCTGGGAACATCTTACGATTCCTGGTGCATGGGCGTGATTGCCGATGCCGTGGAGGAGTATCCGACCGGGGCCGCTTTCCGCGAGGCGTCCCAAAACTACCGCAACCTGTACAATGCAGCCACGGGTTTCTTCCATCCCAAGGATGCGGACGGACAGTTCATCGAACCCCTGGACTACAGTTTCTCCGGCGGCATGGGCGCCCGGGAATACTACGGTGAGAACAACGCCTGGGTGTACCGCTGGGACGTCCAGCACGACATCCCCGGCCTCATTTCCCTGATGGGAGGTCCGGAGGCCTTCGTGAAGAAACTGGACGAGACTTTCGCCACCCCGCTGGGACGGAGCAAATACGCCTTCTACGCGATGTTGCCCGACCATACGGGCAACGTGGGCCAGTTCTCGATGGCGAACGAGCCGTCGCTCCACATCCCTTACCTGTACAATTACGCCGGGGCCCCCTGGAAGACCCAGAAGCGCATCCGGCAACTGCTGGAGACCTGGTTCCGGAACGACCTCATGGGCGTGCCGGGAGACGAGGACGGCGGCGGGATGACCTCCTTCGTGGTCTGGTCCTCCCTCGGCCTGTATCCCGTGACTCCCGGCAAGGCGGAGTACGCCATCGGCTCGCCTGTCTTCCCGGAAGCCCGGATGCGGCTCTCCAACGGAAAGACCTTCGAAATCATCGCCCGAGGCGCTTCCAGGGACAACAAGTACATCCAGTCGGCTACCCTGGACGGCAAGCCGCTGGACAAACCGTTCATCTCCCACGAATCCCTGATGGCCGGCGGCCGGCTGGAACTGGTGATGGGGAATGAACCGAATTTCAACTGGGGAATATGATGGCAAGGACGATGGCTCCGCCAAACGGGTGACCATCCTGGAGGGTGCCTGGCACAAGTCCCGGCAGTTTCTTGTCCTAACGGCGGGTTTATGGTTTACTTTATTCAGATTATTCCTTACTTTTGTGAAGACAGAACCACGAACCGATGAAAAAAGCCGCCACTTTCCTTCTCTTCCTGCTGTCGCTCACCTTGTGGGCGCAGGAGCGCGTCCCCGTATGGCCGAAAGGCAAGATGCCCGACCCGCAGGGGCACCAGATCGCCGCGATGACCGACGAGGCCGTTCGCACGGGTTTCAATCCTGACAAATACCGCATTCCCTACCTGGAATGGTTCGAGAAACCGGCGAACCCGAACGGAGCCTGTATGATACTCATTTCGGGTGGCAGTTACATGAACTGCTGCGATGTGGGACTGATCGACATGTGGCACAAGGAACTCACGAAACTGGGAATCCAGTGCGTGAACTTCGTGTACCGTACGCCGCGGCCCGTGGGCCTGCCCATCTACCAGTCGGCCTGGGAGGATGGCCAGCGGGCGGTGCGCCTGGTCCGCCAGGATGCGGCGAAACGCGGTTTCGACCCGGAGAAAATAGGCGTGATCTCGATGTCGGCCGGCTCGCACCTCGCGCTCCTGCTGGCCACCAGTTCGCAGACGCCGGCCTATGCGCGTATCGACAAGGTGGACGACATCCCATGCCACATCAACTGGGCCATCGTGAACGCGCCGGCCTACGTGACCACGGACGGCGAGACGGGTACACCCGCTTTCCGGGAGGGTTACGGTACGGATGTCACGATCAGTGACGTGTTCAAGTTCGATGAGAAGACATGTCCGATGAGCCTGCACCATGGCGAGGTCGATCCTTATACTCCGGCCGGCTCCACGCTGGTTTACAGGCAGTTGCGGAAGATGGGCATCCCGGCGGAAGTGCATCTGTATCCGGACAAGGGACACGGTGCCTTCGGCTTCGAACGGGGCGTGGAGTTCATGACCCAGATGGGTTTCCTGGGTCCGGTGCAGCCGGAAGTAGCCATCGATTCACGCTATACTTCGGACGACGCCCGGGCACGGTATATCAAGGAAGACATTTGGCCGGAAGGCAAGATGCCCGACGCGCAGGAGGCGCTGGGAACACCGTACATCGAATGGCATTTCCCGAAGGAACTGAAAACCACGGCCATCCAGATCATCTATTCCGGCGGCGCCTACGTGCGGAACGATCCGGGGAGTTTCGAGGTGACGCCCGCCCGGCGGTACCTGAACGACCTGGGCATGACGGTCGTGACGATGCGCTACCGGACTCCGCGCCCGGAAGGCCTTTCCAAGCATACGACCGCGTGGCAGGACCTGCAGCGGGCTGTCCGGGTAGTCCGGAGCGAAGCCGCGCAGTACGGCCTGGATCCGGACCGGATCGGCATCATGGGCTCGTCCGCCGGCGGCCATCTTACGCTGATGGGCGTTACCTCCGCCCGGCACAAGTCGTATTTGCCGGTCGATGCCATTGACAGGCTCTCCTGCAAGGTCCAGTGGGGCGTAGGCATTTATCCGGCTTATGCGCTCACCGACGGCCTGGACGGGCACAATGCCCACGGCGGCAACGAGGACGGCGACATCCTCGCTCCGGAATTTTCCTTCGACCTGGACACCGCTCCGATGCTCATGATCCACGGCGACGCCGACGGCTATGCCTCCATGGCGTCCGTCAAGGTGTGGGAGAAACTGCGTGCGATGGGCATTTCCGCCGAAGTCCATACCCTGGCGCTCCGGGAGCACTGCTTCCAGCGGACGGCCTCCCCGAGCACGGGCAGTTATACCTGGCTGGACCGGATCCAGGAGTTCCTCAAGGGCCGCGGCCTCCTGTAAGCGATGCGGAAGTTCAAGGTCCCGAATACCTATGTCATCATCGCGGCCATCATCGTGGTCTGCGCCGTCCTGACCTGGTTCGTTCCGGGCGGGCAGTATGTGAAGGCCGATGACGGCACGCTGACCTACGAGCAGGTCGATGCCGTCCCGCAGACGTGGCAAGTCCTGTCGGCTGTCTATCACGGCTTCATCAAGCAGGCCGGCATCATCGTCTTCATCCTGGTGGTGGGCGGGGCCTTCTGGTTGCTGAACGCCACCGGGGCGGTGGAGGCGGGCATCCGGCGCTTCATCGTCCGGATCGGCGACCGGGACATCCTCGTGCTGGTCGCACTGACGGTGCTGTTCTCGCTGGCCGGGGCGGTGTTCGGGATGAGCGAGGAGACGATTCCCTTCGTGGGCATTGTCGTCCCGCTGGTCGTGTCGATGGGCTATGACGCCTTCATGGGCATGCTGGTCGTGTACGTGGCCTCCAACGTCGGCTTCTCCAGCGCCTTCTTGAATCCTTTCACCGTGGGCATCGCCCAAGGCATGGCGGACCTGCCGCTCTTCTCCGGCATGGGCTACCGCATCTTCTGCTGGGCTTTCCTGACCATCCTGATGGCCGTCTTCGTGTGCCTTTACGCCCGCAGGACGAAGAAAGAGACTTCTCCGAGCACCCCTTCTGTCATTCCGGGCGACCCCTCTGTCATTCTGAGCGAAGCGAAAGAATCTGCGCCCCTCACCCGCCGCCAATCCTGGATCCTCGTAGTCCTTCTTCTTACCGTCATCGCCCTCATCGTCGGCGTCACCGCCTGGGGCTGGTACATGCCGGAGATTACCGGCCTGTTCCTCGGAATGGGCATCGTGTGCGGCATCATTGCCGGATTCTCCGCCAACAAGATTGCCGATGAACTCATCGCCGGTGCGCGCGACATCCTGTCGGCGGCCCTCGTCGTGGGTTTCGCCTCGGGCATCATCGTCATCCTGCAGGACGGAAAGGTCGTGGACAGTATCCTCCATGGGATGCAGGAAGGCCTGCACGGTAGTTCGGAGGCGGCATCCCTGTCGGCCATGTATGGCATCCAGGCTGTCATCAATTTCGTCATTCCCTCCGCCACCGCCAAGGCCGCCATCACCATTCCGATCATGGCTCCCTTTGCCGACATGGTGGGCGTGTCCCGCCAGGCGATGGTACTCGCGTTCCAGTTCGGCGACGGCTTCACGAACATGGTCACGCCCACCTCGGGCGTGCTCATCGCCGCCCTCGCCATGGCCCGCATCCCTTATGCGAAATGGGTCAAGTGGGTTTGGAAAGGCGTGGCCGTCCTGCTCGCACTGGGTCTCCTGCTGATTCTCGCAACGGTAGTGTTCCCGATTTCGGAGTTCTAGCCTTGCAAGTTTCCTGAAAAGCGTTATATTTGTGGGAAATTTCTAACTTTTCCCACAAATGCAAGAGAAAGACGGCAAATACATCTTCGGCGTCGTGAAGGTGGGGGACAAGGGACAGATCGTCATCCCCAAGGACGCCCGACAAGTCTATGGCATCAAACCGGGTGACGCCCTGATCATACTCGGGGACGAGCGCGGCATCGCCCTGCTCAAGACGGAAATCTTCCAGAACGCGATCGACCAGGCGATGGGGGACCTGACCAAATGAGAAAGCATTGGATCGACAACCTGCGCTGGGTGACGGTGCTCCTGGTGCTGTTCTACCACGTCATCTACTTCTACAACAACAAGGGAGTCTTCGGCGGCATCGGCGGTTTCGGCGAATATCCGCAGAGCCCCCAGTACCAGGACGTGGTGATGTACATCCTGTATCCCTTCTTCATGCCGCTGCTGTTCATCCTGGCCGGTATCAGCGCGCGGTACGCGCTTCAGAAGTATCCCACCAAGGAGTGGTTCAAGGCGCGTACGCGGAAACTGCTGGTTCCCGGCACCATCGGCCTGTTCGTGTTCCATTGGATGGTGGGGTATTTCAATACCGTCGTGGCCGAGCGGCAAGGTGTGTTCGACGGAGTTCCCGCCGTGGTGAAATATTTCATCATGGCATTCTCCGGCACCGGTCCGCTCTGGTTCGTCCAGGTGCTCTGGCTGCTGTGCCTGGTACTCCTCGCGGTGCGGGCGCTGGACCGCAAGGACAAGTTCTGGACCTGGTGCGGGAAGGCCAATCTCGTCTGGATCATCCTCCTCGGTGTCCTGTTCTGGCTCGGCGAGCAGACCCTTGTCAGGAATCCCCGTCCGCAAACGGCCGACGGCCTCCTGAATCTGTACAAACCCGTCTTCTACCTCATTCCTTTCCTGCTGGGATACTTCGTGTTCTCCCATGACGGGGTGCAGGAAAAACTGGGCAAAGCCTGGATTCCCCTGATGGCGTGTGCGGTGGTGGCCGGCGGGATTCTCATCGGCACTACCTTCGGTCAGGACAACACTTCGCCGACATATCTCGGAAGCCCGCTCAACTGCATCTACGGCTGGCTGATGTGCCTTGCGATGATGGCCTGGTTCCAGGCGAAATACGACTGCACCAGCCCGTTCGCGGCCTACATGACCCGGAGCAGTTACGGCATCTATATCGTCCATTATCTGGTGATTGCCAGCCTGGGTTACATGATGAAGACCTACACCCAACTGCCGCCGTGGTCCATGTACCTCATCCTGGCCCTCGCCGTGTTCACCCTGTCTCCGCTGCTGTACGAAGTCCTCCGCCGCATCCCCTTCATCCGGTGGGCGGTCCTGGGTGAGAAAAAGAATTGATAATAATTTCGTTGGGATAGTACAACGAATGGTTAAAATGTGTAACTTTGAAACCGCAGTTTAATTAAATTGCATAATCACTAACACTTTTAACTATGATCATTGGTATTCCCAAGGAAATCATGCACGACGAGGCTCGTGTAGCAGCAACCCCCGAAACGGTGGGGAAATTCGTTCGGGACGGTTTTGAGGTGCTCGTGGAGCGCCACGCCGGCGACGGCGCCCTCTATCACGACGAGGACTATATCCAGGCCGGTGCCCGGATCGTCGATGATCCGCAGGAGATTTTCGACCGCGCGGAGTTGATCCTCAAGGTCAAGGAACCCCTGATGAACGAGACCCTGCACAAACATGAGGTGGACATGATGCACAAGGGCCAGGTCCTCATCACCTTCATCCATCCGGCTTCCCCGGTGAACCACGGGATGGTGAAGGCGCTTTCCGCCAAGGGCGTCACGGCCATCACCCTGGACGGCATCCCGCGTATCTCCCGTGCCCAGAGCATGGACGCGCTCACTTCGATGAGCACCTGCGCCGGCTACAAGGGCATCCTCATGGCGGCCGACAGGCTCACCACCTTCGTCCCGCAGATGTTCACGGCCGTCGGCCAGATCAAGCCGGCCAAGGTCATGGTCATCGGCGTCGGCGTCGCCGGCCTGCAGGCCCTGGCTACCGCCAAACGGCTGGGCGCCATCACGTATGCCGCCGACATCCGTCCCATGGCCTCTGAAAACGCCATGTCCCTGGGTGCCAAGGTCGTGGACACCAAGGTCCCGGCTGAACTCGCCATCGCGGAAGGCGGCTATGCGAACCGCCTCCCTGCCGACGTCCTCGTCCAGGAGCAGGAAGCCCTGAAGGCGACCATCCAGGAGATGGACATCGTCTTCTGCTCCGCCCTTATCCCTGGCAAGATCGCCCCGGTCATCATCACCGAAGAGATGGTGAAGGGCATGAAGAAGGGTTCCGTCATCGTGGACATCTCCATCGACCAGGGCGGCAACTGCGAACTCACCCCGAAGGGCGGCATCGAGACCAAGTACGGTGTGACGCTGATGGGCGTGAAGAACATCCCCGGTCTCCTTCCGACGAGTTCCACCTGGATGTTCTCCAATAACCTCTACAACCTCGTGAGTTACCTGGTCAAGGACGGGAAGTTGACCCTGGACCGCAGCGACGAGATCATCCAGAAGTCGCTGGTGTGCATCGACGGTCAACTGGTCCACCAGGGCGCCCGCGAAGCCATGGGCTTATGATACACCCGCTGATTCTGGTCGCAGTCTTTATCGTGAGCGCGGTCCTGGGGTACTTCATCATCAGGACCGTGCCCAGTTTGCTCCATACGCCGCTGATGTCCGGCATGAACGCCCTGTCCGGGGTGACGATCGTCGGTGCCATCGTGGCGACCGGTGTCGCTTTCCTCGCCGGGGACGGTGTGCTTTCCCAGATTGCCGGCGGCCTGGCCATCGTGCTGGCGGCGGTCAACGTGTTCGGCGGTTTCGGCGTCACGCACCGGATGCTGAAGATGTTCGACAGGAAAAAGAAGTAGGACATGCCGGCATTGCAAATCATAATCAGTGCAGTCCTGGCAGTGCTCGTGCTCGCCGGGATTTCGATGATGAGCAAGGTGAAGACGGCCGTCGCCGGTAACCTGCTGTCGGCCTTCGCCATGCTTTGCGGCATCGTCGCCACGCTGCTCTTCGCAAGGGTCGTCTCGGTCTGGACCATCTATGTGTCCATCCTCATCGGCGCCCTGGCCGGCAGCCTGCTGGCCGCCCGGGTCAAGATGATCCAGATGCCGCAGACGGTGGCCCTGTTCAACGGCCTGGGCGGCGGCGCATCGGCCCTGGTGGGCCTCCTGTCCGTGAACGGGAGCGCCTTCGTCCGGTTTACCGCGCTCCTGGCCGTCGCCGTCGGTATGGTGACGCTGGTCGGCAGCCTGGTGGCCGCCGGCAAACTGCACCGGGTCCTCCCGCAGAAACCGGTCGTCTGGAAAGGCCATGCCCTATGCACCCTGCTGTTCCTGGTCCTTACCCTGGGCTTCGTGGTGGCGGGGATCTTCGTCCAAGGCGCAGGCCTGACCGTGTGTGTAGTGGGCGCATTCGTGTTCGCCTCCCTCTTCGGTCTCTGGTTCTCCCTGCGCGTCGGCGGAGCGGACATGCCTATCACCATTTCCCTGCTCAATTCGCTGTCGGGCGTGGCCGGCTCCATCGCCGGCATGGCCATCGGTGACGTGTTCCTGGTGGCTGTCGGCGGCATCGTCGGCGCCTCCGGCCTCCTGCTCACCCAGATCATGTGCCGGGCGATGAACCGCAAGTTGATGAGCATCCTCACGGGCGGGACGATGGCCCCGTCCGTCCACCCCCCTGTCATTGAAGAAAACGAACAACTGGTCGAACGTATTATGGATTTAGAAAAGAAAATCAAGGAACTGGAGGCGATGGTCGCCGACCTCGAGGCCCGTGTCAAGGTGCTGGACGGCCAACTGAACGCCGCTCCTGCCGGAGCCCCCGCCCCTGTGGAAGAAGCGCCTACCGCGGCGTCCGTCCTGTCGAAAGCCAAGGACGTCATCATCGTCCCCGGCTACGGGATGGCGCTGGCGCAGGCCCAGCACCAGGTCCGCCAACTCGCGGACAAGTTGGAGAGCCGCGGCGCACGCGTGCGTTTCGCCATCCATCCGGTCGCCGGCCGCATGCCGGGCCACATGAACGTGCTGCTCGCCGAGGCGGATGTCGATTACGAGAAACTGTATGAGATGGACGCCATCAACGACGACTTCAAGAATGCCGATGCCGTCGTGGTGATCGGAGCCAACGACGTCCTGAATCCGGCCGCCCGCAACGCCGTGGGCACGCCCATCTACGGCATGCCGGTCCTCAATGTGGACCAGGCCCCGGAAGTGATCGTGTGCAATTTCGACCTCAAGCCGGGCTATGCCGGCGTGGAGAACCCGATTTACAGCCGTGAAAAGGGCGTCTATCTGGAACTGGGTGACGCCAAGGAAACCTTGATGCGCCTGATGGCGGGAATCGCCTGACGCGTGGATATTTTTCGTATCTTTGCTACTATGAAAAAGTTAGCGAGGATACTGATGGGCATGTCGCTCCTGGCGGCATCCTGTTCCCAGCCGAAGGAAATGACCCTTCAGGAGGGTTCCGGCTGGACTTCCCGGCGTACCTATACCGATTTTGTGCTTACGGGGCAGGCCCGTACGGAAGAAGGGGCGGCTGCGGCCGTCCGCTTCTGCGTAGGCGCGCCCGGAACGGGGTATGAGGTCCTGCTGCAGAACGGTCCGATCGACGGGACCCTCAGGACCGGAAGCCTTACCCATGTGCGGAATCTCTACCGTTCCCTTGCCCAGGATGGCGAGTGGTTCGACTTCAGCATCGCGGTGCGGGGCAACAACATCGGGGTGCAGATCGGCGGCGTGGACGTCGTCTGCTATACCGAACCGGCGGATCCGTGGCGCAGCGAGGAGCACGCCGGACAGCGTATCGGCCCGGGCCGTATCTCTTTCGAGGGCTTGAAAGGGGCAGTGGAACTGCGCGGACTGGACTTCGAGCGGCTCCCGGCCGGGCAGCGGAATCCAGCCGATACGCTGCCTCCCGTCGATGAGCAGGAAGACGCCATCATCCGCCTGCAGCAGCGCGATTTCCCGGTCATCGACTATCATGTCCACCTCAAGGGCGGCCTGACGAAGGAGATGGCCCATGCGATGAGCATGAATTACGGCATCAACTACGGCGTGGCGCCCAATGCGGGCGAAGGGGGCGTGGGCCGGATGCTGGCGGACGACGCGGAGGTCTATGCCTATTACGACGAGATCCGCGGCGAGCCGTTCCTGTTCGGCGTGCAGGGTGAGGGCCGCAAATGGACCCAGACCTTCTCGCCCGAAGCGCTGGGGATTTTCGAGTACCTGTTCACCGACGCGATGACCATCATCGACCACAAGGGGCGGATTTCCCGAATCTACCGCCCTGAGGAGGCGATTTTCGACGGAATCAGCCAGGAGCGGTACATGGACCACCTCGTGGACCAGACGGTACTTATCCTCACCAACGAACCCGCCGACATCTATGCGAATCCGACCTATCTCCCCGACGAGATGCAGGGCGGCTACGACGATTTCTGGACGCCCGAACGGGTGGACCGCGTCCTGGATGTCCTGGAGCGGTACAAGATTGCGTTGGAGATCAACCCGCGCTACGAAATCCCGAGTTTCGACATCATCCGCCGGGCGAAGGAGCGCGGCATCAAGTTCACGTTCGGCACGAACAACGTGGACGCCGACTTCGGCCGGCTGGAATATGCGGTCGAGGCCATCGACGCCTGCGGCCTGACTCCGGACGATATCTGGTTCCCTTCGATGAGCATCCGTTCATCCCGCCCCACGGTCATTTACAATCACTTCCGGTAATATGCGTACCAAGTTCCTTCTCCCGGCGGCGCTCTGGCTCTGCTTTTCCCTGTCGGCTGCGGCCCAGGGATTCCGTTACTGCAACCCGCTTCCCATGCCCATCGGCCCGGGAGGAAACGCTTCAGGCGACGTCACGGTCCTGGAGGAGGGCGGCAAATACTACATGTATTGCACGGGCGGCGGCGCCTGGGTGTCCGAGGACCTGCTGAACTGGGATTTCCACCCGGTCCAGGGCGTACCGGTGGCGCCGGATATCGTCAAGTACGACGGGAAGTTCTACCTTTCCGGCAACAATGACAATCTGTTCGTGTCCGATTCCCCCCTCGGGCCTTTCAAGGACCTGGGTCCGTTCAAGGAGACCGGCCCGGTGGAACTGGGCTGGAACGGCGGTTTCGATACCAAGATCTTTGTCGATGACGACAACCAGCCGTACCTGTTCTGGCCGGGACGCGGCATCAGCGGCATCTACGGGGTGAAACTGGACCCGAAGGACCTGACCCGTTTTGCCGACAAGCCCGTGCACCTATTCGGATTCAATCCGATGCATGCGTGGGAACGGTATGGCGAGAAGAACGAATATCCCGGCGTGGCCTGGATCGAAGGCCCCTGGGTGATCAAGCGGAACGGCATCTATTATCTGGAGTATTCCGCTTCCGGAACCCAGTGGAAGACCTATGCGGAAGGGTATTATACCGCCACTTCGCCGCTGGGCCCCTACACCTATGCGCCCAACAACCCGTTGCTCCGCAAAACGGAAGGCCTCGTGACCGGCACGGCGCACGGATCCATCGTCCAGGCCCCGGACGGGGAGTGGTGGCAGTTCTACACCATCGTGCTGTCCAATCCGCCGGGCGGCCGCCGGATCGGCATGGACCGGGTCCGGTTCGATGAGGACGGCCTGATGAGCGTTACCGTCACGGACACGCCGATGCCCGCTCCGGGTCAGCCTGCAGGCCCCGTCTCCATCCCCGTGACCATCAACAAGATGCAGGCGATGAACGCCCTGTCCAAATGCTCTTCCCAGCAGGATGGATATCCGGCCGCCTATGCCGTGGACGATTACAGCGGCACCCTTTGGCGCCCTGCGGCGGACGACCCGCAGCCGCAATTGACGGTCGAACTTTCCCCGGCTACGCGCTTTGACGTCGTGCAGTATTTCCAGGTGGACGGGATGCGGGTCCTGTTCGGAAGCGGCTCCCGGCGCGGTTTCGGCATGCGCGGCGGTTCGCTGCCGGTGTATAAGTTCCGGCTGGAAGTGTCGATGGACGGCGAGCAGTACGCCACCGTGCTGGACTGCACAGGCAACACGACCGCCCGTGACACCTTCTACCACGATTTCGATCCGGTCCGTGCCCGCTTCGTGCGCCTGACAGTGACCGACTGGCCCAAGGAACAGCCGCTCGGCGTCATCGACTTCACTGTCTTCGGCCGCGCCGATGGCTACGACCCGCCTGCCGTCGCCACCCCCACCTTCAATAAACTGCCGCTGGACAGCGAGTTTTCCCGGGGGCGTGCTTAAATAGGACGCTTTTCCAAGTCGGGAATATTGGCGTTTGGTTATTTGGCGGTTTTTGGGTTTGTGTCCGCGCTCTGTAAAGAAACTATTAACAATCCAAGCCGTCCTGAAATAGGAGTACCGAGGTTGGGAACCGTTTGGCTTGTATTTTGTTGATTTTCACCCACTTGCGAAACGAGTGGTTCCCAATCCCCATCAAAAAGTGCCGGTTGGGAACCGAGTGACTCATCATTATTTGAATAGCAGCATAGTGCAAAAGAGCGGGGTCCAAACCCCTGTTGCCACCCCCAAAAAACAGAAAAAGCCAGGCAATGAAGCCTGGCTTTCCTCGTGCCCCGGGCGGGAGAACCAGCCTAGTATCCGGGAGGATTTATAATCAATGAGTTATAGACGATGCGGACAGTTTACTGAAACAATACTGAAACAAAAATGTCCGTTAGTGGCTTTTTATGGCAGTATTAGGCGTCGTCTCCGCCATTTTTCTTGGCTGCTTTTTCCAACTGCTTTACGGTATCTAGATAAGCCTGCTCCACAGGAGAAAGGGTTTTGACCTGATACTTTCGATACTCTTTTGCTGCTTTTTCTAATGCCTGCTGATGACTTACTGAACCGGCATCCATGAGGAGTTGTTCTCCTGTGCCGCTCAAGATTCCGTCCAATTGTTTGATGTAGTCCTCCATGTACATCGGTCGATGTCTGATGGCCTGGATTTCAGCGAAATCGAAGTAACCGGAAACGATGTTGTTGAGCACTTTCAACTCATCTGCCGTCAAATAGTTCTTTGCAATCCGGGTATCTTTCAAGGTGGGCATTTCTCCTTCGAAGGTTGTCAGTCCCATAAACGGCTTATCCGCATCGGCTCTCTCATAAATCACTTCTGCGGCAGTATGGCCGTGTGCCGCATAATGAAGTTTGTTTTGAACAATCTTGAAGAAACGGATGGACTCCTCGGCCTTGGGATTATAATCAATACTGGTTGCATAGAGGTCAAGAACCTGACGGTAAAGGACCTTCTCAGAAGATCGGATATCCCTGATTCGATCAAGCAGTTCTTTCCAGTACAATCCGCCTCCATTTCCCTTAAGCCGTTTATCGTCCATGGTAAAACCCTTGACGATATACTCGCGTAGGCGTTGAGTCGCCCATTGGCGGAAGCGGGTGCCTACGATGGAATGGACACGGTATCCGACGGAAATGATGACGTCGAGGTTAAAACAAAGAATGTCATGGCTCTGAGTTTTTCCTTCAATGGCACCATGTGGAGTGGTTATTCGGAATTTCCGAACAACCACAGATTCGTCAAGCTCGCCCTCTTTGAAAATGTTGGAAATATGTTCGCTAATGGTAGACTTGGCTTTATTGAACAATATGCACAACTGGTCTTGAGACAGCCAGACTGTCTCGTTCTCCAGTCTCACGTCCAACTGCACGACCCCGTCTTCAGACTGGTAAATGATTATCTCTCCGTTCTTCTCGTTTTCCATAACAAATCATTTTCTCAAATGTAGTGTTTTTTCGCGTGTCATACAAGATTAATCTCTGCTGGGAAAGTTTGCGGATACAGAATCCAAAGTCAAAAGTCATCCGTTATCGGTCGCGAATTGACGCCCTCCCGGATCCAGGAGACCTGGAAGAAGATGCGTCCGGAGAACAGATACGGACAGATGACTCCATCGGAGCGCGTCGCATTTGCGCTATCCGATGAAGGAAAGAACTACCTTTTCCCCTGGGGCTTCACTGTGGATGGGAAACGCTATGAGAAGATGGTTCCCGGAAGAGTTGCTCGGGTCTTCAATGAAGAGAGCAGATTGACAGAGCGATCCTATTCGCGAGAGGAGACCAGCCAAATCTTTCGGACCGCCTTTCTTCTCTTTGCCGGTTACGTCGATGCCGCCACCACCTTTGCACAAAACTGCGGAGGCGGCGGGTCCGCTCCCGATCCCAATTGGGGCTGCGATAAGAACGAAGACGACATCCTCTGGGCCCGCCGTTGCTTCCGCAAGGCGCGGGAGATGGTCACTACGCCGGTGATAAGGTGGGGTAGAAGGAGGTAAGACCAGAAGAAAACGCATAAATAGCCTGCCCCGATAACCTCGTCTAGATGATGAGGTGAAGTGGCATTAACCAAAAGCAAGACTGTGCCCGGCACATCCGGGCATAGTCGTTATATACCGCTATACTTTATGGCTTCGACATCATCGCCACTAAAGGAAAAAAGGGTCTTGAGAAGGTGGACTTCAACAAGACTTTCTTTGGGCATGGGTGTACAGTGAGTTAAAATGAAATACTAAAGGTGGCTTATTATGAGGTAATTTGTTCTATAGAAACACCATACAACGGCAAAAACCAGCGTTGAGACAAGATTAGAATAACTTCTTTTCAAGAAAAACACTAACTTTGCTTAAATTATGGTATAATGGGAGCAATTTTAGACTACATCGAAAACAATAACCAAGTCAATGTCCACTGCTACAAAACGAGGAAATTGACATTGGACGATGCAGACTATGAGTCAATCACCAGCGAGAACTCTGATACTGATACCATACCGATGGATACTAGTGGCAGAATTGCGGAGGATGATACTCGCAGAGTCCATACCGTAAGAATTTCTCGTCATCTTATAGAAACCATGCAACCATGGTTCACTTATTTTTTGGATGGTTCTCGCCATACATATAAAGTCGACGACATTTCTATAGGTTCAAAGATCTTCCCTGTTGTTGCTGGTCAGGTCATTGTTGGATGTTGTCATCGCCCGGATAGAGACACGTTTAAGATGGCGGACTTAAGAACCCAAATCATTTTGTCTTTACCAAAACAGTTTCATGTTGGTGGTAAAGCAGAGGATTATGCACGCCTCTATTGTGAACGCCTTAACGAGTATCTACGAGCGAATAATCGCTACATTGCAGCACGAGGTATTGGCGTAAGCCAGATTGTATTTTACCCAACTGATGGCCCATCTGTTGGTGATGCAACTGATAAGAATCGATACAAGAATAGTGCAATAGCGCGAATCCAGAATGCCATGACCGATGATGAGCAACTGCTGGTCAAGGAATTGTGTAACCAGAAGAAGCTCAACGATGAAAATTGGCTTATTAAGGACGGCTCTCTACAATACAATCCTCATTTTTCTTCGTTCGGATTTGCCGAGTGGCACAATATGCGCTCGAATTATAAGAATGTTGTGGGTGTGTCAAAATCGTTTGATCCAGATTTAATCAAGAATTTTGAAGGTCGAAAACTGTCATCCACTATAGCTAATCTCAAACCATTTGAAAGGACAAAAGCGTACAAATATACTTCCGAACATTCGAATGGAATGACTTTCGCCGTATGGTATTTACGCCTTCGGAAAGAGCACGGTTTTCGGGAAACCCACTTCTCTGATGTGGTTAAGTGTGAGATGATAATGTTCAATCCGGCGGAGCCCATCAAGAGCAGTACGATTGACGCAATTAGCGCCAATCTTATTCGAGAAGCTTACCCTGTTTGTTTCGGTTCTGATGTCCGGTGGGGCAATCATATTTATCCTATTTATCTTACCGAGACATACTGCAAATCGCAATACATTGATAGCAACATATTTCTAAGTCTGTTTTAAGTATGAGTTCAGAGAGAATTATCGGCAAGGTTTCGGCGACTGAGAAGAATCCCTCTACGACGGATGACTTCTTCTTTTGGACGGATAAAGGAGAGATTCTTAGCCCTTTTGACATCGTTAAGGTTAAACATCTGCCCAACGACTCGACTATCACATACGGGATTATCGAAGAAATCAACCATGTCACCGATGCCCCTAGTCATTTCACTAGCTACATTTCCAGCGACTTCGGTTCTACTGAAGCTAAGGTTGGTAATATGAACAGACTTGGAATGAACTATGTTAAGGCCAAGGTGGTCAGCAACACTGGTAATATCTACACCCCCGTCCTGGATGGCAAGCAAGTATCCTTGTGTAGCGCTGACGACGTTCGCGCAGCTTTGGGTCTTGACAAAGTAAAGAATCCTATTGTATGTGGCTATCTTCAGATGTATAAGGGCGATGAGGCACTCAAGATCAAGGTAGAGCTGAATGCAAATTTCTTGATCGGTCCAGAAGGTGCGCATTTGAACGTATCCGGTATTTCCGGTCTCGCCGCCAAGACATCATATTCAATGTTCCTTCTCAATGCTATTCAGCAGAAGTTCCATGCCTCTGACGACGTTGCTTTCGTCTTCTTCAATGTTAAGGGCAGGGATCTTTTAGCAATCGACGAGCCCAATTTGGACCTAAAAGACGAGGATAAACAGTTGTATAACGAGTTAGGGCTTGAGCCGAAGCCGTTCAAAAATGTCAAGTATTACTACCCGTTCTACAGCCTAAAAGGGGTTATGACCAACGCTGATCCGAAAGACGTTGAGAAACAAAGACGTAAAGGAAAAGCATTTACCTACAAATTCCCACTTGATAGTTCTTTCGACAAACTGGATTTGATTCTTGCGAATGAAGATGATGCAACAGGAACGATGGAAAGTTGCGTCAATTACATCATCAACAGACAAGGAGATTTTCGGAATGTTTCTACTTGGGAGACACTGAAGGATGTGATCAAATCCTACGCTGATAAACAGGCGACAGGAAAACAAAATGAAATCCTTCCGGCCTCTTGGAAGAAGTTCCTCAGAATCATCAATAAGGTAATTGATCCGAATGGTATTTTCAATGATAACCTCTCGGATACCGAAACCGACCTTTCTCTTGAAATCAAGAATAACCTTGTAGGTGGTCAGGTGATGGTTGTTGATATGACACTTCTCGATGACCTCGCCCAGAGTTTTGTTTTCGGCAGCGTCGCTAAGGCTGTTTGGGAAATGAAATTTGACACGGAAAGAGATAATGTTCCAAAGAAGGTTATCATCTTTGTGGATGAGTTAAATAAGTATGCGTCAAATGATACGCCAAAAAACTCTCCCATTCTTCACCAGCTTTTGGATATCACAGAGCGCGGTCGTTCCCTTGGTATTATCCTCTTCTCTGTTGAACAGTTCCGCAGCGCCATTCATGATCGAGTGAAAGGTAATTGCGCGACATCTGCTTATGGACGGACGAATGCAATCGAGGTATCCAAGCCAGATTATCGGTACATCCCTAAAGTGTATCAGAATATGATGACAAGATTGCCCGCAGGTGAATATATCATTTCGAATCCGGCACTTCGCTCGCTGATTAATATAAAGTTCCCCTACAATACCTATAAACAGTTCCCTAACGGATAGTATCCATGGCACACAAAACAGAAATCGGGAAAGATATCCTTGAAATGTTGATGTTTTCGCTTTATCCTGAAGCGGAAACTATCTATCGTGAGTATCTGCAGAACGCCACCGATGCAATTCGTGAAGCGTGCGATGCCGGAGTGCTGGAGTCAATGGATGATGGTCATATCTCGATCCGCATTAGTCAATCCAAACACTCCGTAGTAATTCAAGATAATGGCATCGGTATCCCTGCCATTTCTGCTGAGAGCACGTTTAAGGATATTGCGAAAACGCCCAAAAGAAAGAAAGACTATTTGGCTGGATACTATGGGATTGGAAGACTTGTGGGGGCTGGTTATTGCCGCCAACTCATTTTTGAAACCTCAGCGAAGGGCGAGTCATTGGAGTCAAAAATAGTCTTTGATGTCGACAAGATTCGCGATATTCTTGAGGATGATGAGAATGATATGGGAGCTGCCGAAGTCATCGACTCTGCGACCATTTTTTCTCAAGCTCCAGCTGCCGAAGAAGAGCATTACTTCCGTGTACTGCTTAATGACATATTAATCGAGTATCCAGAGTTGCTGGACGAAGCATACATCCGGGATTATTTGAAACAAATCGCTCCGATTGATTATCTCGCTGAATTTAAGAATAGTCTTATCAAGCCCAGCATATCTGGAAACAACGACGAGTATCTTCCTTTGTATAACGAAATGAATCGTGTCAAGGTTAGCCTGAACGATTATGTCGATATCAGGAAGCCATACGGTTTGCGTATTGATGGTACTGATGATCAGATTTACGAGCTTCGTTTTTTCACTATTAATAGTGATAAGCATGAAGCGCTCGCTTGGGGATGGTACGCAATAACCGAATTCTCTACGCAGATTCCAGACAGAGATCCCAACAACAACAATCTAGTTCTAACAAGGGGCATGCGATTGCGCATCCATAATATTCAAATAGGAAATCAAAACTTCTTTGACGGTACAGGGTATTTCAAGCAGGCCAGGAGCAATAAGTATTTCAATGGCGAAATCCATATTATCCACCCGCGAATAAAGCCAACGACCGACCGTTCAGATTTAGCACCTACGGCTGAAGCTCTCGAATTCAAAGAGAAGATTCGAGAGTTCTTCAATTATGAGATGCAGGATGTTTATCAAACTGCAAACAAAGTGAAGAAGCAGCTGGAAAGATACGAGGCGGCCACTGGAATTCTTTCCTCTTCTTATCCAAGTTCTACTGGAACTAGTGAGCAGAGTGCTTCTTCAGAACTTTCGAAGAAATTATCCGATGCTCAGAAAGAGCAAGAAAAAGCCTCCGAAGAGATACGTAAGCAATTTGACGCTCCTCGTGCGAAAAAAGTAGGTGTAAAGGCAATGCTGGGGGTTTATCAGCAGAAGATGGAGCAGATTCGTGAAGAGGCAAAAACGCTTGTTCATGATGGTGGCCCTACAATTAAGTATGGATCAGGTCGAACGGACATGCCAAAACCCACGATAACTGAAGAGATGGAGGCAATGGCCGATAAATACGGCAGTGAAGGAGTCGGTATGTTGAAAAAGGTCTTTGATCTTATAGATCGTCATACCCCCACTCGCAGCAAAGAAGTAGTTTCCACCATCAAATCGGCAGTGCTAAACGACCTGAAAAACGAATAGCATGCCTAAAGCCCTATTAATAGAACCGGACTACTCGAATAAATTCCCGCCAGTCGGTTTGATGAAAATTGCAACCTATTTTCGCAACCTTGGTGGCTGGGAGGTCGTGTTCTATAAGGGAGACCTAAAGGCTTTCGTTATCGAGCGTATCGTTGATCATCTTGTCGATAATCTGAATGAGAATGATGTCAATGGAACTAATTGGCACATTTACAAGGATATTCTGACGGAATATGTGAAGACCAGGAAAAGGATTCATCTTGAGAAACTCCCTCAGGATGAAACCGGCCTAAACTTGCTCCAGATTCAATTTGTTGAAGATGCAAAGGATTTCTATTGGAAAGGGATATGGGAGCAAGAGCCGGAATGGGATTGGGTTGGCGTGACGACGCTTTTCACTTTCTACTGGGACAAAACCATTGAGACAATCAACTTCGCCAAGAAGCTTGTAAAAGACCAGAAGAATCTAATGGTTGGTGGCGTTTTAGCCTCAATCCAACCCAAGGAAATTGAAGAAGCCACGGGCATTAAGCCGCATGTGGGTATTTTGCGCCCTGGTGGAATTCATGAAGGCGATTACCAGAATATCGATGAACTTGAACTGGACTATTCCATTCTGGACGAGATTGATTATCACTACCAGATGGACAATGCTTATTATCGATACACCACACGTGGATGTATTAGGCATTGTAAATTCTGTGCGGTACCTACACTTGAACCCGTTTACCAAACGTTCATTCCTCTCAAGGAAAGGCTCCATCGAGTTGATGAACTCTATGGCCCACAGAAGGATCTTCTATTGATGGACAATAATGTCTTAGCATCGAAGGATTTCCCCCGTATTATACAAGAAATTGTTGATTGTGGATTCCAACGTGGCGCCCTCTTTATCCAGCCAAATCGCTTGGATATTGCTGTGAGAAACCTGAAAAATGGCATCAATGATAGAGCATACATCCGGAAAACCTGGAAACTAATCGATGAGTTTTACGACTCACTAAAAGGAGAAGAGTCATATACAGTATACTGTATTCGCGATAAGTTCCACATTGACAGGTTCTTAACATCTACAAAAGACAACCTCATTGCTGCTTACGAAGAAATTAAAGATCTTTACAATAAGCATCACAAGCCTGGCAGGGGTGTTCAGCGTTATGTTGACTTCAATCAAGGCGTTGATGCTCGATTGTTTACGCCAGAGAAGGTGGAGCTTTTAAGTAGGATTGCTATTCGCCCTCTCCGGATTGCTTTTGACGATTCACGCACGGAGAAGAAGTATTGTGAAGCCATCAGGATGAGTGCCGCAGCTGGTTTGAAGGATTTCTCAAATTATCTGTTGTACAACTTTGAAGACATGCCAGAGGACCTTTATAGGCGGCTTGAGATTAATGTAAATCTTTGCGATGAGTTACAGGTAAGCATATACTCTTTTCCAATGAAATACCATCCAATTCGGAAAACGGACGAGATGGATCAAGATTACTCACATAATCGGGATTATATCGGAAAACACTGGAATCGAAAATATATCCGCGCTGTCCAGGCCGTTTTGAATAGCACAAAAGGGAAAATCGGCAAAGGAACACCATTCTTCAAGAAAGCATTCGGAGAGAACCTCGATGAGTATTTCAAGTTGCTTGAAATGCCAGAAACGATGATAATCTATCGTCTCTTCTTTGAGTGGATGAGTTCAGATGCGGCTCATATTGCTGCTGTCGAGCATTTTGGAAACGATCAAATCTGCGAAAGCTCGACGGATGCTTGGTGGACTCTTTATAACCACTGCAAAGAGACACTACCTGCAGAAATCTGGGAGAAGGTAAATGAAACTATACATCGAAACGACTTTGATGATATTGAGAGCCGTTTTCATAACACAGATGCCTGTCGCCTACTATCATACTATTGCAACTATCGAAAGGACATTGTTGAGAAAGATACTGATCTCTATCTGATGAAGCAAGTGTATGATGCGGCTCCGACAATCAAGGCGAAACTACATTACCGCCAAAAATAGAATCTAACTGAGAAGAAAAACCACTTCTTTGGTTACTTTGCTCTCGGCCAATATAACGAGTATTGGTTTACTCAACAGTGATTTTATAATTGGCGCCTCTTTCCAGTCTCTCTTGCAGTCTACAGAAATGAACAGAAATCTTGAAAAGTAACATATAAAAGCCGTAATCACTTAATGATATGAGACGTCTCTGTTTCAGAGTTAAGCGATCAACAGTACGGTTATCTATATTTAATACCTTATCAAGGAAAACGATTGATTCGTTGAACGTATTTGATTTAGGGAGATATAGTATTTGTGATATTCTTTGCTCCCTAATACTCTTTATGTGATCGTTTATTTGCTGTTCAGTAGCAGCTTTATGATTGAGAAGGACCTGCTTATATTTGGCTAACTCAATCAACGGAGCATACATTATCCGGGATTGAAACTGTCGGTGATTGTGAGGGTCAATGTCGCAAGTATTTGATAATACTATACAATCCTTGTTAACGACTCCCTTGTCAAGGTGATCAATTTCAGCATAAGGCATATCTTTGATAACATCTCCCTGACACAAAAGGTTATCTTCAGCAATAGATGTAAACATCCTGCTATCAATGTTATTTGGGAAATCCTCAAGCTCTTTAATTAAGATGTCGTAGTTTTCCGCTGACAAATACTTGGGGAGGTAAATACGAATCTCGTCTTCAAGCGTCATAACATCTCCCAAAAATAATCATCAATCACAGCTTGAATGGACTCTTCAATAAACGTTAAGTTGTTTATGTAGTTCTTGGCAAAAGAATTAATCACCAACAAGTCCATAGTATCCGAGTCGATAACTATCGTTTCGCTACTGCGAGTATCAAGTTGAGCGGAGTAAGGTGTAGGATTCAACTCAACATTAATGCTTGTGGTGATTGAGGGAAGGTAATCAATATTGCATAAATTGAGCTGTGCGGAACCGTCAGCCGAGAATGTAAAAGCAGAAAGGACAGGAATAACCAATCCCTTAAAGGATGAATATGTGTCTTTTCGGTTATTCATACACCGGACCCAGTTCTTGGATAAAATCTTGTTTTAACAAGGAATAAAACAAACTCTTTTCACTTGAATGAGCCGAATTAATCTCCTTAGTAATGTTACGCAAGAAAGAGTTGTCTTCGTAAATCTTAAATGTATCAATATCGATTAAACTACCCTTCTGCACTTGGGAGGTCTGTAACGATCTATATTCGGCAGAATTAGAATACTGAAGAGTACTAATGAACTCACCATCAATAATCTCAGTACGAATAAGGTTGTTTGTAATATTGTATTTGTGTACGAATTCAAAGGTCATATTGAGTTTGTTGTCAATATTTCCTTCAAAGAAATTCACATAACGATGGCCTAGACGTAATACGTTTTTTATAACACCGGAAGTGTGTAACTTATTGATGATAATAAGTGCTTTTTCGGATAAAACGTCCCATCCAATATATGGGATTTTGGAACTTAAACAGATAACATCAGTTCCAATCTGAAGTATGGTTTCCCTTCCTTCAAGCCTATAAAGAGGTTTGAATTGTAGATTAGGGTCCTTATCCCTAATCTGAGCAGGAATTTGAGATAAAGGAAGATTTACCACTCGACTAGGATAATCCTCTTTGACCAATCCATAGATAAAGCCAAAGATAACGCTTTTGTCCAAATCTGAGCTGAATCTTATCTCAAGAAGGGCATCCACTAAAGGACATTTGTCTAATCTCTTGGGAATTATGATGCCATCCATAAACCATTGTAGTTACTATTTAGATTGTAGCAAAAAAAAGGCCAACTACAAAACTAATATGTAAAGATATACTATTTATGCAAAAAAACAAAATGAGAGAGACCCTCTCCGATGCTGTCCGCGATTGAAGAAATGTAAGAGTACCGACCATCCTTCTGCAATAATCGGAATTAGTATATACCTCATCCCCGCCTTCACTAAAGTCGGCAAAAACGCCCCAAGTCGCCAAAATGTCGCCAAAAACCGAGACACAAAAAGAGCTAACCGCTAAAAATCAGCCAGTTAACTCTTTTCAAGGTGCCCCGGGCGGGAGCACTTTTGTATGCTTATAATCAGCGTATTACAAAATTTCCAAGCCGAAACGCAAGCTATATTAGAGTGTCACAACATCCGGATGATTGCTCCGAATAAAGGGAGCAAAATAAATGGGAAGATAGGTGATGAACCTGTCTTTTTTTATGATCCGTTCATTGGACAGCACGTAAGCGTCGTGAACGTGGTAGTCCGGATTCGCCAGGAAAGCATTGAGTGCCCGATGGATCGTATAGTCTTTCCCTGATTTCACTTCCACAGGCAGGATGGCGGCACTGTCGTAGTCATCCAGAAGGAACTCCACCTCGCCATGGGCCTTGTTGTCGTAGTAGTAGAGCGGTCCTGAGCAGTGAGCCCTCAGCTCGGAGGCGACAACGCTTTCATAGACGCTTCCCAGATTCACA
>JAEEGJ010005871.1_pt1 | contig 37754 bp, 27 predicted proteins | sample 8958761 | NCBI WGS metagenome assembly JAEEGJ01 (sample SAMN16246546, study PRJNA631951) | gut metagenome | biome: gut microbiome; feature: rumen; material: RS-attached | host: Bos | place: Iran: Karaj | collected 2018-10
AGACAGGGGATGGGGTACCTTTATCTCCCCAAATGAAAGCCCTTGAAATCATCATGACAATTATCCTGGTGGTCTGTGCGGCATACATCATATGGTGCCTGTACAAGACCTCCAGATATTTGCGTGAACATCCCGAGGATTTACGATGGCCCGATGCTCCGTCTGACAGAAAAAACAGAAACAAACAGATATGAAAAGAGACTTTATTCTAAACCGAATCATCAAAGTCATGCTCCTGGTCCTTAGCATGACAGTAGGACAGAATGCTTTGGCCGAGAGTACGTGGGAGGTCACGAACGAAAACGGCAGTAGCAACACATTTACTATTAAGCGTAGCGAGAAGGGCTACGAGCAGACGGTTCACTTGCGCACCATCAGCCTGAGCGCCTACGCAGGACAACACTTTACGGCAGTGGACATGGACTACACGTTCCCCGCCAATGAGGACACCAAGACCGTGACCGTGAGTGAGAGTACCCCCAGCGGCGCTTTCGTTTATCAGACCGCAACCAGCCGCAAGTACGGCTTTGAGGTTACTGACCGCGGCGGTTTCCAGCTGGCCTATGCCGAGCGCAGTAAGACGTGGGGCACCAGCGTGACCGGCAGCGGTGTGTTCAGCGAGAAGGACGTGACCATCCAGACCAGCGAGTATACGGCTGATGACCGCGGATACGATAAAAACGGCTACAAGAGCGTCGGTGCCAGCAGCTACTGCACCAGCGGCACGCAGGCCTACCTAGGCTTTCTGGGTGCCCAGCTGCGCATGACGTTGAGTTTCGATGCCAAGGAGAATGATGATGCTTATGAGTATCTTCAGATTTTGTTCGGCAACACCAGCACTTGCGACAGTCGTTCCGGTGCAGGCAATGGTAACCCTGGTACTCCCAGCCTGTCTAGATATATGGCTGGCTTCGAAATGAATACCGGTGCCAAGGATGATACCTACAGGAGTTACACCTTCCCCGTCACCTCTGTGGGCGACGATGCAAGTGCGACCAACCCTTGGGGCCATGGTACGGATCATCCTCTTACCAACCAGAAGTTCAAGAGCGGTTATAGAGCTACGGATGGTAGGCTGATTGTTCCTGTTGATTTTTCTTCGATTGTGCTCCGTCTGAATGCCAGTGGCGGCAGCGGAAGCGACGAATGGGCGGCCAAGAACGTAATAGCTCACATCCAGGCTGTTGACGGCACCGCACCCACCAAGAGCGCGGTATCTGTTAACCCTGGCCGTCACGCCAAGGGTAACACGGTGTATGTGAGCGTAGCCTTCAGCGAGATTGTGACTGTGACGGGAACACCCACGCTGACTACCACTTCCGACAACCATTGGGGCAGCCTCAGCTATGTGGCAGGCTCCGGCACCAACGTGTTGACCTTCAGCACCATCATCCCGCAGGATGCTACGGGCAACCTCAACGTCACCGGCCTGAGCGGCACCGTGAAGGACCTCTCGGGCAACAGCCTCAGCGGCAGCGTCACCGTCAGCAACCTCTGCTCCCTAGACGATGACCTGGCCTACACCCTCAGCGACTTCCAGCAGGAGGACGGCAACTACCTCATCACCTGCCACGACGACCTGCGCGGCCTGGCCGGATACGTGAACAGCGGCAACAACTGCAGCGGCCTCACCTTCCGCCAGGTGGCCGACATCGCCTTTGCCCACACCACCAACTGGAACAACAGCTCCAGTACCGAGAACAACTTCACCGCCATAGGCGACGACGACCACCGCTTCCAGGGCACCTACGACGGCGACGGCCACACCATCAGCGGCATCCGCATCTATAAGGGCGGCGACAAAAACAGCGATAATCGTCAGGGCCTCTTCGGAAAGGTCGGCCGCGGCGGCACCGTCAAGCGCGTCACCCTGGCCGACGCCCGCATCACCGGACGTGACTACACCGGCGGCATCGCGGGAGCCACCCTCTTCTGCACCATCGAGGACTGCACCGTAGAGGCCGACGTCTGCATTCACGCCGTACGGATCAGCACCTACTACCACGGCGGCATCGTCGGCGTCAACCAGGACGGCCCCGTGCGCCGCTGCATCAGCCGCGCCACCCTCACCGAGGCGGACGCCTCCTACTGCAAGAACTACGGCGGCATCGTGGGCTTTAACCCCAACGGCACCATCACCGACTGCATCGCCGAGGGCGTCGTTATCCCCGACGTCAAAGGCCGCGGCGCAATCGTCGGCTACAAGTCCGTCGGAACCCTCACCCGCAACTACTACCGCGGCTGCATCGTGGCGGGCGTTGCTAACGCCACCGGCGTAGGCCAGGGCACCAGCGATAGCAGCACCGAGACCAGCGACGTCACCACCAACCAGGGCGCTCTGCCTCTCTACGCCATCACCCTCGGCACCAACGTCACCATCAATCGCACGCCTGCTACCGACCCACTGCCAGGTACTAACAACAAGACCTATACTAATGGCGCGGATATCGCCGGCGTGCCTTACAGCTATGAAGGTGCTACGGTCGCACTGAGTTACAGCGGCGAGGTCAGCACGGGCTACCATGTGGAATACAGTGCCACAGCCGGTACTATCAGTGGCTCTACGCTCACGATGCCCGCTGAGGCCGTCACCGTCAGCGCCACATTTCCTGCCAACAGTTATACCGTGCGCTTCAATAAGAACAACGACGTCGCCACTGGCACGATGGACGATCAGGCCTTCACCTATGACGTGGCGAAGGACCTCTACGCCAACACCTTCACCCGCACCGGCTACATCTTTACCGGATGGAACACAGAGGCTAACGGCAGTGGCACCAGCTATACCGACGGGCAGGAGGTCTTGAACCTGACCGCCACCCACTGCGGCATCATTGAACTCTACGCCCAGTGGGCCGTACCTTACATCGCTGCCGACGGAACGGAGCAACTCTGCACCGATTATACCGTACTCAGCGACGCGACCATCCCCATTGACGGCTCTGACTGGGGTGAGATTGGTACCGACGACCAAGACACGTGGTATGTAGCCACCGGCAGCTACACATTCAGTCACGACAGGCTTAAAGCCTACGGACATGTTCATCTTATACTTATGGATGATGCCGTGTTTAACGTGAACGGCAATAGGTATGGCATCCTTGCTAGCAATGGCATTGGCGACAACCTCAGTATCTACGGTCAGCGCCAAGGCACAGGACACCTCAACGCCAGCATCAGCGCCCAATCGGACGGTCAGGGTGCCATCAAAGTCAACCTGGCCATCTACGGCGGCACCGTCAGCACCACCACGGTGAGTGGCGACGGCATCTGGGCCGATGGCAACGTCACCATCAACGGCGGTACCGTTAATGCCACTGGAGCCTGGGACGGCATCTACGCCCTAGGCAACATCACCATCAACGGCGGCACCGTTAATGCCACTGGAGCCTTGGGCGGCATCACCGCCGATGGCAACATCACCCTTGGCTGGAGCGATGCCTCCGACCGCATCACCGCCAGCAGCTACGGCACCCGAAATGGCACTATCCAAGTGAAGGCCGGCCAGGCGTTCTATGACGGCGCTGACTACTATACTGGCACGCTCAGCACAGACCAGATAAATGCCATGGCGGGTAAGACGCTGCAGCCTGCCGTAACCTACAGCATCACGCTGCCTGAGCATGTGAGTGCCAGCGGAACGGTGACCCGGCTTAACGGCACTACCTATGCTCCTGCCGGTGCTACCGTTACCCTGAGCACTGAAACTGGTATTATTCTCAGCAGTGTCACCGTAAATGGCACACCGGCTACAGACAACGGTGATGGCACCTGGAGCTTTATCATGCCTGCTCAGGATGTGACGGTTGCTGCCACAGTCACTATGCCGCCAGTAACTTATATTGATGCTGACGGTACAGAGCAGAGTTGCACCAATTACACGCTACTTACCAGCTATGATGACATCAGTAATGCCACGAACAACCAGGGCTATCTGCCAGGCGGATGGTATGTGGTTGATGGTGATATTGGCTTTCCTTATTTACAATTCAGCGGCGATGTTCATATCATCCTGGCCGATGGAGCCAGATTAGACGCATACGATGCTATCGACTGCTATGGATACGACCTGACTATTTACGGACAGGCTGCGGGATCCGGTGAACTCTCAGTTAATACTTCTATTTATTGTAATAACATTTGCATCAACGGCGGAACCATAAATATTGAGAATAGCTACAATTACGGCATCCAGGCCCATGGCAACGTCACCATCAACGGCGGAACCATAAATATTGAGAATAGCAACAATGCCAGCATCCAGGCCGATGGTAACGTCACCATCAACGGCGGAACCTTGTCATTTATACACACTGATGGCATTTGGGCCAGCAACGTAATCCTTGCCAGCAGCACATCATTGAAGACGCTGAACATTATCGGTGATATTTATGTCAACACAATCTCACTGGACCGCACATTTACAGTTGGTAAACCTGCCACGTTGATGCTGCCGTTCTACAAGGATGTCAACATAATCAGCGGCGGTACGTTCTATACGTTTGGCGGTGTGGAGAAAGAGAATGACAGGTGGGTGGCTACGATGAATGCTGTGACAGACTATATTGAGGCTAACACCCCGTATCTGGTAATGCCTACAGAAACATCGCTCACTTTCAACCTTGACACCTATCTCTGCACCGAGGGCGGCGGAGGCGGCCAGACAGCCGATGAGGGTAGCAACTGGACCTTTAAGGGAACGTATGATTACATAAAGTGGACCACTGACACTTCTGACCCGGACTACACAGCCGAGCGTGCAGCCGAGATAGGCCGAGTCTATGGATTTGCCGGAGTACAGAAGGACGGCATTGAGGTGGGTGACTTTGTGAAGGTGGCCAGTGGCGCCAGGATAAGGCCCATGAGCGCTTACCTGATGTGGAGCAACACACCCAACGCACAGAACGCACCGATGCGCGGCAGCAGCCGCACAGGGTCTGCCCAGGAGTTGCCTCAAAGCATCACTGTGAGATTGCTTGATGCAAGCGGAACGGTAACCAATGTAGGTGAGATTGATACAGTGACAGGTGAGATAAGCTTTGAGGGCTGGTACACGCTGCAGGGCGTGAAGCTGGAGGCTGAGCCCACCGAGCCGGGTATCTATATCAATAATGGCAAAAAGGTTTCAATCAAGTGAGTAAGTAAAGTACTGGTCAAACACATTAAATGTTGAAAGAAGTTATGAAAAAGATATATGAGAAACCCAATACTCAGGAGATAAAACTCAACGCTCCCACTTTACTGTTACAGGCAAGTGCCACTCCTCCCAATGGTATTCCCGACTTTGATGGCTGGATGAACTAGAGTGTCAGCACCGAGTCGCAGAGAGTTGTGACGGCGGTGCGGTGAGTGATAAAGATCATAGTCTTGCTGGGATAAGCCTTGAAGAGGCGGGCGTAGAGCTCAGTCTCTGTCTCGGGATCGAGAGATGAACTTATCTCATCAAGGAGCAATATGGAGCCCGGGCGCAGCAAGCCCCGGGCTATTGCTATTCTTTGGGCCTGGCCTTCGCTGAGACCGCTGCCACGTTCGCCGAGCAGGGTATCAAGACCGTCGGGGAGTTCCTGCACAAAATCGGCGCAGGCGGTATGAAGGGCCTCTTTTAGTTTTTCGTCCGATGCATCCGGATCGGCCACCTGGAGGTTGAAGCGGATGGTACCGCTCATGAGTGTGTTGCCCTGGGGTACAAAGACAAAGTCGGGGCGGGTCTCTGCGCCCGCAGCCAAACTTTCATTATCACCATAAAGATTTATGCTGCCGCTGTCGGGGCTTATGAATCCCAGCATCAGGCGGAACAGCGTGGTCTTGCCTATGCCGGTCTCACCCATGAGGGCGGTCTTGGTGCCGGGCCGGAAATCATGACTGAAACCGGTCAGTATCTGGCGGTCACCGCCTGCGTACCGGAAGTTTACATTCTCAAATCGTATTCCGCGCAGAGTGGGGTGCAGCGTGCCTGTATCGGCCACGGCATTGCTCTCAAGTTCGGCCAGACGGTCTATGCTGGCGGTGGAGTGTATCACCTGCGGCACCAGGTTGAGCAACTGCATTACGGGGTGCTGTATCTGTCCAACCAATTGCAGGAACGATGTCATTATACCGAACGTGATTGCTCCGTTGCGCAGTTGCAGGCCTCCCCATACGAATGCCAGCAGGTAACCCAGTCCGAACGCGCTACCCAGTATGATGCGAATCATTATGGTAAAGCGGGTGCGGCGCATTATGTTGCCCTTTAGTTTCTGTTGGGCGGTGTCCAGACGGCCGGTCATCCACTCCTGGCTGCCCATGGCGCGCAGCACGGCGTTGTTCTCCATTCCCTCCTGTACCTGCATCTGTATGCGGCTCTCGTCCTGACGTATGTCAAGCGTCATCTGACGCAGTTTACGGCCTATGAACTTGGCCATTATTATGGCAAGCGGTGTCATGATGAGCAGAGCCCAGGCAAGCCATCGGTCAAAGTAATGCAGCAGCAGGAATGCACCTATCAGTTGGATGCAGGTGATGCACATCTGGGGCAGGGTATCGGTAGTGGTATCGGACACGACCTCGATATCCTTGGTAAGGCGGGAACTTATGTCACCTGAGTGTATCTCTTTCTCGTCGTAAAGCTGGCGGCGGAACAGTCCGCTGAACATGCGCAGGCGTATGGCGTTGGTCTGGCGGATGCTTGCCTTGGTGGTGAGTAGGAAATAGACCTGACGCAGCAGCACTCCGCCAACTACGGTCAGCACAAGCCAGATGATCATAACGGTCACGTCACGGGCCGATCCGGTGTGGATGGTCTCATCTATGAAGCGGCGGCTGAGCCATACCATGAGAAGGCCCATGGCTACCTGTGCAGTGCCTGTCACAATGCGTACCGCGGTGTTCCAGCGGATGCCTTGTGTGTTACGCCATATCCAGCCTGAATATTTCATTCCATTACTCCCAGTTTAGTCCAGTTGTCCAGGGTTTCCTTTACATCGGTGCGGGCCTGAAGCAGGTCAACGTCATATTCGTGACATACTGCTACAGCCAGTCTTTCGGCAGTGAATTCACCGTACTCCTGTGCTTTTTTCCAGATGAATGTGGCAGTCTCGTTCAGGCAGAGCATACGGCCGAAGTTTATTGCATCCAGACCCTCTCCGACTATCACGTTCTCGCCGCACACGGTGCGCAGTATAAAACCTTTCTTTATCTTCATATTGCGTATTTCTTACAAGTTCTTCTTAGTACAGCCAGTATGATTCTGCGCAGCGGACGTATCACGTACCATACTTTGGCTTTAAACATCTGACCTTTTGATTCCAGGGTCCGGCGCTTTCCCTTTTCATCAACCACATGCGTGGCAATGGCAAGCACGTTTGACGGCGTGCAACTCTCGGTTCCGCAGATGTTTCCGTCACCCATCAGTGTTATGCGGTCCGGTTCAATCTTTATGATCCGATGCACGACATACCGGTCCGGACCCACCTGGGCAAGCACAACCTGACCGCGCTGAAGGCTACCGGGTTTTTGCAGAATGACACTCTCGCGACCGCCGAATATGAACGGCAGCATGCTCCGTCCTTTGACCGGAAAGGTTACGCTCACGCCATCCTGTACCAGACGCACGGCCTCCTGTATGATCAGTTCATCGGTCATATGGCAATAGCGTCTTTACATGTGTGTGCGGCATCGGCATCGGGCAGACAGTCCAGATGCCAAACCTGTATGTTGCTTGCAAGCGCGTTCTCTGTTTCATGCAGGCCGTCGGCAATGCGTTCATCCCAACGTTTGCCCGATATGCTGGGCACCACGGCGGCATACGCACCTATGCCTTTAAGGCGTACAATCTTATTGTATGGTGCCTGACTCAGCAGCACAATGCCTCCAAGCGGGGCACTTACGTTACGGTAACATGGAGTCTTGCCGCTCCAGGGGGTACCATAAACTATGGCTGTTCCATCAGGATTTATACGTACGGCAGGGTTGTCATCATTCATGAGTTCCGTTCCGGGGATGTTCTGCAGCCACAGCCTGGCATGTGTGCTCTTGCCTGTTCCGCTCTTGCCCAGGAACATATATCCGCGTCCATCAAGACTCACTACTGCCGCATGGAAAAGCACTGTTCCCAGACAGGCCGATGCCATTGCGAACTGTATCATCAGTGAGTTGTCAAGCGCGGCTTTGGACTGGAATCCACTCAAATGGAGTGTGGCGCTGCGATATCCCTGCGCACAAACCAACCATCCCGAGGTTTTGCCTGAGAACCGGAACTCAAAAACAGGATTGCCATCTTCAGTATAGCCGCAGATGGTATCCTGTCCCTCCTCGTCCTGACGCCACTCCTCGATGTAGGATACGGGCGCTCCCTGAATTACTGTCAGAGAGAACAGCGCATCGGTATTATCGGCCTTATCCGTACGGAACGGTTCATAGTTGGTCATACAGGCCAGGATGGTTTCATCGGCCTTGACCATAAACAGATGGTTTGCTACTATGTACTGCCTGCTCCCGATCACTTTATCAGAACTTTGTTGCCGTTACCGATGTAAAGGCCGGGTGAGCCGGGTACACCGTCAATGCGACGACCGCTCATGTCATACCAGTTGTCGTTATATGCTCCGGGCTTGGCGTTGACTGTAGGGATGCCTGTGGTGGGGGCTATGAATTTGAACGAAACGGTACCGTCGCTGTTCTGGGTTATATCTTCTACTGATGAGTCAAGATAGAAGGTGCCGTCAGCATTCCGATTATAGAATTTGGCAGCGGGTGTGGTGTTTGCGTTGAAGGCATTCACGGAATCATAAGGGAAGAGGTCTTTGGTGGCTCCTGCCCAGTCTATATAGGTTTCTTCGTTGTATTCATACGTCTGGTATTCGTTGTCGGCCGGAATCCATGTCATGCGCTGGTGCTCAGGATCGTCGTTCGGGATGTCCAATCTCCAGGCCTCCTCATCATAATCGACGTGGATGATAAACAGTCCGGCGCCGGGGATATCGGCATCCCAGCCTGTTTTCTGACGGTTCTCCAAAAGATAATACTCATTGCGGTATCCTTTATTGTAAATGATGTAGGAACCGCCTCCGCTCTGTAAATCCGCCAGGCTGTCTACTGTCGTGGTTTCGGACAGAACCGTGGGCTCCATCCAGCCTGCAAACCAGCGTTCGTAACTGGTAAAGCCTGAAGGCAGATATCCGTCCCGGTTCCAGGAACCTGAGGCCATGAGGTCCCAGTAATACATGCCCTGACCTCCGCTGTAGTCTATATCATAAAAGTCGGGATAACCCAGGCAATGACTGAATTCGTGACAGATGGTTCCTATTCCGGCTATCCGGTTATTGGAAAGTTCGCAACCGCAAGCGTATGTGTCAATGTAGACACCGTCCAGAAACTGAATACCGGAGCCGTCGCCGCTTAAAAATGCGTCAGTCAGGGTGTACTCGTGCGGCCATATGGTTTCGTCTGTGCCTCCGTCAGCCTCTCCCTCGCCGGCATAGATTACAAAGACCTGATCTACAATTCCATCGCCATCCCAGTCATAATCCGAGAAGTCTACAAGAGAGTCGGCCAGTTGAATGGCCTCAATTATCATTTCGGCCGAATAGGAGTCAGTGCCTTCAGAGTCATTGGCTCCGTAATACTCAAAATCCTTACTTACAGTTACCGGGCCTGCTATATCAAAATTCAGCAGAAACTGTCCACGGCTTTGGTCACGGAAATAGTCATACATGGAGCCCTCGAAAGGATCGGACTTGTAGTTCTCGTGGTTGGCTATCTCGTTGTACAGTGAGTCGGTATGAGCCTCCTTAAAAGAGAGGTTGGCAAAGTTCGCCATTATGATGAGTCCTTTCTTATGTCCTATGTAGGTCTCTCTGTTTTTTTGCCCGATACAGGGTTCAAGAAGTCTGGCGCGTCGGCTGTTGGCTGCATTACGGCGTATCTGAGCCCTTTTGTTGACAGACTGTCTGTCAACCGGCACATATGAATCGCCGATGCATCTGTATGCTTTACCGTCATCGGCCAGCCAATAGTGACCATACTCGTCGCCCACCAGATGAACGGTTAAAGTAGTGCCGTCATCAAGCGTAATCTGACGGATCTGTCCCGGTTTTGCGGGAACGGCGTTCGCTGCTGTGGTCAGGAACAATGATATAAGAAGGAATACTATGCTTTTTGCTTTCATAATTCAAAGATATTAAAATATGGCTTTGAAACGGCTCATTTGAAAAAAAACTGCTTATCTGTTGGCCAATTTGAATAGTGTATTTAACTTTGCGGCGTCAAAACGAGATAAAGACTAGAAAGATTTATGCGACTGCAGGGCTTCATTATTATTTCCATTATCATTCCGGACTGCCGGTGTGAGGAAGCCTGACGCATATATCTGACAGAGTTAAAATAAATGCAAAAGCCTTTCTCACAGAAGTGAGAGAGGCTTTTTTGTTTGACCAACATTAACTAATTATACAAAATGTCAGACAGGATCATTTTCTTTGACACTACACTCCGGGACGGCGAACAGGTCCCGGGATGCCAGTTGAACACGATCGAGAAGATTGAGGTGGCTCGCCAGCTTGAGCAATTGGGAGTGGATGTGATTGAGGCGGGATTCCCGGTAAGCAGCCCGGGTGATTTCAACTCAGTAGTTGAGATTTCAAAAGCGGTATCGAACCCTATTATCTGCGCCCTGACCCGCGCGGTTGAGGCCGATATTGACGCCGCCGCTGCAGCCCTGCAGTACGCCAAGCTAAAGCGAATCCACACCGGAATAGGTACCAGCGATGAACACATAAGATACAAGTTCAACAGCACAAGAGAAGAGATCCTGGAGCGCGCGGTGGCAGCCGTAAAGTACGCAGCGTCCAAGCGCTGTGAGGTGGAGTTCTACGCCGAGGATGCCGGCCGTACTGACAACGAATACCTGGCACGCGTGGCCGAGGCCGCAATCAAGGCCGGCGCCACAATCATAAACATACCTGATACCACGGGTTACTGCCTGCCCGATGAGTTCGGTGCCAAGATAAAGTACCTGATGGAGCATGTGGATGGACTGGCCAACGGAAAGGCCATTCTGTCAACCCATTGCCACAACGACCTGGGTATGGCAACCGCCAATACCATGAGCGGAATCCTGAACGGAGCCCGCCAGGTTGAGGTTACCATAAACGGAGTGGGCGAGAGAGCCGGAAACACATCACTTGAGGAGATTGCAATGATACTCAAGTGCCATCATAACCTGCCGTATGAGTGCGGAATCAACACCCAGAGAATAACCGCAGCCAGCCGTCTGGTATCATCACTCATGAGCATGCCGGTGCAGTTCAACAAGGCCATTGTGGGCCGAAACGCGTTTGCCCATTCAAGCGGCATACATCAGGACGGCGTGCTCAAGAACACCAGCACTTACGAAATTATCGACCCCAAGGATATTGGTCTGGAAGAGGCTAACATAGTACTGACCGCCCGCTCGGGACGCGCTGCACTCAAGCACCGTCTCAATGCGCTTGGCATAAAGGTCGATGCCGTTGCAATGAACCGCATATACGAGGCCTTCCTGAAGCTTGCCGACAAGAAGAAGGAGCTGAACGATGATGATATCCTGATGCTTGCGGGTGCGGACTTATCGGCCAAGAAACATGTCCGTCTGGAGGCTCTGGAGGTTACTACGGGTAAGGGTGTCGTGCCCGATGCCACCATCCGTCTGAGCGTGGACGGCGAGATGTTTGACGCATCATCGACCGGAAACGGACCGCTGGATGCATCGATCAAGGCACTCAAGAAGATCATAAAGCGCACCATGACACTTAAGGAGATGACCATCCAGGCCCTGTCAAAGGGTTCCGATGACGCCTGTAAGGTGCACATGCAGGTTGAGAATGACAACCACCTCTACTATGGATTCGGGTCCGATACCGATATCGTAACCGCCAGTGTGGAGGCGTATATAGATTGCATAAACAAATTCAGACCGGAGAACGATGGGCAAGACGCTATTTGACAAGATATGGGATGCGCATGTAGTGCAGGCCATCCCTGACGGTCCTACGCAGCTGTACATAGACCGTCTGTACTGCCACGAGGTTACAACCCCGCAGGCGTTCGACACCATCCGTGAAAAGGGTTGCGGCGTGCTGCGTCCGGAGCGTGTGGTTGCAATGCCTGACCATAATACGCAGTCTGACTGCGCCGACCGCATTGATGATCCGGTGGGCCGCAAGCAGGTTGAGACTCTTGAGCAGAACTGCCGTGAGTTTGGAATAAGGTGCTTTGGTCTGGGCAGTCCCGATAACGGTATCATCCATGTGGTTGGTCCCGAAAAGGGCCTTTCACTGCCGGGCATGACCATTGTGTGCGGTGATTCGCATACATCGACCCACGGTGCAATAGGTGCAATCGCAATGGGCATAGGCACATCCGAGGTCGCTCAGGTGCTTGCTTCACAGTGCATACTGCAGCGCAAGCCCAAGACTATGCGCATCAATATCGAGGGTGAGCTGGGTGAGGGCGTGACCGCTAAGGACGTGGCACTCTATATCATGGCTCAGATGACTACATCGGGTGCGACGGGTTATGCCGTTGAGTACGCCGGACAGGTTATTCGCAATATGAGCATGGAGGGTAGGCTGACGCTGTCAAATCTCTCTATCGAGATGGGCAGCCGCGCCGGTCTGATTGCCCCCGATGAGACCACATTTGCCTATCTGAAGGGACGCGAGTATGCTCCCAAGGGGGCCGATTGGGATGTCGCAGTGCGCCAGTGGAGCCAGTTGCGCAGCGATGATGACGCAGTATTTGACAAGGAGGTTACATATTATGCCGATGACATTGCACCGCGTATTACCTACGGTACCAATCCGGGTGCGGGTATTGCGGTGGACGGATGGGTCCCCACTTATGAATCAGTTTCGGAGCAGGAGCGTGAGCAGTTGAAGGTTCAGCTGGACTACATGCAGTTCAAGCCCGGACAGAAACTGGAGGGTACGCCAATTGACTGGTGTTTCCTGGGCGCCTGCACCAACGGCCGCATAGAGGATTTCCGCGCTTTTGCAAGCGTGGTTCAGGGCCGACGCAAGGCTCCCGGCGTGACAGCATGGCTGGTTCCGGGATCATGGGCCGTTCGTAAGCAAATCATTGAGGAGGGTCTGGACAAGGTGCTTGAGGAGGCCGGTTTTGAGCTGCGTCTGCCTTCATGTTCCGCCTGTCTGGCCATGAACCCCGATAAGGTTCCCGCTGGAAAACTCTGCATATCGACCTCCAACAGAAACTTTGTGGGCCGTCAGGGGCCCGGTGCCAGAACAGTGCTGGCCAGCCCTCTGACTGTTGCTGCAAGCGCCGTGACAGGTGTTATAACTGATCCCCGTAAACTCTTGTGACTATGGAAAAGAAAATGAGCATAGTGGAATCAACATGCATTCCAATCAATATAGACAACTGTAACACGGACCTGATCATACCGGCCCGATACATGTCTGCCACCACCCGTGACCTGGGCTACTTTGGCGATGCATTCATGCATGACCTGCGTTTCGGGGCCGATGGTACTCCCAAGAGTGACTTTGTGCTGAACCGTCCCGAGTACAGCGAGCGCCCAAGCAAGGGCTGTCATGAGATAGTTGTAGCCGGTACCAACTGGGGATCGGGCTCAAGCCGTGAGCATGCCGCGTGGGCTATCGCGGGATACGGTATCAGGGTGATCATATCGGACCGTTTTGCCGATATCCATCGCGGAAACCTGCTGAACTGCTTTGTGCTGCCGGTTACCGTGAGCACCAAGTTCCGTGACGAGCTGCTTGCAAGCATTAAGAAGGATGCCGGTACCGTTGTCAGGGTGGATCTGGAGGCTCAGACCGTCACCAATCTGGCAACCGGACACAGTGAGAAGTTTGAGATTGACGCCTATAAGAAGCACTGCCTTCTGAACGGCTTTGACGATATTGATTACCTGCTGAGCCGCAAGAGTGATATCGAGGCTTATGAGGGCCGTGCCATTCGCGGTCGCTATATTGAGATTCTGGATACCACGCTGCGTGACGGCGAGCAGACATCGGGCGTAAGTTTCTCTAATCAGGAGAAGCTGAGCATTGCCCAGTCGCTGCTGTCGGACCTGAACGTTGACCGCGTGGAGATTGCATCGGCCATGGTATCGGACCGCGAGCAGGAGTGCGTGCGCGGCATTGCCGAGTGGGCTCAGCGCAACGGTCTGCTGGGTCGCGTTGAGGTGCTGGGATTTGTTGACCAGAACCGATCAGCCGATTGGATTCTGGGGGCAGGATGCCACGTGATGAACCTGCTCTGCAAGGGCAGTCTCAAGCACGTGACCGCACAGTTGGGCAAGACGGCCGATGAGCATATCCGCGATATCCGCAGCACCGTTGAGTACGCTGTGAGCCGCGGTATGGAGGTGAACGTCTATCTTGAGGACTGGAGTAACGGCATGAAGCGCTCTCCCAAGTACGTGTTTGACCTGATGGATGCGCTCAAGGGGATGCCTGTAAAGCGCGTGATGCTGCCCGATACATTGGGCATTCTGAATCCTGACACTACTCTGGAGTACTGCCGCCGTATGGTGGAGCGTTACCCGGCTATCCATTTTGATTTCCACGCACATAATGACTATGACCTGGCTGTGGCCAATGTCTATGCGGCTGTGAAGGCCGGCGTGAAGGGTCTTCATGTGACTGTGAACGGACTGGGCGAGAGGGCCGGAAATGCGCCGCTGGGCAGTGTGCTGGCTGTTCTCAAGGACCAGATTGGTGTTGAGACGGGGCTTAATGAGAACCGCCTGTTCAAGGTCAGCCGTAAGGTTGAGATGGACAGCGGCATTCATATTCCGCACAACATGCCGGTTGTGGGTGAGTTCGTGTTCACCCAGTGCGCAGGCGTTCATGCTGATGGTGACCGCAAGGACAACCTTTACTATAATGCGCTGCTGCCGGAGCGTTTTGGTCGCGTGCGTGAGTATGCACTTGGCAAGAACAGCGGCAAGGCCAATATCCAGATGAACCTTATGGCCATGGGCATTGAGCTTGATGAGGAGTCAATGCGCAAGGTTACCGACCGCATCATTGAACTGGGTGTAAAGAAGGAGCAGGTTACTCAGGACGACCTTCCGTACATTGTTCATGATGTTCTGCACCACGAACAGGAGGAGCAGAGAATCCGCATACTGAACTATTCGCTCAGCCTGACGCAGGGTCTTCGCCCGCAGGCAACCGTCAAGATTGAGATTGACGGACAGCCTTATCAGGAGGCTGCAACCGGTGACGGTCAGTACGATGCGTTTGTTCGTGCGTTGCGCAAGATTTACGCCAGCCTGGACAAACCCTTCCCGGTTCTGACCAACTATACGGTATCAATCCCGCCCGGAGGCCGTACCGATGCCTTTGTACAGACCATAATCACATGGAGCTTCAAGGGTTCCGAGTTCAAGACACGCGGTCTTGATGCCGACCAGACAGAGGCGGCTATCAAGGCTACAGTAAAAATGATGAATAAGATAGAGACGTTATGAAACTTAAGATAGCAGTATTGGCCGGTGATGGTATCGGCCCCGAGATAATGGAGCAGGGTGTTGCAGTAATGAGTGCTGTAGCACAGAAGTTCGGACATGAGGTTGAGTACCGCGAGGCAATTTGCGGTGCGCACGCAATCGATGAGGTGGGTGACCCGTTCCCCGAGGAGACTTTCAAGACATGCATGGACTGCGATGCCGTGCTGTTTGCCGCCGTGGGTGATCCCAAGTATGACAACAACCCGGCCTCAAAGGTTCGTCCCGAGCAGGGTCTGCTGGCCATGCGCAAGAAGTTAGGACTCTACGCCAACATCCGTCCCATCGAGACATTTGACTGCCTGGTACACAAGTCACCCCTTAAGGATGAGATTGTGCAGGGTGCCGATTTTATCTGCATCCGCGAGCTTACCGGCGGTATGTATTTCGGCCCCAAGAAGGAGGAGGCCGATGAGGCATTCGACACCAATTTATATTCTCGCGCCGAGGTAGAGCGTATTCTTCGTGTTGGTTACAAATACGCTCTGGCCCGCAAGAAACACCTGACCGTGGTTGACAAGGCCAACGTGCTGGCCAGTTCACGTCTGTGGCGCCGCGTTGCAATGGAAATCATGAAGGAGTACCCTGAGGTTACAACAGATTTCATGTTCGTGGACAACGCCTCCATGCGTATGATTCAGGAGCCCCGTTTCTTTGATGTCATTGTAACTGAGAATACATTCGGCGATATCCTGACCGATGAGGCCTCATGCATTACCGGCTCAATGGGTCTGCTGCCCAGCGCCTCAACTGGCGAGCACACTCCCGTCTTTGAGCCCGTGCACGGCTCATGGCCGCAGGGTAAGGGTCTCAACATCGCCAACCCCCTGGCTCAGATACTGAGCGTGGCTATGCTCTATGAGTATTTCGGCCTCAACGAGGAGGGCACCCTGATCCGCAAGGCCGTGCAGGCCTCACTTGACGCCAATGTCCGCACCCCCGAGATCCAGGTTGAGGGCGGAGCCAAGTACGGCACCCGTGAGGTAGGTCAGTGGATCGTTGATTACATTCTTCGCTAAATTCCAGCCATACCTGTTGCCACAACCCTTGTAGGGCCGATTCCCAGCAAGTATGGCAACAAAAATGGCCAAAAACGCGGTTATTACGGCCATACTTGCAGAAAACACGGTTTTAAACCCACTTTTACGCAGGTATGGCCGTATTTAAGAAAAAGGAGCTCCGAGATCGGGGCCCTTTCTTTTTTGCTGATATTTTTGTTTGTTAACAGAACTTAAGTATATTTGTGGACACGATATTTATAAGGACTAATTCTATTCTAACAATTATGAAAGGGAAATTTTTTATCCCGATTCTGCTATTTGCAGCGGGACTGTTTGTTTCATGTACTGATGAAGAAAATGACAATGAAACAATTGATGCCATCGTTGAAGGTATAATCCAAAAGGCTCAGAATCTGAAAGACAACACCTACGTAGTACAACCCGTAGGAGCCGAAGAAAAAACCTTCTCTTTTTCTCAGGAGGAATCCCAGTGGTACGTAGGACGAAGTTACGAAGACCGCACCAAACAGGCCATCAAGGTTTACCTGACGGATGAGGATACTGTACTGAGCACTATGGGTTGGGGCTCGTTTGAGTTGCCGCTGGAAACGGCAAACCGACTCACCACCATCGATGAGGAGTTCTATAACAAGTTTGCATGGTCATACGGAAAATTCGGAACATTCAGGACCGGAAAAGAGGTGACCGTTCATATGGGAAAGGGCGGTAACGTGAAGCTGGACGGCAGCAGCCGTATCTGGCTGAAGGAAAGAACCGGAACCAAGGGCTATTCGGGACAGTATCAGTTCCTGTTCGCATTCGTATTTGAAGCCACCACATGGGACAGCCAGACAAGGACCGAAGTTTCTGACGGTGAATACATCATTTACGGTAATGCCATTATTGAGGAGTATTTCCCGGAACTTAGCTATTTCCATATGGAGACTCCGACTGATTGGGTTAAGGTAGGCAGTTCGGTAACCCTTGATGCCTATTGGACCGACGGTGCCGATTTTGACTGGAGCAAGGTCAAACTTATCGGCCAGACCAAGAACTACAGCAGCAGCGACGATGTTGACGAAGGCTATTTCACTTGGGATGCCCAAACACAGACACTTACATCGGTTAAATCGGCCAATAACGATGATGTATATCTCAAGTTTGCCTACGAAGGTACAGACATGAAATCCACCTGTCAGATTGCCACAGGCGAGGGATGGGGCTACACATCGTTTACTCTTTCCCCGGAATACCTTGTCATGGGCGACTGGTCATATCTGCCGGTTTCAGTTGCCACCTATGCCCCCACAAATCTGGTTTGGCATAATGAGTGCCTGGAAATTGATCCCGAATCAGATCCTGACGAGAACTTCTATTATTACAATGGATATATGGGTGAGAACGGTCCCGAGCCCGGCAATTACAATATCAGGTTGCGCGTAAAAAGCAACCACGAGGTAGGTTGCACCATACCCATCAGAGTGGTTGAGGGAGACACCCCGTCTTCATTCCAGATCCTTCCGGAACAAGGCGGTACCGTTGGCTATGGTATGGGAATGGAACTCTCAGTCAGAACCAGCCCTGAAGACTGCTACTGGAACTGGGCCGATGTAGAACTCATGCCGGAATATGCCGATGACCTGATATTCACTGGAAATGGTGGCAGAGACGATCATCCAAAGCTCCGTACCAGCAAAAGTCACGATCCTGAAGTAATGGGTGTTCAGGTTGGCTTCCGTCTCAAGTATGACCATCGGAAGACCAGTTACATTACCGTAACTCTGGATTAAGTCAGTCAAAGAAAATAGGTACAGGCTAAGCCTATTACGATAGCGACAAAAACGTTTATCAGCTTAGCCTTTAGGAACGAGCCACGGCTCTCTGCCAACAGCGGCAGTGAGGCGTGGCCGTCCTGGCTTATGCAGCTTGCCAGAAGTACAGGCAGTGGAACCACTCCGGTGGCGTAAAGAGATACGAATACCAGATGCGGGCCGGATTCTGGAATGATGCCGATGGCCGCGGCCAGCAGAATCATCAGGATTGTATTGTCGCTGATCCATGAGGTGATGTCAAAATATGACATTAAGAGGCCGATTACCAGGATCGTGCCGAAAGTCCACAGGAAGATGCTCGGCAGGTGATGACATACTATGTGTTCCCACAGGTGCTCCTCGACAAAGTGGTCTCCTGCAAACAGCAGCATGCCAAGTACGGCAAGGCTCAACGCTGCGAACAGCCAGTACATCCACTCCTCGGAGAGTAGGTTGAAACCGCCCGAGTCCTCATCGGCCCCTTCAAGCCAACCGCCCAGCAAAGCGCCCAGAAACACCAGTACACCTAGGAACATTGCTATGCGCTGCCATCCGTAGTGGCGCTCGTGATGGTGCTCATGCTTGGGCTCACGGTCCTCATCGTGCACGCTCATGGAGTGGCAGCCGTCGTACTTGCTGCGGAACAGATCCACCAGCAGGCCTACTGCAACTGCAACCACAAAGAGAATCAGGAAAATCCAGGCCGATTTGCCCGGGAACATGGCCAGCATTACGAACGCCTCGTCGCCCGATGAGGCGATCATCATGGCTATCAGCGCGCCGAAACTGATCAGGCCGTGGGTATAGAGAGATACTGACGCGAATCCGCCCATACATCCGGGTACGGCACCCAGCGCCGCCGAGAGCAGCACCTGGCCCACACGGTGGTTCTTGAGGCCGCTGAACATACGCCCGTCAGAGCGTACGTTGAACACCTCGATGAGCATCATCATTATCACCACCAGTCCCGTTACCAGGACTGCGGTGCGCAAAGATTCTGTCAGTATATCAATCATTTAAATAAGTACTGTGCAAATTCATGCAGTGACTTGCGCCAAACCTGCCACTCGTGGTCGCCGGGATAGGAGTTGAACTTTACCTCCACTCCGGCATCACGCATCTTCTGAACAATCGCCTTTGTGTATTCAATGCGCGGATCCTGCTCGCCGCAAGAAAGGAAGAACACGTCAAACTGCTTGTTGAAGTTCTGAGTATCGGACAACATTCCCGGGCACTCGGCCTCCAGGTCGAAGTTCGCTGCACCTGAAATTCCGCCGAACATACCGGTTGAGAACACGCCGACGTTTGCGAATACCTCAGGGTCACGAAGGCCGATGTAGAATGACTGGCCGCCACCCATGGAGAGTCCGCACATGGCGCGGCTCTTGCGGTCCTTCTTTACGCGATATGTCTTCTCGACGAACGGAATCACATTATCGATAAGTTCTGAGCGGAATGTCTGCATACCCTGCCAGCTGTAACCGCCGCCCATACCGCCGCTGCGGGACGTAACATTGCTGTTAGAACTTACAATAATCATAGGCACAGCCTTTCCGGCAGCAATCAGGTTATCCATAATCATTGCGGTACGGCCCTGTTCCATCCAACCGCGATGATCCTCACCGCCGCCGTGCTGGATGTAAACTACGGGATAATCCTGCTTGCCCTCATTGTAGCCGGCCGGAGTATAAACCATCAGCGGACGCCATGCCTCCTCAACCTTTGAGTAGTAGTAAACGGTGTTTACCTCGCCGTGCGGAACATCCTGAACCTCAAATACATCCATGCCCTCCTCCTTGATTTCGATAGCGCTTGTCCATCGGCTGCAACCATAGAACGGCTGGCTGGCGGGATCGGACACTGAAACATTGTCGATAAAGAGGTTGTAGTAGTGGAATCCGGGCACCTGAGGTTTGGTCGTAACGGTCCATGCACCGTTTTCGCCCTTGGTCATGTCATATTTTGTGCCGCCCAGGTCAATCTGCACGTTCTGTGCCTGCGGGGCCTGAACGCGGAACATCACGCTGTTATCGGCCAAAACACGGGGGTATGAATTACGGTTGATGTTGGTAACCGGTGAGTATGAACCCTCGGGGAACTGCTCCATGCGGGGTCTCTGAGCTGCAGCCTGACTGCACACAGCGGCCGCAAGCATAACGGCCATAACAAATCTTGAAGTCCTCATAATGATAATTGGTTATGTCTGTTTTTTAATAGCACGTAAAGTATCACCGGCGCGCCGATGGCGGGGGTGATTGCATTGAGCGGAATGAGTCCGCGGTTGCCCGGAATCGAGCTCAGAACATTGCAGAGCAGCGCCACAACAGCGCCGGTCAATATGGTCACGGGCATCAGGCTGCGATGATTGCTCGACTGCAGCATCAATCGGCCGATATGCGGGACAGCCAGGCCGATGAACGATACCGGGCCGCAATATGCAGTAATGATAGCCACCAGCAGACTGGTTGAAAGCAGCAGCCAGTTACGCGTACGAATAATGTTTACACCCAGGTTCTCGGCATACATATCGCCCAGCAGCAGCGCATTAAGCGGCTTGATAAGCGACACGGCAATTGCCAATCCTATCGCCGTGACCATGCAGTAAATAGGCAACTGCCCCATTGACACGCCGCCAAAGTTACCCATACCCCACATGGTGTATGAGTGCACACCCTCGGCCGTTGAGAAGAAATTGAGCAATGATATCATGGCCGATGCCAGATAACTCACCATGATACCCACGATGAGCAGCATCACCGGATTCTTGAGTTTGGTCGAAAGGTAAAGCACCAGCGCAGTCACTGCGATTGCACCCGCAAAGGCACCGATAATTACTGAAACTGATCCGCCCAAAGTGAGGTTGCCCATGGTCAGATTACCGCCAAAAAGCAGCATCACCAGAGCTACACCTAAGCCAGCACCGCCGTTTATACCAAGTATATCAGGACCTGCCAGAGGGTTGCGGAACGCAGTCTGAAGCATCAGACCGGATGCAGCCAATGATGCACCTGCCAGCATAGCAGTTACGGCCGACGGCAGTCTGGACTCATGAATTATGAAATCCCAGCTCTCACGGCTGGCACCCGCACCGGTCAGCGATGCAATCACATCCTTCAAAGGAATATGCACCGTTCCCAGACAGAGGTTCAGGAAAAACAGTACCAGCACCGCAACAACCATTATTGCAGCCAGTAATACGGATTTGTTTCTTTCTCCTTTCATTACGTGTCAATGTGACTACAAAAATAGCAAACATGTCGGTTATAACGGACTTTATGCATAACTTTCGGCCCAATTCAGAATACATCGTACAATTAATACTTACAATTATGAAGAAAATCCTTTTCGCAGCAGCCGTAATGGCTCTTTTCACAGTGAATGCAAACGCACAGTTCGGTTTCGGCGCTCCCCAGCAGCAGAACGGCGAGCCCAAGGCTCCAGAACTTGAATATGTAGTACGTCTTAACGTAAGCCTTGGCCAGGCCTATTCATCGGGCGATAACGGCAAGGGCACCCGCACTATCATACCTATCACCGGCGGCACATTTGAGGGCCCCAACATCAAGGGCGAGGTTCTTCCCGGCGGTGCCGATTACCAGTTGGCAGTTGACGGCCGCAACGAGGTTGAGGCAATCTACTGCATCCGTACCGATGACGGCGTAACCATCCATGTTCGCAACAACGGTATCATCAAGATGGGCGGCCAGGGCGGCATGTATTTCCGCTGCGCTCCCAAGTTCGAGGCTCCCAAGGACAGCAAGTACGCTTGGCTGAACGAGTGTCTCTTCCTCTGCCAGCCCGGTTTCGGCGGTGCAGGTGGTGGCATCACTCTGGACGTTTGGAAGGTTAAGTAAGAACGACTAACTACTTAAGGAAAACAGAGGGCAATGAGTTTCTAGGACATTGCCCTCTGATTTTTTACTCAAACACTCTCTGATCCGTCTCCCTTCTTACGCTTTATTGTGTGTTTTAGTTTCAGCACCGCAAAATTCAGTTCAAACTCAGTTTCTGTTTCACTAGTTGAGAGAGAATCACCAAACAAGTCCTCCATTATTTCTCCACTTTTTTGGATTAGTGTTTTTTGTTTGTCCTGATCTGAATTGCTTGTAATCTCTTTAATTGTTTGTGATAGTTCTCGCAATTTGGCAAAGGTGTCAATAATGACTATGGTAGTATCTGCGGCTCTATCACCTTTAAGAATGGTCGCAAGCATATAAATACCTCTTTCTGTAAACACTTTGTAATTATGTTTGGAATAAGACCCACGTCCTGGTTTATTGTCTAACATCAAAAATTTTGATCTTAGAAATGTAGATTCTTGATTATCAAGGGCTAAGAGCCAACCCTTAGGAAATTTCTTAGGATTGTTCTTTACTGCTTGGTTGATCTCTCTAGTTTCAACTCCATATAATTCTGCTACTGCAAAATCTGGAATTACCTGCTGACCGCGAATGACCACAATTTTATCGCGGACCTCTTCAAATGATACAATCTTGTTTTTCATTTTTAGAATGGTGTTTAGGTTAATAATAAGTTGCAAACAAATACGAAAGGCGCCTCACTAACACCTTTATGTGCAGATAGAGCGCCTTAGCGGTATTAGTACCAGCAAAGATAAATAAAGCGATTGTTTTTGATACTTCTTTACTTGATTATCATCAAAAAAATGTAGTTTTGCTTTTGCAATCTCCGCAAGGAGTATTGCAGACATACTAACATAGCGTTTGCTATTTATTCGGAACATTCTAAAACTTGGCGGTTTTCAGATTTCCTAATCCGGATAAGTCGGTAAACGTCTGCGCTTTGCGTGGGCGTGACTTGTCCTTAGGAATGGTTTCCGCCAAGTACCAGGAATGTGGACGATGATCGTCCACGTTTTTTTGTACTTGGCTGTTCCATTTCCTCCGGATAAGTTGCAAGTGCTGCAAAGCGCAGCGTATGGCCAAAAACAGTAATCTTGGAGCCGCCAAGGCTGCCAAGAATGATGAGTTTTATACTCAGTATGCTGATATTCAGAAGGAAATAAACGCCTATCTGGAGTACAATCCCGATACATTCCGTGATAAGACGGTCTTATTGCCGTGTGATGATCCGGAATGGAGTAATTTCACCCGTTTTTTTGCTCAGAACTTTGTACGCTTGGGTCTAAAAAGGCTCATCAGCACATCATATGCGGTCGAGAGCAAAAAGTTCAAGTATTATCAACCCACTCTTTTTGAAACAGAAAGTCCATGGTTTCATATTGATAAAACACGTATTAAGGGAAAAATCTTTGAAATAACTCGTGACACCAATGATAATGGTCGTATTGATATTGATGATTTAGAGTGGCACTACCTAGAAGGCGATGGAGATTTTCGCAGTAAAGAGGTTTGCAAATTGCGTGATGAAGCCGATATTATTGTAACAAACCCACCTTTCTCTTTATTTAGGGAATTTATGGTTTGGATTATTGAGGCAAAGAAGCAGTTCCTAATAATTGGAAGTCAGGGTGCGACTGGCTATAAAGAGATTTTTCCTCTTGTAAAAAATAACTTGATATGGTTAGGAGCCACAGGTTTTGCTACAGACATGGTCTTTGGGGTACCAAAGGGTTATGAGGTGGATCCCAAAGATAAAGCTAAAGCAGCAAGACTTGGTTATGTTGGTGATTATACTCGACTTGGTAACTCGTGCTGGTTTACAAATATTGATCATGGCCGACGACATGAACCTTTGAAACTTATGTCAATGCAAGATAATCTCAGATTTGGTAAGCACAAGGATATTGTTGAGAGAGGTTACTACGAACGTTATTATCATTACGATTTTATTGATGTTCCATATACTGATGCTATCCCTAACGATTATGACAAGGAGATGGGCGTACCGATAACGTATCTAGCAAAGCATTGCCCTGACCAATTTGAAATTATAGGTATGAGTACTTTTTATGCAACGATTAAACCTGAAGGTTTGCCTAAATCGAAACAAGGAGGGCCGCAGTTTTATGTGTTACGTGATGGAGAATATGTTAGAATGTACAATAGAATAATAATCCGCAGAAAATAGCAGCAATGATAGCTACACTCTACCAAAATTGGACAATTGGAGATATCTGTAAAGGTTTCCAGTATAATGAATATGAGGGAAAGGGATTGTATGGTCTTTCTGGGAGACTCACAATTCAGCCAGAGTTTCAACGCCATTATCTATATGCTGAGAACGGCGGAAAGAAAGAGGTTGATGTTATTCAGTCGGTACGTAATGGCTATCCGTTAGGATTGATCTATTTCTCAAAAGTTGGACAAGATCGATTTGAAGTACTAGATGGTCAGCAGCGAATTACCTCTTTGGGTCGTTTTATTACTGAGAAATTTGCATGGATTGACGAAGATGGTCGACCCTGGTATTTTTCCTCACTTAATCCTGAAGAACAGGAAAACTTTCTGAATACAAAACTCCTCATATACGTATGTGAGGGAACAGAAAAGGAAATAAAAGATTGGTTCAGAACAATAAATATCGTTGGAATACCTCTTAATGATCAAGAAATTCTCAATGCTATATATTCTGGCCCATTCGTAACTAAAGCTAAAGAGGAGTTTTCAAACTCAAACAATACCAACATAAGCAAGTGGAGTTGGTTTATACCAGGAACTGCCAAAAGACAAAGCTATCTAGAAACAGCTTTAGATTGGGTAAGCAAAGGCAATATTGAGAAGTATATGGCAGTCCATCGATACGATAGTGATATTAGTGAACTTAAAGCTTACTTTACTTCTGTCATAGATTGGATCACATCTGTCTTTGAATTCACACCGGAAAAAGAGATGTGCGGGTTGAAATGGGGTGAGTTATATGAACGGTTTCATAAAACGGCATATGATCCATCTGCTGTTGCTGAAAAAGTCAAAGAGCTTTATGAGAGTTTCTATGTAAAAGACAAGAAGGGTATCTTTGAATATATTCTCGATGGTTGTCAAAATACAAAACTGCTGAATGTTCGTGTTTTTGATGAACCAACCAAGAAAACCGTTTATGCGCAGCAAACATCAGCTGCAAAAGCAAAAGGAGAATCTAACTGTCCTTTGTGTGCCATAGGTCACGATGCTAACCATACAAAGATTTGGGACCTAAAAGATATGGATGCGGATCATGTGACTGCTTGGAGTAAGGGCGGAAGTACTGATATCGCTAATTGCCAAATGCTTTGTAAAACACACAACAGAGCAAAGGGTAATCGTTGATTTTAGTATTAATGACTAGCGTAACTTTGACATAGCTATGAGTAGAATCAATCAAGAGAAAATGAAAGGGTTGAGTAATGCTGATGAGTTGCTCAACGGAAAATATGGAGAAGAGGGTTCTGCTTCAAGACTTGAATTTGAGGCTAAAGCCAAGGCTTGGTGTTGCTCGGAGCTGAACAAAGACGAGTAGACACAAAAGAAAAATGGCCATACCTGCGTAACATCGGTGTTTTAACCGTGTTTTCTGCAAGTATGGCCGTGAAAACAGCCATTTTGGGCATTTTTGTTGCCATACTTGCTGGGAATCGGCCCTACAGGGGTTGTGGTGACAGGTATGGCTGGAAATTACAATTTCGATTTGATTTTGCGGCGCATGACTTTGAGGTCGATCTGGGCTTCGCGTAATTCTTTGTACATGCGGGAGCGCATGGCGTTGACGAACTCGGCGCCGGGCATTTTGTCGGAGCGGTACAGGCGCTCGTAGATGAAGAGGGAGGTCATGAAGTAGACGGCGGTCTGGATCCAGAGGGCGATTGATTCATAACGTACATCCTGCAGCAGGGCGCCGGCGGTGTTGATTCGGGCGAATCCGTTCACGGCGTGGGTTGAGGGGAATATCTGGGCGAACACTTTCCAGAATGCGGGCATGTTGGAGGTGGGCCAGGATATGCCGCTCATGAATATGAGGGGGACCGATATGAACACGAACAGCAGGAAGCAGGATTCCCTGTCTTTTACAAAGAACGATATGCTGATGGCAAAGAAGATGCTTGCCAGCAGGAACGGTACTATGAATGCTACCAGAGTGGGCAGCTGCCAGAGTTGCGGCATGTTGAAGAACCAAGGAACCAGGCAGAGCACGTAGGTTGCGGTGAATCCGTAGACAAGCAGATAGGCCAGGGCCTTGCCACCCAGCACGGTGATAGGATTGTCATACTCATGTCCAAGTATGAGCTCTCCCTTGCGGCGGCGCTCATGCTCTGTGCCTGCCATCATGGCTACTCCAAGAACCAGAGTCTGCTGCAGTACCAGAATCAGCACGGCGGGAATCAGGAATGCCTGGAATCCGTTGGCGGGGTTGAACATGGTTACGTACTCGTTCTCTATTGGCATGGTCATGACCTCTTTCTCGCGGTCCGACATACCTGACAGGCGGACCATCTGGATGTCGCGGTTCATGTCGAGCGATACCATGGTGCAGCCGCTCAGCAGTGCCTTGTAGTAGAGCAGTCCGCTCATGTCGCAGTACAGATTGACGGTGGCTTGTCGGCCATCGGCCAGGGTGCGTTCAAACTCGGACGGAATCTGGATGATGCCGTAGGCCTTATGGTTGTGCAGGACATTCCGGGCCTCTTCCATATCGGCACAGTATGATATTATCTTGAGGTCAGCAGTGGCGTCGCTCTTGCGCAGGAACTCGCGGCTGGTGGTGCTGCGGCAGTCATCGACGGCTACGACGGGGACCTCCCGTACCACCTCGCCGCCGTACAGATAGGCGTAGAGCAGGGGGTAGAGCAGCGGAACGATGATGAAGAATACCAGTACGCCGACATCGGACACCGTCTTGCGGAGTTCCTTTCCTGTAACGTCAAGAAGATCTTTTATCCACATACTTTCATTGTTTTAAGGTAGATAAGTGTATTCATGAGCCGCCTTGCGGAGCAGACTGATGTCCACGAGCGGCAAAATGCAGAACAGAAGCAGGGCTGTGTAGAACCATGCGGAGTAGGCCATGGGGATTCCGTTCAGTGCCTGATCCACGTAAATCAGGAAGTAGTACCTGAGCGGGAAGAGGTATGAAAGGGCCTGCAGCGGTGCGGGCATACCCATCACGGGGAATGAGAATCCGCTGATGGGGATGGAGAGCACGCCCCAGAGGGTGCACAGGCTGAGTGACCAGCGCAGTGAGGGTATGGCCGATGCAATGAACACGGCGAATCCCTGCGATGCCAGAATCAGCAGTTCGGCAGCCAGCAGCATGGGCCAGAAGCCGTTGTGTGCGGGGAATCCCAAGTAGCCGTAAAGCAGTACCAGGTAGATTGCTGCCATAAGCGAGAACACCATTGTCTGCGGGAAGAGTTTGGCGCTTACGGCCTTGAGGATGCTGTCATCGGCCATATTGAGCCACTCGCCGGCGGTTCCGTCCTTGAGTTCGGTATGGATGCTGAAACAGGTTACCATAAGTATCATAAGAGCCAGAACGGCGGGCAGCATGGTGTTGCTCAGATAGACGTTGTAGTTGAGCCAGGGGTTGCCAAGGGGGTGCATGTCCATCTGGATGGGCTGCAGGAATCCCATGGCCTGGTCCATGTTTGCACCTTTGGCAATCAGTATCTCACGTCCCACTGCGGCCGATGCCATCACCGCCATTGTCTTCATGTCGCGGTAGAGCAGCGAAGAGGGGATGAGGTAGGTGGCGTTGGTGTAGATGGAGATGGTGGGCTGCTGCTGGCTGGACGCCTTGAGTTCGGTGCCTTTGGGGATGTAGAAGAATCCGTAGATCTCATTTCGCTGCATGGCCTCGCGGGCCTCGGCAAAACTGGCGTACTGTTTGATGATCTCGGTCTGCTGATATGAGTCCAGGTTACGCAGAATTGACCTTGAAACCGTGGTGTTGTCCTCATCGACCACTCCGGCGGGAAGGCTCTGCGGCAGGCCTTCATTCATCAGGGTGGTAAAGAAGATGAAGCAGAACAGCGGTGCTGCGAACATACTCAGCCCATATAGCCGACGTGATGTCATGCGCAGCATCTCACGCCTCACTATCGCCCAGAATCCTTGCTTCATTTGAGACATGGCACGGGGTTATTTACGGTCAATTATTACGGTCATTCCCGGACGCAGGTTCTCAACTGTCTCCTGCGGTACGGCACGAACCTCGAATGTCTTGAGGTCATACTGGCCGTTCATCTTTGTGGCCTTCCATGCGGCGTATGAACCCAGGTCACGGATATATGTGACCTTGACCGGGACGGTTTTGTCCAGTGCCGGGACATATGCGTCACGCACGGCATTCATTGTCAGGTCCTGAAGCAGGTCCTCACGTACGTTGAATGAAACCCACATATCATTCATGACTGCTATGTTCATGATGGGGGCTCCGGTGCCTACCAGTTCACCCACCATGGGGAATATCTCGCTCACCTCACCGTCAAGTGATGCTGTCAGGACTGTCTCCTCAATGTAGGAGTTGACCTCGGCCACAACACCCTGGGCCTGGCGCATCTGGGCGGCGGCCATCTCCTTGACCTCCTCCTCGGCTCCGTTCACGGCCATGTCATACTGTGACTTGGCTGCCCTCTCGGTTGCTACTGCGGCATCGTACTGGGCCTTGGCTTCATCGCGTTTCTGCTCGCTGACCACACCCTGGCCAAAGAGGTTCTCTACGCGGCGGTAAGACTTCTCGTAGATTTCCAGTCCTGCCTTGGCCTTCTGCCAGAGTTCATATGCGCCCTGTATCTGCTCCTCACGGGCACCCTTCTGAGCCTTGGCGTTCTGGGCGGTGGCGGCACTCAGTACTGCCTCGGCCTGAGCCTGCTTGGCGTTGATATCGGGAGTGTCAAGTATGGCCAGGGTATCGCCGGCCTTTACCTGCTGGCCCTCATGTACCCTGATCTCAAGGATACGTCCGGGAACCTTGCTTGATACACGGTATTCGCTGACTTCGGCCTGTCCCTGAACAATCTCGGGAACGCGATGGTTGAAGGTGTAGATTCCAACCGTGCAAACAATTGCTACAACAACTGCAAATGCTATCAATGACAGCATAATGTTCATTTTTTGAGTCTTGTTGTCCATATCTTTATGTTTTTATCGTTTCAAAATAAGTTACTTGAGCTGTCCTGTTGCCTGACGCAGATAGACGGTCGCCATGATGCGGTCTATGCGTGCATCGATCTCCTCGGAGTGGGCCTTGAGCCATGCTGTCTGTGCGGCCAGAACAAGTGATGACTCTACAACGCCCTCATTGAAGCCGATGTTTGCAACACGCAGGTTCTCCTCGGCGTTCTCCATGTTCTTGAGGGCCATCTGTAGTCGTGAATCGGCCTCGGCAATCTTCTTCTCATACTGGTTGACCTGCAGTGAAACCTTGCCGCGAGCATCCTCCAGCTGATACTGTGTAAGGATTACGTCCGATTTGGCTCTGCGGTACTTGTTCATGCCCTCGCCAAAGTGGTATACGGGGATCTTGGCAACCACGCCTACGTTCCACATTCCGTGGAAGTCATTTGCGAATCCGTTGCTGGCCGATGGGTTGGTAACCAGGAAGTTACCCATCAGGGCTACGGTGGGCAGGTAATCGGCACGGACAATCTTGGATTTCATGTCATACATGTTGACTGCCAGCTCCAGGCTCTTGAGTTCGGGACGGTTCCGGTAGAGATCCTCCTGGGTGTAGATGACCGTATCGGCCGGAATCTCAAGTGTCTCATTGAGCTCATCCTTGAGCATAATCTCAGAGTCGAGCGGCATTCCGCACAGCTGGCAGAGCAGCATCTTGGAGAGTGCCAGACCGTTCTGTGCCTTGATCTGGCTCATTTCGGCCTCGTTGAGTTTTACCCTTACTGAGAGCTGGTCCGATGCGGTCGCAACGCCCTCCTGTTTCATTATCTCAACGTTCTGGTCCATCTGGCGGAGCAGGTCTACATACTGTTCGGTCAGGTGCAGCTTGTTGGCGATTGAGACAATCTGCCAGTAGGCCTCGTCGACGGTTACAATCACCTTCTGGTCTTCGCCGCTGAGCTGGGTCTGGGCAAGTTCCTTGGCGTACGCGGCTACCTTATTATATGCGCGTATCTTGCCGCCCACATAGATGGGTTCCTCGACGGTGATGGCGCCTACGTAGATGTTCTGGATGTCAAGTGTCAGATCGTTTGAGAGGTCCTGACCAAGTTGGTTCAGGGTCCCCTCAACGTCTGATGTCGTCATCTTCTGAACAATGTAGTTGACGGTGTTCTTCACGGTCTGGTCCGTCATATAGAGGTTCAGGAAGTTAGGATCGGTCATAAGCTTGCCAGATATGCCGGCGACCGATGTTCCCATTTTTGAAAGGGAGTTCTGCTGATCCTCACTGATAAGATTGATGTTCTCGCTGTTGTGCAGATAGAGGGCAGTTGCCGATACCTTGGGAAGATAGTTGGCTCTAGCGGTCTTGCTGTCATACTCGGCGGCGGCTACCTTCTCCTGGGCTATCTTGGACTGGCTGTTGTTTTCAAGCGCCATGGCCCTGCAATCCTCAAGTGTCAGTACGGTCTGTGCGGAACAAGGGGTAACCGTAAGGGTTGCTGCGATGCAGACCATACCAAGAATTCTACTGATGTGTTTCATATCATTTGTGCTTTTGTTGTCCTTTAAATTGCGCTGCAAAATTAGTGCCAGAGAGGGGTTACCAGGTAATCTTTTTCAACACGTTTTGTATCTTTTGGTAGAAAATACCCACAAATAGGTATTAATTCCATTTAAAAATATTACTTTTGGACCAAAATCAAAGTAAATAGAGATGGAACACTACTCAGAAACGCTGTTGACCCCTTCCAAAATAAGGCAGATGGTGCCCTCCGGCATATCGCTTGGCATAGGTGATGACTTTTTCATATCCCGTCTGCAGGCCAGGCCGGAGTACGTACATCTTCAATATCCTTTCCGTGTTGACTGCTATGTTGCCGCCTACTGCGTGGAGGGATCAGTGGATTGCAGCGTTAACCTGACCGATTACCATCTTACCACCGGAACGCTGCTGCTTTTCACTCCGGGAAACATAGTCAGAATTACAGAACCCGAACAGACTGAGCATCTGCGACTGACACTTATCTGCGCCTCCACCTCTTTTATTACAGGTATAGGAATCAACCCCAGCAAGTTTCTGATTGAGGCAATGGATGTGCTGCGTGATCCGTGCATACATCTTTCGGCCGATGAGACCGAGATGCTTCATAAATACGTCAATCTGGCACTTGACATATCCAAGACCAATCCGCAGTTCATAAAGGAGAGCATTGGCGGTCTGGTTTCATCAGTATTCTATCAGTTTGCTGGATTTTTGGCCGATTCCAAGCGCCGCCAGGATCTGGAGACTCCGGTACGTACCTCACGTCAGCGTCAGATGCTGGAGCAGTTTATCAAACTGGCCATCAATGACCATACACGCGAGCATCTGGTGGGCTATTATGCCGACAAGATGTGCGTGACACCAAAATATCTTTCCAAGATTGTGAAAGAGGCCAGCGGACGATCGGTTCCCGACTGGCTCAATGAGCTGCTGATTCTTGACGCAAAGAATATGCTTCGTCACTCTGACATGACGATTAAGGAGATATCGGCCCGACTCAATTTCCCCAGCCAGTCATTCTTCTTCAGGTTCTTCAAGAACCACACCGGGCAGACTCCCACCCAATATCGCGAAGAATAAATCAGGTAGATAAAGTTGAGAATTTTCCTGTCACTGTTTCGGAGTAGGTGGTGGAGACGGGGATGTGGGGAGCGGCGGCGTATGTGAGTTCCGCGAACAGGCCGTCGGGTCCCTTCTGGATGGCTCTGATCTTGCGCAGGTTCACATAGTAGGAGCGATGGCAGCGGACTATGTTGTTTGATTCGCAGATCTGCTCGATTGAGCGCATGGAACTGCGGAGCGGGAAACGCACCAACTTGTCGTTATTCAGATAGCAGATGTTTACGTAGTTATCGGCCGCCTCGACGTAGAGTATGGCGTTGGCGGTTACAGCCAGTTTGAGTGACTTCTTGTCATCCAGGAAGGGCAGTGTGCTGTCTTCACGGCCTATCTGACCTGTTGCATATTTCTCAATCGTGACTGAGTTCTTGGCCAGACGGATATCGCGGTCCTTGATCTCGGCAATCAATGCCAGTATCACATACGGGAATACCAGGATGGAGAATGTTATGATAAACATCTTGGGCAGCAACTCAATGTAGGGCATGGTACGCTGGTCCATGAGCCATACAAAGAGGGCGCAGAACATGGTTATGGCAAGTCCCTCCAAAAGTTCCCAGATTACGAATCCCGTATAATTAATATGGTGTTTGCTGCGTGTAAGAAGCATGGAGAGGCGGCTTATAAGCACCACCACAATCTCAATTGATGCCATGATGGCCGATCTGAACGCCAGTTGGTCCTGTGTTACGTTCATGAATGTATCAAGATGGTATGGACGGGCTCCTATAAGGAAAAAGAAGGCGTACAGGGGTATGAGCAGGATATAGCTGGCCAACATGTTGCCTTTAAAGTATGAATCGGGAATTTTGTGCATAATTTCTGTGTATTATTGCGTTCCGATGCAAATATAGGGGTAAAATTTCGTCCCGCAATGCGAGGGGTGAAAATTATTATCCCAAAATTCCACCCCTGTATTTTGAATTTAACCCCTCAATATCGCTTTTAGTCACTTGAAAGGGGTGTATATCCCTTTTATTTTCACCCATCGAAGGGTTGATATATCTTTGTGGCGAAAAGAAAACCGAAATAAAAGCAATTAAGATATGACTACCATTTGTTCTTTCGACTGCAACCAGTCAGCTATCAAGTCTCTGATAGGAAACGAGAAGCCTGTTGCACCCGTTGAAGGTGTATGGATGAACGTTTCAGCGCGTGTATTTGAGGATCAGGTACGCAAGCTCGCGTACGGTCTTATGGTAAAGGATTTCCGCAGAGGTGATACCGTTGTGTTTACCGGATGCTCTGATGAGATGAAGACCTTCATCAAGGCTGCCTGCAGTCTGTCACATCTCAATGCAGAGTTCTCAGCTGCTACAGACGGTGAGAATATCATTCCCGTTACTGAGCTGGAGTACCTTATGTCAATAGGCGGCACATGGTCACGCAAGTACAAGGCCTCAGTCGACCGCACAATCGCAAGACTTATCCTGGGCTGCTAAGCGTCCCAAGTAAATAGAATTGGTTTATTCATCTAGCGGGTGGTAGAAATACCATCCGCTTCTTATTTCCGGGTGGAAGATGGAGATAAAATCTCCAAGCAGCAGTTCCGGATGGAAGGATGTCAGCTCAAAATAGGGAACCTTGTTGACATCGCAAACCCATATGTTACGCTCGCGGAAGGGCTTGAATGATGCGTAGGGCTTGTAATCGGACTCCAGGAGTTTGTATGTGAACTTGCCTTTGGCGCTGTTCTTGAGCAGCCATACATCAGCATCCTGTGCCCTTTCAAATACGGCCTCGAATGACAGGGGTACAGAACCGCTGTTGTCATTATCGGCAAATATATACTCGGCACCGGCATCGGCTATCATGCGGCCTATGGTGCTGGCACCTCCTGCAGCATACCAGGCGGAGCCGTTGCGTGTATCAAGCATTACCCTGGGTCTTGAAACGGTTTTGGATGCCATCTCCTTGAGGCTCAGATAATCATCGGACACTTTTGCGAACAGGGAATCGGCCTCAGGTGCCACTCCGTATAAACGGCCGTAGAAACGTATCCATTCAGCACGTGCCAGGGGTGAGGTCTCCATATAATCGGCGCACTCAAGCAGGGGGATTCCCAGTTTCTCCAACTGTCCGTAGCCGCTGTCCTCAAAGGGCGATACCATTATTGCGTCGGGCTTGAGTTCCATTATCTTCTCGACGGTGGGGTACATGCTGTTGCCGCAGTCGGCAATGGTGCCGTCTGCCAGACGTGCGCATACCAGACTGTCCGATATGTACTCGGGCTCACACACTCCGGCAATGCAGTCCTCAGCGCCCAGTTCAACCATCAGGTGAGCCAGGCTGTTGGTCATAACAACGACACGCTTAAGGGGAATGTGAACGGTGTTGGTGTTGCGGGTGTAGTTATAATCTGTGCTCTCAACTGTGCTGAAAGTATATGAATGGAGCAGCGTCTTCTTTTTCCAAGGGTTGGCTATCTGTGCAGTGAATCCGTCGGGCGTTTCATCCACTACAATATGGCTGGCATACTCCATGATGCCGCCTTCGGCCTGGAAATGGTTGTCATTCCTGCATCCGCCCAACAGGACGGCAACAAACAGTATGGTGAGTGTCTTTCTCATTCTTTGGGGTTGAGGTTTGTTATCAGGGTGATCTCAGTTGACAGCTCACCGGTAAGTGAGTTGCAGCCTATCACTCCGGTCTGGATCTTTATGAAGTCTATGCTCTCAAGACCGGCGGGAGTGCCGTCGTCATTTACGGCCCAGTCAATGTCAAATGCGGAATTCAGGGGATCATTGGGCAGATTGTCCGCATATCCGTAACTGAAAGAGGCCATTTTGTATATCCCGTTCTCGTATGTCACGTTGTCCGGAAGCAGGGTAGCTGTAAATGTGATTTCATCATTACTGTACCACTGCGGGTAGTAGGGCTGGCTGTGGTATATGTTATGGATTATGCTGCCTGTCCTTGAGTCCGATGCGGTCCAAGGTGAGTCGCCGTCAGGAGTGGCGGGCTTGGTGTAAGTGATGGCGTAATCGGTAGTGGCTCTTCCTTCTTTACGTTCCGATCCGCATATCTCATACCAGACATCATCGGGCTGGCCATTCTGGTTGACATCGGCACTGACCCATACAACACCGGGTTCGGCGTTCCCTGTGTATGCGTTTCCATCAATGCGGAAATCATTTCCTTCCAGATTGCGTACGGGTGCATTGAATCCGGCTGTAATGTAACCGCCGAATCCGCCTAACGTTACCATTCCGCCATACTGCAGTGCGTCAAGGCACTTGGCGGCCATGGCGGCTGCATCATCACCCTGCTCATATTTGGGCAACTGGTTTACGAACTGTCCGGGTGCGGGCATGTACTCGAATACGCGGTTTATGTCACCCATTTTCTGAGGCGGGCCGGAATACTGCGTCGTCCTGACACTGATGTCACAGAACGATATTGTGTTTGGGTTGATGCCGATGCCCTGCACGCGGTATAACAGGTGACCGTCGGGGCTGAAACAGAGCAGTGAGCCGGGGGTTACGTAATCGGCGGCGTCACATATGTAAACCTTGCGGGTGGTGTGCTCCACTTTGATGGAGTAGGGGCATTCAATGCGTGTTCCGTCGGTAATGAAATCGGAATCGATGACCTGTCCGGTTGCCAGATCCAGTACCTGTATTGTGCCTCCGGCTCCATAACCGTAGAACCAGGCCTTGCCGCCTGTCAGGTCCATGCTAAGGATGGGTATGTCATATGTATCGGCAACGATATCGGTTTCTGTATCAATGCGGTGCAGGCGGCTGTCATAATTCATGGTGCCGTAATCGAATATTCCTCTTGACACCACATAGACATCGGTTCCGTCGCTGTAGATGTTGCCGGGGTTGGCGCGTACCGGAATGCGCTTTATTTCAGTGAATGAGTTCAGATCTATGACCGATACGGTGCTGTCGGGGTTGTCGGGATCCAGACCGCCGGAGTTGGAGACGTACAGCTTGCCTTGTGTACTGCATATCCCGTCGGGGTTACGGCCAACCTGGACGGTGGCATCGGCCGACATGGAAAGGGTGTCTATGCGGGTTACGGTTCCGTCAAAGCAGCAGACGTAGACATAACCGCCGGCTGCGGCGAGGCGTCTTGGCTGGGAGGCCTTGCCGTCGCGGTTCATGGGAATCTGGCGGATGGAACGGCAGGTAGCGGCATCGATAATCTCGATGATGCTGGATTCTGATACTGCCAGGTAGAGCTTGCTTCCATAAAGGAGCATGTCATTGGCCGTGTCACCTATGCGGCGTCCGTTCACCTTCTCGAATACATCATATGAGTTGCCGGTGGAGGTGTTCCATGAATCAGGAAGACCAGTGTTGAAGTCAATCCAAGAAAGGGTGCTGTTATTCTGGTTGAACAGACCCTCGGAGAGCACGAATATGCCGGTATGGTCACCGTCGGCAATGACCTGTGAGGGTTCAAGCAGAACAGGCTCGGGGTCACATGACAGGACTGCCAGGATAAGGGGCACTATTTTCAGGACTCTCTTCATAGTTCAAAAGTAGCACTCAGACGGAACTGACGGCCGGGCATGGGGTAGTTTCGTACCAGTTCGTACCGGCTGTCGGTCAGGTTAATGCACTCGGCCTTCAAAGATAAGTCAAATGATTTGAAGGCAAACTCCCTCCACAGCGAACATCCAAGTTCGTAATAGGGCGGCATATGGTATTCGGGGCCGTTGTAGGCGTTACAGAAATACTCACCGCTGTAAATCAGGTTACAACTGGCGTTTACATAGGGAGTTTCAACCCAGGTTACGGCCGATGCAGAATGCCTGGGGGTATAGGGCAGCTGGTGATTCCAGGTGGTACTCTGGCTGTCGGTCTTGTCCATTGAACGCTGGTAGGTGTAGGTTATCTGCAGGGCGGGGCGTACCAATCCCTGCAGAGTCTGGAGTTCAAGACCTGTTTCCAGTCCATGGGTAGTCACAAGGCCTATGTTCTTCATCATCCAGACCGCGGTGTTCTTGCCGGGTACTGCCATGATGCGGTCCTTTACATCGCTGTTGTAGGCATCGGCATAGAATGAATAGCTGATGCCCGAGACCTCATTTTCAATTACCATTCCGGCTGATGTCACTGACGCCTGCTCGGGACGGAGGTCGCGTCGGCCTATCTGCTCAAAATAGAGGTCGTTGAAGGTGGGCAGGCGCAGCGTGTTGCTGTATGACGCTCTGAAGTGAAGTCCTGCGGCGGGCCATACTGTCCAGTTGAGGCCTGCTGTGGGTGAGAGGTGGTTGTAACTCTCGGCGGCCTGGCGCAGCAGGGTTTTCTCTTTTGTCACTACATGGTTGAGCCTGCCGGTAACAGTGATCCTTTCTGATGCGTATTTGATCGCGGCGGTGCTGTTAATGGTGTATCGGGTGGGGCGGGCCTGATCGGCTCCGTTTCCGTCAAGACCCGACAGACGGCCGTCCACGCCTAAAGATGCCGACAGGCAGTCTGCTATGCGATACAGTGCAACGCCTGACAGATATCCCTCCTGCTCGTTGTAGCGGTTATCGGTCCTGCCTTGATTGTTGCTAACTTTGGGGTCCAGATAGCGGGTGTATGTTATGCCGTATTTGGCATTGAAACGTAGGGTCAACCGTTGGCTGACGGAGGTCGTAAGTGTTGATTGCACAAACCCGTTGCGGTTCCAGAGTCGCTCACGGGCGGCATTCTCATTGTAAAGTATGTTGGCCGGGAGTCCCTGCTCTGTCTGGAACCAGTATGCGCGGGTTGTCAGCCGGGAGTTTTCGCCAAGGTTGCTGTGCAGAGCCCCTTC
>JAEEGJ010005872.1_pt1 | contig 37751 bp, 35 predicted proteins | sample 8958761 | NCBI WGS metagenome assembly JAEEGJ01 (sample SAMN16246546, study PRJNA631951) | gut metagenome | biome: gut microbiome; feature: rumen; material: RS-attached | host: Bos | place: Iran: Karaj | collected 2018-10
CCTCTAGGGGGCTTTTTGGTCGCCCCCTCAAAAAATGCAACGTTGCACTGCCAGTCACGCCCCAAAAGGCGGACAAAATGGCAGTACAATTTATGCATTTTTTTTTCACCCCCTCAGAACGAACATGTAAAAAGCTTCCAAACTCCCTCCGATGGATTTTGTTATCTTGTTATTGTTCGTTCTCTTATGCGTTCGAGTTCTAACATACGCTCTCTTGTAAGTGTTTTAGCTTTATCAAAGTAGCGTTCATAAAACTCGAACTTGTTTTCTTTTGTATTTGCAGCTTCGGAAAAAGTTTGTTTACCTAGTTTCTTTGTTTCGTCTATGGCTTTTTGAATATTATCAACAGGTGTATCTCGAAGCATGTCTGCAAAATCAATTTCACCATAATTGTATTCACATACAATTTTATTTCCTGAAGAATAAAAACGTTTGTGACCAAAAAGTCTTTCATTTAATTCATTGAGCTTCTTGTCATATGTTTGTTTTACTTTTGTAATTACAGCTGAAATTCCTTTTTTGACTTTATTATATAACTCTACTAAAGCATTAGGTTTATGCTTATTAGAATTATATTCATCAAAAGAAGTTTTAATCCAGGAATCACTATCTTTGATTTGTTCAGAAGCTTCCTTCCAGTTTTCAATTTCAATAATTTTTGAACGGTTTTCTATATTAAATATATCTATCTGCTTCTGGTTTTCATCAAAGATTTGCTGCATTTGATTCTTAGCATTAACAGCATCAGTTTTTTCTTTCTGTGCCTGATTCAAAGTTTCAAGTGCATGAGTTTCCTTTTCATTTGCAGATTCAAGTTTTTCATCAGCAATTTTTTCCCGATTTTTAATTTTGTTTTCATCTATCTGTAAAGAAAGTTCTCTTTGAGTAATAGAATCCTCTCTATCGGAAAGTTCCATTTCTTTTTTAAGAAGTGGTGCTTCTCCTTGTTGAATTCTTTTTTCACGTTCAGATTGTTTTGAATTCTGTTCATCAAGTTGTGTTTTTAATTTTTCAAGGTATTCTTCCTTATTTGAAAGATAAGTTTCCTTTTCCAACTGAAGCTTTTGTTTAGAATCCAACTGCTTTTCTTTTAATCCAAGTTTTAATTTATCTGATTCAAGCTGTCGCTCTCGCTCAGTAATCTTATCAGAATTCTTTTTTAACTGTTCTTCTTGTTGCTTAAGATTATTTTTTTTCTTCTCAAGTTCCTGCTCTTTTTCTTCCAGATGTTCTATTCTATAATCAAAATCATCCATCTGATTAGCAAGGGCAATCTCTTTGGCTTCAAGTACCTTCTGCTTTTCTTTAAGTTCTGCATCCCATTCAATATTATTCTGTTCATAAACATAATCCTCTTTTGACTGATGGCTGTGTTTATGACCTTTAGTACGATTTATTTTAATTCCCATTTCTTCACAGAAATCCATTAAATCATGACGAACAGCCTCTTCGAATTGCTGTTGTGCAGTACCTTTTCCTTTTTCTGTAAAGAATCCCATTTCATTGCAAGCAGCTGACATAGAAGTTTGTAAAGACATTCCTCTCTCAAGTGATTTTCCCCAGCGTTGTATCATTCCTTTACGCCAGTCTTTTTCTTTCCATTTTTCTTCATCCCATGCAATTCCTTTTGCTTCTAATTCTGCTTTTTTTATTTCTTTACATTTTTCACGATATGCCATTTCCTCTTTGAGTTCTTCCGGCGTAAGGGCATGTGCAACAAATATTCCAGGAGCATGAAAATGTAATGGGGATTCAAGCCTTTCATGTTTTCTATTGAATGAGTATTCATCATTATGCCAAGTAAGACTTGTTATAATAAAATTCGGAAATCTTTTTGGGAAGATTTTTGTAAGGTAAATATTTAAAACCTTTTTTGCTTTTTCATCGGGACAATGAGAATCTCTATTTCCAATGTAATACTGGAACTCATAAAAAGGCTGTCTTTTTGAACTAGCCTTTGGATTTTTATGTTTACCACATCTTTCATCATCAAGCACTTTTTGATAATAATCTTTTATTTGTCTATCTTTACGTTTTCCCTTATTATATTCCTTAATGGTCTCTCCAAAGATTTTATCAAAAGTTTCCTTTTCATCGCCCATATGAAATACAACCCCATGTGGCCTGGTTGAATCTATATGTTTCTGAGTTTCTACATAATCTGGTAACCTAAGATTATGCCCAAAACTATATTGTGGACGCATTAAAGCCGTTACTCTCCAGCCTTCAAAATTATTTGTCATATTTATACCTCTTTATTTTTATAAAAATGAAAAGGCGGAAGTTTGAACTTCCACCTTTTTGTGAAATGTGAATTAGATTGCTTGCAATAATGCAAGATCTTCATCTTTGAACTTTATCTCAGAAGCTTTAACTGAATCTGAAAAAGAATTACCAGAAAGAATTTCGGCTGTTGTCTTTCCACGAGCCTGGAGTATTAAGGCACATTTTGCACCAATCAAAAGAATCTGTTTATCAGAAAGTTTTGATGATGCTAATGCTTCTTTCTGCTTTAATTCCAATTCTTTGTCCTGTAATTCCCGCTGTTTTTTCTGAAGTTCACTTTGAACTGTTTTCTGAATATTCTGTTCAATATCTGATTCAGTTGGTTCTTCAGTAAGATTTGCAGCAGCCATTTCTGTTTCTTTTTTTTCAATTTTCAAAGCTTCTTCTTCTTTTTTTTCTGCTTCAAGATTCTCTGTTTTTTTAATCTCGTTATAAAGGTGATTAATGGAAATCAATCCATCTCTAATTTTTTGTAAATCTTCTTTTGAAGACTTAGCAAGAACTTTTTGAAGCTTAAAGATGTGGCGTTTAGACTTTTTAAGTCTTTCGCTCATTTCTGCTGCGGTAAGCTTTCGCCCGTCAATTTCCTGTTGACGAAGAATTTCGAAATTTTTGAATAATTCGGAATCCTGAATATTCCTTCTGTTAAATTGCTCCTTCATAGAGTAGAGTACAGCCTCATTAATGGATTTGAATATGTGTACCTGAGCATAAATCTTATCAAGATTAAGTTCGGTTGCTGCTGTATACCTTGTATATCCATCACAAAGTACAAGAACTTCTTTCCCATCAATTACCCATTTGAATACATGGACTGGATGGGCTTTAGAAAATCCATTTATAGCCATATCATCTTTGATTCTGTCTTTGACATCTAGGTCAATTCTAAATACATTCTGTAACTCTGGAATCTTTTGGATTTCAGCCGGATTGATTTTAATTATGTCTCCTTCTTTGTAGTTTTTGAAGAAGTTGTATATAATTGCGTGTTTCATGATATTACTCCTTTTTTAAGATTTCTCGAAAATGAGTCAAGTTTCTAATTGCTTCTGCTTGAGTTTTCTCATAAATCTTTTTAGCAGCTTCTATAGTTTCTGCTGAATTTTCTTTCGACATATCAAGAGGACAATCACCATTTGGTTGATTCTTGAAATGATTCCTTTCACATACAGGACATTTATCTGGCCAGATATCCCAATAATCACTTCTTTTTTGATTTTTAACATTTTTATTATTCAGAAATCTTATTAAAACATCTGGTTTAAGACTTACCGTAAAGAAAAGTTTAGCATCTACAGATTTATGACTTGTATTAAGGTAGTCATAAACGTATTGGCAATAACCAACACAATCCTCTGTATCTTTATTTTGCTCTCTAAAGAAGTTGTAAAGTTTTTTCTCGTAACGAGAATCAATTGAACTTAGATTATGAGAATCTAAGAAAGCACGGATTGTCTGGTCTTCTTTACTTAACTTTACTTTACTATCCTTAACTATACTTACCTTACCTTTACTTAACTGTGGCTCTTTTTGTTCACATTCTGAGTTCTTTTTGAGCACATTTTGAGTACAATTTGTGCTCTTTTTGAACTCATTTTGTGAACAATTTGATGTCAGTTTTTTTTTACATCATCCTCAATAAGTTCAGGTTTTGAAGCTTCTAATTCTTCGATGAATCCACGCTTTCTCTGAAAATCAAAAAGGTTTGTACCTTTAGATAATGAGTACACGTTGTTATCATCCAGAAAAAGCTTCTTCATATAGTCAACATAAGCTGTACCTGTATAATGATTCTTATCAATCCTATTATGCATTCGCCAGTGTGTAATGACATAAAGATAATCTTCCAGCAGTAGCACATAACCTTTTTCAATTAATGTCTTCAAATCTTCGATGTTCACTGGTAATTGACGAATAAGAGTAATTGCATTATCCACAAATCCATCGTCATCGGCATTGAGACACAAATGAAAATACAACAGCTGTGTAGCACAAGATAATTGCAGAAAGCAATCTTTACTGATGAGAGCTTTATTGATCATTCGACTTCTAGCCATGTTGAGCTCCTTGGTGTGCGATAAGGAATGCAATACTTCAAACCATGACTAGAATTAAAAGCTTTTTTGGTGTATAAAGAAATTGCATTTTTGTTTTTGACGCCAATCATTAACAATTTGCTGGTGCCTTCTGAACTGCAATTCAAAGGCACTTTTTTGTTTCTACTCATACAGATTCCTCCTTTTTTCCGTATTTCTTTAAATATTTTTCACCTATACGACCAGTAAGTGGTACATGATATTTTGCTGCATAAGCAATTATATCCTTGTCGGTTATTTCTAACCATTCTTTGATGTATTTGCTCTCCCATCTACGAACCCCTCCAATTATTTCGTAATTGGTATTACAGCAAGGCATTAAAAGATAGTTTGTAGACGTGGTTGAGTAACTTGCCGAGGTACCGAACTTCCATGCACAAGCTTCCTTTAATGTAAAATACTTTTGATGCGGCAAAGAATCGTTATTACTAGATTTAACTTCTTTAACCTCCCGACGTAATTGTAGAATGAGATTTTCAATCTCATTTAACCTAGGAATAATTAGTTCATCATTCATAGATGACCTCCCATAATAGTGCTTTTTTCTGACTTGCAACTCACGTATGCTGGTATTGTAGTTGCCCCAGATGTCAGTCGGTAGACCTTTGTGGTCTTTTGGTAATGTCTATAATTATAATAATATGATAATTATTTAAAGTCAACAAATAAGTACGGCGTATACAATAAAATTTGTTTTTAATTTTTTTTTGTTACATTTTGTTCAAAATAGTGTATAATTTGTTTATGGAAATAAATGGGAAAGAAATATACGAACGTATAATCCAAACAATCAAGAATCGTGGTATAAAAAATATTGATTTATATAAAAAATTAGGTATAACCAGACAACATCTTGCTCGATGGAAAAATGGTAGCTTACCATCAATTGATATTTTATATGCTATAAAAGAAGAATTAAATGTTTCATTGGATTGGTTAATTACAGGAAAAAATAACCAAGATGCTACAGATCCTGCTGCACCATTTCAAATTGTTAATAGAATTGATTATTATTTGGAAGATAAAACAAAGCGAAAAAAATATGAAGATAACTTTTATTCATCAATTGATGATATTGTCAAACCATATGATTTAGCAGATTGGTTGAATAGTCGTCAAGAGCTTGATATTAGTAAAGTGGTAAAAATTGCTGATAGGTTAGGTGCCAGTGTGCAATACTTTATAACAGGCTCTCAAATTTCAAAATCTGAATATACTGAAAAATATTTCGGCAATAGAGAAACAGAAGATGCTGATTTTTATAGAAAGTTTTCTTGTCTAGACACAGATAAAAGAAAGGAAGCAAAACATATTGTGGACCTTTTATTTAATGAACAATATGAAAAAAAATAATGAATCAATTTGTTAATGAATTGTTAATAAAATCAACAATCCCTACCAAAACATTGACATAAAAAGGCATAAAAGGTATGTTTTAGGCAGTAAATAGTGACAAAACATAACAAATAATACATATATGCCGTTTGGGACCAGGATGTCGGGGGTTCAAATCCCTCTTGCCCGATAAAGCTCTCTGTAAAAAGAGAGCTTTTTTATTTAACGGATTTGCTATAGAGACAGGTTCAAATCCATCCTGCCCGATAAAGCTCTTCCAAAACCGATACTTTTTTACTGGCTAAATAGAAAAAAATGGGTGATAATACATTTAAGGGAAAACGTATATGAAAAAAAATGTATTATTATTCTCGGCGCTGATTTTATTGGGAGTTTTTTTCACATCTTGTGCTTTTATTCATAAAAGAACTGAAGTAACTTATAATTATCTTGATGTGAAGGGAAATCCAGATGTTTTTATAGATTATATTCATGAACCTTTACCAGTTGATTACACAATCGATTATAAGGGTGAGAAACGTATTGGTGAAAAGCTTTTTACAGGCTGGCAGGATGAATCTGGAAATATTTATAAGAATGGTGACACAATCACTTTAAAAGATAATTTTGTTTTGACTGCTGTTTATGCAGATGCTGTTTCAATTCTTTATGAAGTAACATGTGTTACGGAAGAAGCTAGTATTGGTTGCTGGCACACTGATTATGCTGTTAAGGGAAGTTCATATACTGTTCCATCGACAGAATCTATAAATGCGATTCTCGATGTAAGCGGTTTGTCATGGGAAAACTTTGAAGGATGGTTATGCATAACTCCAGATGGAGTAAATTTTTATAAGCCTCAGGAACACTTTACTATTAATGAAAATGTATTATTAAACGCAGTTTATTCAAATTACTGTTCAGCATATTTTGTTGTTGTTCATGATCATAAGCTTCCATTTGGAAATAGACCAAATGAATTTGGTGCGTTAAATCAATCTGTAGATTCAACATGGGAATCAGGCGATTACACAATATTTAATCCGGAAGCAGAAATAAAAGCTTCTAATAATTTTAAATGGGCAATATATGTATATGATCCGGAAACTTCAGAATGTGAACAGAAGGCAACAATGGGGCTGGAAGATGATTTTGTCCAGGCTCTTGGTGGCAGTTCTGCCATAAAACCAGGTTCCACTATAGTAATACTCCCGGACAGCAACTCCTCTGTTGACATTATCCTTTAAAAAATATATATTAAAGATACATTTTATATATTTATATATTAAATGGATTCGGGCTACCGAGTCCATTTTTTTTAGGAAAAACTGTCAGGAAAGCATGGATTTTATTTCTTACAAAAAAATTAAGTATTATGAGGACTGCGCTCCTCTGGTAGAAGGCCTGGGATTCGTCCTGGTCGATTTAAAAATCATTCCTACTAAAACCGTAACCAAAATAACAGCCATAATAGCATCAAAAGACCCTGCACAGAATATTGGTGTGAATGATTGTGCAAAGGTTCACAGAGCACTTCTTACAAGGCTGGAAGCTCTTCTTGGTACAGAAGAAACAACTATGGAGCTTACATCACCAGGAATCGAACACAACATAAAAAATGCGGCTGAGTTCACTATTTTTACTGGTCGCGATATAAGGATTTGGGATAAGACTGTGAATGATTGGGTTCACGGAAAAATATACAGTGCCGACGAAAAGTCAGTTACACTGGAACAAACTGATGGAACTCGTGCAACTTATTTGTATGAGAACATAGCAAAAGCAAAATTTATATATAATCTGGAGGCTTAAAAATGTCAGAAATGGCAGATGCTATCCGCCAGCTGATTCAGGAAAAAGGTTATTCTGAAGATTCAGTAAGGCAGACAATTGAAAGAGCTCTTAAGGCTGCTTACAAACGTACTTATGGAACAGATGAGAATGCAATCGTAAAAATCAACGATGATATGTCTGATGTTTCGATTTATTCTAGAAAAGTTGTTGTTGATGGTGTTTATGATCCTGTAAGAGAAATAGAACTTGATGAAGCAAAAGAACAATACAGTGATGAACTTGAAGAAGGTGATGAAATTGATATTCTTGTAGACCCAAAAACTTTTGATTTATCTGCTGTATCTACCGGAAAGCAGACTGTTCATCAGGGCTTGAACGAAACTTTTAAGACTTCCTTGATGAATGAATATAAAGATAAGATTGGTGAAATCATCATCGGCTACTATCAGCGCGAAAGAAACGGTAACATTTATGTAGATTTGGGAAATGCCGGAAAAATCGAAGGTATACTTCCTGTAAAATATCAGTCAAAGCTTGAGTATTACGAAAAGAATGACCGAATCAAGGCTCTTATTGTAGATGTAAGACCTACTTCTTCAGGTATTCAGCTTGTACTTTCAAGAAGCGACCCTAAACTTGTAAGCTCAATTCTTGAAAAAGAAGTTCCTGAAATTGCAGACGGCACAGTAGAAATCATTAAGATTGTACGCGATGCAGGTTACAGAACAAAGATAGCAGTATATTCAAAACGCGAAGAAGTTGATGCTGTTGGTGCTTGTGTCGGACTTAAAGGCGTTCGTATTCAGAACGTTATCCGTGAACTTTTGAATGAAAAGATTGATGTTCTTCCTTGGGATCCGGATCCTTGCACCTTTATTAAGAATGCTCTTTCTCCGGCACAGGTTAATCGTGTATTGATTACTGATGCAGATAAGAAAACAGCACTTGCAATCGTAGAGGAATCTCAGTTCTCTCTTGCAATTGGTAGAATGGGACAGAACGTACGTCTTGCAAACAGACTTTGTGACTGGAATATAGATGTTAAGACTGTAGAACAGGCTGCAGAAATCGATCTTTCTTCATTCACTACAGTTCAGAATGCCCAGGCTCTCTTCAATGATGAAGAAGCAGATAATGAAATAATGACTATAGCAGATCTCCCAGGTATTGATGAACGTATCGCAGACCTGCTTAAAGAAAATGGAATTGATACTATTGAAAGCTTCCTTGATGCTTATGATAACGGAACAATTGCTATTGAAGGTGTTTCACAGGAAGCTCTTGATAAGGTAAATGAATTAATCAATGAGAATGTCGAAATCGTTGAGGAAGAAGCTGATGAACAGCAGGAAGAAGTTGAAAAAACTGCCGAAGAAGAAACAGCCGAATCTGGAAACGAAGAAGATGATGAGGAATATTACTGTCCTGAGTGTGGACACAGAATTACTCTTGATATGACTCGTTGTCCAAATTGCGGCGTTGAATTCGAATTTGAAGAAGGAGAAGAATAGGATTTTTTATGGCCGAAGAATCAAATAATAAACCTGGATTTGTAGTTCACAAGAAACAGCAGGATAATAATTCTACACCGGCAGCAGCTCCTGCAGAAAAGAAGCGTGTTGTTGTTGTTAAGAAAAAGCCGACTCAGACTCCGAACAATGCAAATCCAACCCAGAAGGTAACTCCTGAACAGCCAAAAAAAGATGTTCATGTGGTTGTAAAAAAAGCAGAATCTCAAACAGCCGAAAAAAAGGAAAATAAAGAAGGTACTTCTAAGGCTCCTCAGACTTCTCAGAGTGCAGCTCCTAGAACTGACGCAGCTGCAAAAACTGAGCAGAAGGTAAGAACCTTTGAGTTGAATCCTTCAAGACCAAATGTTAAGGCTGGAAACCTTTCCGATAAGGGCAGACAGAATAACAACCGTAATGGTGGTTTTGCTTCCCGTGGAAATCAGAATGGCCGTTCCTTTAATAAAGATGGAAGTGGAAGCAGTTTTACCGGCGCACAGGCTAGACAGGGATACCAGAACCGCGAAAAAGATGCAAATGGTTCTAACCGTCAGGGCGGATTCAACCGTCAGGGTGGTAACTTCCAGAACAGACAGGGTGGAAACTTCCAGAACCGACAGAATAACGGAAATAATCCAAGATTTAATAATCAGAATGGAAATGGAGCCGGCGGTTTTAGAGGTCCAAGACCTGGAATGGGTGGTGCTGGTGCTGTTCCTCCAATTGATCAGAATAAAGGACCTGCAAAAAAGGCTTTCAAAGGCAAAAAGCAGATTTATAACCGTAAAGATGAAGAGCAGTACGATGACAAGCTGTTTGAAACAAAGAAGAAGGTTGAAACTCCGGTAAATGCTGTACCAAAATCAATTGATATTATGGAGTCAATTTCTGTTGCTGATCTTGCAAAGAAAATGAACCTTAAAGCTTCTGAAATTATTTCAAAGCTTTTCACAAGCTACGGTCAGATGGTAACAATCAACCAGACAATTGATCATGAAACAGCAGAGCTTCTTGCTTCTGAATATGGCTGCGAAGTTCATCTTATAAGCCTTTATGAAGAAACTGTAATTGAACGTGAACAGGATAAGGAAGAAGATCTTGAACCAAGACCACCAGTTGTAACAGTAATGGGACACGTAGACCACGGTAAGACAAAAACACTTGATGCAATCCGTCACTCAAATGTTGCAGCTGGAGAAGCCGGTGGTATTACACAGTCAATTGGTGCTTATTCTGTAACAACTCCAAAAGGAAAAATTACCTTCCTTGATACACCAGGTCATGAAGCATTTACAATGATGCGTGCCCGTGGTGCTCAGGTAACAGATATCGTAGTACTTGTAGTTGCCGCTGATGACGGCGTTATGCCTCAGACACTTGAAGCTATAAGCCACGCAAAGGATGCCAAGGTTCCAATCATCGTTGCAGTAAACAAGGTTGATAAACCGGAAGCTAATCCTGACCGTGTAAAAACACAGCTTTCTGAGCTTGGCCTTGCACCGGAAGAATGGGGTGGAGATACACAGTACGTTCATATTTCAGCTTTAAGAAAAGAAGGTATTGATGATTTGCTTGAAGCTATTCTGCTCCAGGCAGAAATGCTTGAATTAAAGGCAAACTACCATTGCCGTGCAGAAGGAAAGATTCTTGAATCCCGCATTGATCAGGGACGTGGTGTAGTTTCTTCTGTAGTAATCCAGCGCGGAACCTTAAAGCAGGGTGACCCGTTTGTTGCAGGAATCTATGCCGGCCGTGTTCGAGCAATTTTTGATGACCGTGGTAACCGTATTCAGGAAGCCGGACCTTCAACACCTGTTGAAGTACTTGGTATGGAAGAAATGCCGAATGCCGGTGATCCTTTCCAGGTAACAGAATCAGAACGCGAAGCAAAAGATATTTCTGCTAAACGACAGGAACTTAAACGTGTAGAAAAAGCTAAGAGTGTTAAAAAGACAACAATCGATTCGCTTTATAAAGATATTGCCGACAGTGAAGTTAATGAACTTAAGGTTATTATCAAGGCTGACTTGCAGGGTTCTGCCGAAGCACTCAAACAGTCTCTGGAAAAGCTTTCTACACGCGAAATCAGACTTTCTGTTATTCACTCAAGTGCGGGTGCAATCAACGAATCAGATGTAACACTTGCTGCAGCTGACTCAAATGCAATCATCATCGCCTTTAATGTACGACCTACACCTAAAGCAAAGGCACTTGCCGAGCAGGAGCAGGTTGAAATCAGAAAATATAATATCATCTATAAGTGTGTTGAAGAGATTCAGGCCGCTATGGAAGGTATGCTTCAGCCGGATACAAAAGAAGAAGTTATCGGTCAGGTGGAAGTTCGCGATACATTCAAGGTACCAAAGATCGGTGTTATTGCCGGTTGTGCGGTTATGGAAGGTGTTGTACGAAGAACTTCAAGCGTAAACCTTATCCGCGACGGTATTGTAAAATACACAGGAAAGATTTCTTCCCTCAAGCGCTTCAAGGATGATGCAAAAGAAGTTTCTGTTGGATTTGAATGCGGTATCGGTCTTGATAACTGGCAGGATATTCAGGTTGGCGATAAGTTCGAGATTTTCGAAATTGTTGAAGTTGCAAAGCATCTTGGTAAATCAATTGCCGAAGAAGAAGCTGAAGCTGCAAAACGCAATGTTACAGCTGCAGGTTCAGAAGGAGCTAAATAGTGGGACAGTACAGGATTCAGAGACTCAACGATCAGCTGCGTGATGAAATCTCCCAGCTGATTATGAGGGGTGAAGTAAAAGATCCTCGTGTAAATACCTTCCTCAGTGTTAATCGTGTGGAAGTTACGAATGATTTGTCCTATGCTAAAGCTTACGTTTCCACCTTTCTTACTGATAATCAGTTAAGAGTAGGTGTAGACGGGCTTAATGCCGCTGCCGGTTTTATTCAGAGAGAAATTGCAAAAAAACTCAGAATACGCCAGTTTCCAAAGCTTCAATTTGTAGTTGATTCAGGTATGAAAAAAGGCTTTGAAATGGTACAAAAGCTTAATGAGCTTGAAAAGCAGAGCGAACTGAACGAACAGAATCAGCCTGAGTCAAAAGAATAATGGACGGCATTGTTCTGCTGGCAAAACAGCCCGACCTTACATCTTTTTCATCTCTTTTTAACGTAAAAAAAGCATTAAAAACAACCAAAGTTGGTCACACAGGAACCCTTGACAGTTTTGCTCAGGGGCTTCTTGTTGTATGCACCGGTCGTCTCACGAGGCTTGCCGGAAACATCACCGAGTTTGATAAAGAATACAAAGCCGTCATTTCTTTTGGCAGCGAAACAGATACACTTGAATATACAGGTAACATTATAAAAGAAACTGCTTTGCCCACCGAACAGGCTTTAATTTCCGCCGTTCAAAGCTTTACCGGTCCGCAGCAGCAGGTTCCTCCTCAATTCAGTGCACTCCATGTAAACGGAAAACGTGCAAGTGATATTGCAAGAAAAGGTGGAGAAATCAGCCTGCCGCCTCGTCCCATAACAGTTTACAAGGCAGAAATTACAGAGCTTGAAAAAAACGCTCAGGGCCTTGTAGAAAGCTGCATGATTACTTTCCGTGTTTCAAAAGGAACTTATATCCGTTCTCTTGCCCGTGATATTGCAGATAAATGCGGCAGTTCAGGGCATCTTATAGGACTTTACAGAACACGAGTTGGAAACTTTTGCATAGAAGATGCTTCAGGTTTTTCTCTTCTTTCTGATTTTACAATTTCTGCGTGCAAAAAAGCAGTTGAAAGCTGGAAAAAAACTGCAAGAGCTGATGAAAAATCGCCAGAAAATGCTGGAAAAACTGCAGACCAAAAAAAACTTTATAACGAACAAAACCAGCTTATACAACAGGAGATTCCGGCAAAAATACAATCTTTTAATGAAGAAACAGCCCGTTTGTGCGGTTTTTATCCCCTTCATTTAGCTGACGAAGCAGCAGAAACTGCCTTTAGAAACGGTAAGCCCATTTTAAAAAGCTGGTTTATCGAGCATATTGATGATTTAGAAGAAGATTTGTTTGCAGTCTTTTCAAATAATAATGATTTTTGCGGACTTATAGAAAAAAAGGACAAAAAACACTTTTCGTACAGGTTTGTACTGGCTTTCAGCCGATAATATAATTAGTTTGTGTAATTTTTTTTATGCTGACTGATTTTTCTTTTTATGGTAATATTATTGCAATGAAAAAGATAAAGTTATTTTCATCATTATTTTTACTCACAGCAATATTTTTCTCCTGCTCAAACGCTTCTTCATCAAAGATAATAACAAGCGATGGAAATAATTTACGTGAAGCTATTCAGAGTAAAGAAAGCTCTGTAAACTGGACAAAGCCTTTGGAAGAAAACCGTCTTTCTGAACCAATAGATAAAAATGATAAGCTTACAACAGCAGTAAGAATTAATCCAGAGATTATGATGGTTTTGAAAAGTGATTTTCCACCGGTTTATCCATATATCGAAAACTTTGAAAGTCTGGATACCAGAGATATGCAGCCAATCTGGAAAGACATTATTAAAAAACTTTTTGAAGTAATTAATACCGATTTGAATAAGCTCCCTGAAAATATGATTGATAGCAGATATATTTTCAATTATGTTTTCTTTGTCTACGACCTTAAAACACAGTGGAAAGAAAACTTTAAGGAAGATTTTAAAGCAGAGAAGGCCTTTTCAAGCTACTTAATCGGTAAGCCTTTTATTTCAGATGACATTGTTCAACTCCCGGTAAGATTGACTGCCGAAAAGGGTACTGTAAGCCTTATGGTATATATCCGGAATGATGGAAAATATCTTATAAATCAGATAGAAATAAAACGGTGGGATTAACTATGGAAAATGAGAATCTGACAGGAATTGAAAGAGAGCTTGTTCTTCAATATTTAATTGACGGAAACATTCCCGTAACACTTACTCCTATTGATGAAAATGCAGAAACAGATAAAATACATTCTGTTACTTCGCAGGTTTTCCCTGTTGCATTAAAGCCTGAGCATCTGAAGGTTCAGACAAACGGTAAGATTCTATTGGAAAATCCTCCACAGTCTGTAATTGGTTTTGCAGGAAAAACAGTAAAAGTTGAGTTTTATTTTAACAGGGTAGGCTTGTTTTTTATTTCTAAGGTTGAGCAGGAAAAAAATGATTTAGTAATTTTTATACCTGAATCCCTTTCAAGAATAAAAGATATTCCAGATACTACGGAGTATGATTTTTCTGCAATCATTTATTATGAATGTAACAGCAAAAAAGATATAAATACAAAATGCGTTCCATGGCAGAATCAGGAGCTTTTTACACGTCCTGTATGGAAATCAATTCCGCTTGAAAATCAGAAAAAGGCAAAGGAATATCTTGAAAAGTTTGTAGAAATTGCCAAGAAAGAGCATAATGCCGGCAACGGAATCCAGCTTATTCCAATCTGTAATTATCTGACCTTCAAAGATGAAGAAAAAATGGAAGCAATGCAGAACAGAAAAAAGCCGCTTTCAATTCTTTATGTAGACCACGAACGTATTGTATTCGGTACCGAAAATGAAGGTGAAAAATATACAGAAGGAAATGAATACGGACTTAAACTGAGTTTTTCTATAAAGAACAGTCCGGTGCTTTCCAGGGATGTATTTGTAACATTTATTATAAATAAAATCTATCGGGTTGATGATAAAAAGCAGTGCATTGATTGTGTATACACTACAATTCAGGAAGAAGACCTTCGCTATCTTTACGAGAAAACAACAAAATTATTGTTCATCTAAATGCTCAGACGGTTCTGTTTCCTTTGCAGGTTCATCTTTGTGGACGAAGCGTTTTGGTGTACGTTTTTTAGGAGGATCGGCAGTGTTTCCTAAAAGAACTGCAATTCCGTGAAGGAAAGAAACGTTTTCGCAGATAATCTTAATAATAACCGTCATAGGTACAGAAATAATCATTCCAGCAAATCCCCAAATCCATCCCCAGATAGACAAACTTACAAGAATTACAAAGGGAGAAAGACCAAGGTGTTTTCCTTCAATACGGGGTTCAATTACATTTCCAAGTGCCATATTTACAAGAAGCATAAGAAGAAGTACATAAATTACTTTTCCCCAGCTTGGATAGAACTGCAGTAATGCAAATAACGTTGTAACTACAGTTGAAATAATTGAACCAAAGGTTGGAATAAAGTTCATTATAAAAGCAATAAAGCCCCACACAATCGGGAAGTCCATATTGATGATGAAGGTACCAAATCCTACAAGCACACCTGTTGCAAGAGAAATAAAAAACTTTATGGAAAGGAATCGAACTGTTTCAGTAATAACCTGCTGCGAGATTCTGAATATTTTTCCCTTTGCCTTGTCTGCAAAAGCCGTGTTGATTTTTTTTACACCAAGCCTCATTTCAATTAACAGAAATGTGAACAGAAGAAAAACAACAAGAAGCGATTTTGAAAAGCTTACAACACCGTTTGAAAGGAAGATTGCTATCCGCTGAACAAGCTCGCGAACTTTAAGTATGTTCCAGATGTTTTCGCCAAAGCTTTTTGCATCATCAAACTCAAGTCTGAATGTTGTAGCAACCAGCCTGTAAATGGACATAAAACGGCTTTCATATTTCGGGTATTCAGAAGTAATTGTCGAAAGACTTTTGAACAAAAGGGAAGAGAGTGCTGCAATTGCAAAAATAAGCAGAATATCAATAAGAATAATTATAAGAACCCAGGGAGCTCTTGTTTTCTTATTGATTTTCTGAACTACCGGCAAAAAGGTAAGCGCCAGAAATATTGCAAGAACAACTGGAACAAGTACAGAGGCAAGAACCTTACATAATGCCCCGACTACAATTACAGCGAGAAAAAGTAAAGCATAAAATGTTAATCTTGAATAATCTTTCTCTTCCATTTTGTATATTATTTCTTAGGTAAGATTTTATCAAATCCACAGTAAGGTACAAGTACCTCTGGAATTGTAACAGAACCATCAGCATTCTGATAGTTTTCAAGGATGGCAAGCATTGCACGTCCTACAGCAATTGCAGTTCCGTTGAGTGTGTGAACGTATTTATTCTTGCCGTCGTCGTCCTTGTACTTAATGTTCAGGCGGCGTGCCTGATAATCTGTACAGTTTGAAGTTGAAGTTACTTCACCGTATTCACCACCGTTACGTCCAGGCATCCAGGCTTCAAGGTCCCACTTGCGGTAAGCTGGTGCACCAAGGTCACCGGTACAGGTATCTACTACGTGGAATGGAAGTCCAAGCCCTGTAAAGATTTCTTCCTCTATCTGGCGGAGCTTTTCGTGTATTTCATCAGACTGTTCAGGAGTAGAGTAGGCAAACATTTCAACCTTGTCAAACTGGTGTACGCGGTACAAGCCCTTTGAGAACTGTCCTGCAGCTCCGGCTTCGCGGCGGAAACAGTGTGAAAGACCGCCATAGAAACGTGGAAGACTTGCCTTGTCGAGGATTTCATCCTGATGGTAACCGCCCAAAGTAATTTCTGCAGTTGCAACAAGACAGGTTCCTTCTTCTTCGATTGAATATACGTTAGATTCATTTCCACGTGGATTAAAACCAATTCCCTTAAGAACTTCTTCCTTTGCAACATCTGGTGTAATGAACATCTGGAAGTTGTGCTTGCGGAGTGTGTTCAAGGCATACATAATGAGTGCCTGCTCAAGGAATACGGCTTCGTTTTTAAGATAATAGAACTTAGGTCCTGAAACCTTTGTTCCGCGGTCAAAATCAATTATATCAAGAGATTCACCAAGCTGAACGTGGTCTTTAGGTTCAAAATCAAACTTGCGTGGAGTACCAACCTTTTTTACTTCAAGGTTTTCGGTGTCGAGTTTACCGATTGGTGCATCCGGGTGAACCATATTTGGAATCTGGCGTGCAGCTTCTTCAAGTGCGGTTTCAACATCCTTAGTCTCTTTTTCAACCTCGGAGATTTCTTCTTTTATAGCTTTTCCGGCAGCAATAAGTTCGTTGCGTTTGTCTGCATCGAGCTTCTGCTTCATTGCCTGTGCGTTTTCATTTCTTTTCTGCTGTAATCCCTGAAGCTTTGTTACAAGCTCTGTTCTCTTGTCGTAAAGCTCTACAACTTTGTCAGCATCAGCATTCATGTTTCTGTTGATGATGTTCTGCTTTACAGCTTCAAGATTGTCTTTTATAAACTTATAATCCAACATTTTTATAGGCCCCCTTTATTGCCTTTAATTTGATAAATAATAAAACCTTCTCAGGTATTTTATGCGTTTGTTAGCATCGTTCCAATAGATGCTTGAAGGATAATTCTTTACGAGAAGCTCATAAGCCTGAACCGCTCCCTTTATATCCTTTATTGAAGAATCAGATTCGAGCAGCTGGCCTTGAAGATAAAGAGCTTCATCCTGACGGTCAATTGCATACTCAAAGAACTCTGTAAGCAGAGTAAATGATTCTTCATATCGTTTATCGTCAAAAGCTGATTTTGCGTTTTCAAGTATTTCGTCCGTATTGATTTGAGGCTGCTGTTCCTGTACGGCAAATACTTCATCTTCTTCAACGTTGATTACGTCGTCTTCGGAATTAGTTTCATCTAACAAAAGAGGAATGTCCGGTTCATCAGAGGATGATGTAGTTGAAGCTGTTGATACAGGTGCAGGTTTTTCTTCTTTTATTTCAGTCTGGTTTGGAGTCTGCTCAGGCTGCTTTGTCTGAGCTGGTTCTTCAGTCTGCTCAACTTCTGGTTTTGGCTCTGGAGCTGGTTTTGATTCCTTTGCAGGAGTTTCAGGTTTTTGCGGAACAACTTCTACATAAGCAGGTGCTGTTATTGTTGTCTTTGAAGAACCTTTTTTATCAAGAACTGTAATTTCGATGTAGTCGTCAATATATTCACCGGTAAGGTTATCCACCTTATAGAAGTGATGGATTTGTGTTCCGGCTTCTTTTGCGAGTAATGTATATTTTGTGTCTTGAGAACCAAGCTTACGGCCCTTGCTTGCCATATTGCTGTATTCAGAAAGTGAGCCCATATAAATCCAGCCAGAACCAGGGTAAACTATGGCAAGGTTTTCACCTTTTCGTAACGTTACACTGCGTGATGGAATAATTATTTCTTCAGGCTCAGGCTCTTCAATTATTTCGTCAGCTTCATCTTCTGAAGTTTCTGCAAGCTCTGAATCTTCATCTTCATTGTCCTGCTCAAGATCTTCATCAGCATTTTCTTCGTCACCTGTATTTTCACCGTCATCTTCAGTTTCAGAAAGATACAAATCTCTTACAAGAGGCTCTTCAAAATCTTCCGGTACTTCAAGGTCAGCAAACTCATCTGGCTCTGCGTTATCTGTTTCTTCATCTTCTGATTCTGCATCTTCTTTTTCAGCGTCTTCTAATTCTGCAGATTCTGAATCCTGCTCAGAATCATCTGCTTCTGTATTTGTTTCAGCATCTGACTCAGTATCAGTCTGTTCATCAGAATTATCAGAAGAAATAATTGAGACTGTCGTTTCTGTGCTGTCAGAACTGTCTGCTATATCTGTGTTTTCAGTTGTACCGGTGGTTTCGGTTGCAGAGAGATTTTCATCTGCCCCGGTACTTTCTGTTGAATCTGTATCTTCAGTTATGCCGGTGTTTTCAGCTTCGTTTGAATTATCCTCAGCAGTACTGTTTTCTTCGGTTTCTACAGAAGTATTTTCTGAAGATTCAGTTTTATCTTTCTCTGAGTCAGATTTATTTTCATTATCCGGAGTATCAACCACAGGAGCTTCTACTGCTGGTTTTTCATTTTTTGTATCATCAGCTTCCGGCTGTGAGCTTGCACAGGAAATAAACAGCAGCATAATCAAAACTGATAATATTGAAATCACTTTTTTTATCATGGGGCAGCTCCTAATACTTCAGAGATAATGCCGTCATTTGTCTTTCCAAGCGAGTTAATATCATTTGACGAAGGAATTGTAAACCATTTATCTGCTTCTTCTTCTGACCATTTGTCTTTTGGTGTACGCGAAATGCTGTAATCTTCCTGAACCTCAGGGCCTTTTGGAACAAGAGGTGTTTCGCTGAGTTCAAGTTCTTTTTCTGCATACGGAAGCTTTTTAGATTTTTTAGGAGCAAAGGCCAGTAAACAAATCAAAAGAATAAGAATTAAAAGGATAAGGCTTCCTATGATGATTGCCTGCTTTCTGTTTTCCCTGCAGTAATCAGCAGCTTTTTGATAAAGAGAAATAAATGCATTTTTAATCTTTTCAAAAATATCCTTAAAACTCATAATCCTTATTTATTTGTATCAGAAACAGTATCGTCTCCTGTTCCTTCTGCTTCATCGTTTTTAATTCGTCTTGGCGGACGAGGTGGAAGAACAATTCCTTCTTCTTCAGGAACATTTTCTTCCTTAAAGTCAGTCACTGTTTTATCAACCTCAGCACCAAGCTTTATATCCTGGTCAAGTTTCAGGGCGATTACCTTACTAACACCAGATTCCTGCATTGTAATACCAAGCATTGTACTTGCTCCCATAACCGTCTTTTTGTTATGAGTGATGACGATGTACTGGCTTACATTTGCAAAGCTTTCCAGCGTTGTAATAAAGCTTGAAACGTTCTTGTCATCGAGCGCAGCATCAATTTCATCAAGGAGACAGAATGGAGAAGGGCGAACCTGATATGTTGCGAACAAAAGTGCAACCGCAGTCATTGTTTTTTCACCACCGGAAAGCAGGGCAATGTTTTCAAGCTTCTTTCCAGGCGGCTGTGCATAAATGTCAATTCCAGAAGTAAGAATATTTGCCGGGTCTGCAAGCTTAAGCTCTGCACGTCCACCATTAAAGAGTCTTCGGAACATATTGTGGAAGTTCTTTTTAATCTTATTGTAAGTATCAAGGAACATTTCCGCAGATTTAGATTTAATTTCTTCTGCAACACGCTGCAGGTTTTCAAGACTCTTCTGTGTATCTTCAAAGTTTGTTTTCTGACGTTCGTAGCGTTCCTTTACTTCTCCAAACTCTTCCGGAGCCATTAAGTTAACGGAACCGAGAGACTGGAAGGTTTTCTTTGTATCGCCAAGCTTTTCTCGTAAATCGGCAGCAGGAGTTGTAATTTTATACATGCGCTCTTCAAACTCCATCAGGTCGCGTGAATACTGTTCCTGGAAGTTCTGTTTTACGTTGCGTATATCTGTTTCAGAAGAGTTGATTGAAAGAGTAAGCCTTTCGTATTGCTCCTGATATTTGTTCTGTTCTTCCTGCTTTTTAGTGAGCATATCACTCTTACCGGAAACGCTTTTATTACATTTTGCAATTTCTTCATCAAGAACCTTAAGCTCATCTGCAAGCTTTGTACCGCGTCTTTCAATTTCATCAAGCTCATCCTGAATAGTAAGAACCTGCTCGTGAATCTCTTCAAAGCGTTTGTTTTCGGTGTAAAGCTCATCTTCTGCTTCGCGCAAATTGTTCTGCTCAGTTGTAAGAGTTCTGTTCTGAATATTTATCTGGTTCTGGGCTGCAGAAATCTGTTCCTGCATCTGAATCTCGTTCTTTTCAAGCTTGTATAAGGTTTCGCGGTATTCGTTTATCTTATCTGCAAGGTCTTCATTTTCTGAATGGAGGCTTTCAAGCTGTCCGTTTATATCTTCAACTATGGCAAGGTTGTTTGCAATTTTTGTATCAATTGCACGTTTCTTTGTCATAATTCCTTCCGGTGAAAGGAACTCTGTAATAAAGGAAGGAGAAGCTTCAAGATATTTTGAAAGAGAATCTTCCAGTGTTGTTACATAAGCTTCTGTTTCTTCAAAGGCGGCAGCTGCTTCCTTTATTGTTTTGAGTAAATCGTTTTCGTTGTGGTTAGCACGTTCAGAAAAATCAGTGAAAATGTTTTTTCTTCCTGTTACAAAAATCTTGAGTTTTCCAAGTGATGTATCAAGGCTTTCTTTTGCCTGCTTCATTGCAGATTCACTGAATCCCGCATCCTTAAGCTTTTCGTCAAGCTTGGAAACTATATCTTCAGTGATTTCGGCAAGCTGCGACTGTAAATCCATGCGTGCTTTTTCAAGATCAAGGGTCTGCTGTTTTAATTGGGCAGCTCTTTTATCATTATCTGTGATTTTAAAGCCTGCTGTTTCAATGTTTTTCTTAAAGGCAGCTATATTATTTTTAATGTCATCCAGCTGCTTTGTTTTTTCGTGGAGAGCGGCCTTCTGTTCGTCAATTTCTTCCTGAATGTTATCAATTCGTTCCTGAATTGCATTTTTACGAACTTCAAGGCTGCTGATTTTTTCTTTAAGCTCTGAAGCACGGGTATTAAACTGTTTTATGAGGTCGAGTTTACCATTCTTTTCTTTTCCAATACCAATAAGCTCAGACTGTTTACCGTACAATTCTTCCTGCATGGATTTTACTTTGTCCATGTTTTCAGAAATTGTATTGTTGATTTCTTCGATTTCTTTTCTTACCTTGTCACGCTTCTTTTCTGCGTTTTTAAGTTCTTCTTCGTGACGTACCTTTTCCTGAACAAAGTTTTTAAGACGGAGAAGTGTAAGGTCAAGCTCGTAGCCGTAGATTTCATCCTTTAACTTACGCCATCTGATTGTTTTTTCTGACTGTATTTTAAGGGAATCATACTGACGTTTAATTTCGTTCAATGCAACTTCAATCTGCTGCATGTTGATTCTTGTTCGCTCAAGCTCGCGTTCTGCTTCTGCACATTCAGCCTTACTTCGTGATATACCGGCAGCCTCTTCAAAAAGATAGCGTCTGTCTTCCGGTTTGCTTGAAAGAATCTGGTCAATTTTTCCCTGTTCCATTACAGAGTAAGCAGCTTTACCAACACCGGTATCCATAAAAAGGCGTCTGATTTCTGTAGGACCGGCCGGACGTTTATTAATAAAATATTCCTGGTCTCCTGAACGGTAAAGGCGGCGTGTAATGGCAATTTCTGATTCATCAAGAGGGAGAAGTCCCTTGTCGTTTGCAATTGTAAGGGTAACTTCTGCTGTGTTTAAGGCAGGACGATTTTCTGTACCATTGAAAATAACGTCTTCCATCTTTTCTGCACGAAGATTCTTTGAGTTTCGTTCTGCAAGTACCCACTTTATGGAATCGACTACGTTACTTTTTCCACAGCCGTTTGGGCCGAGCAGGGCAGTAATTCCATCTGCAAAATCTATATGAGTTCTATCAGCAAATGATTTGAATCCGTATATGTCAAGACTTTTTAAAAACACAAGTTCCCTCGTAAATCACGTAAATATATTTATAGCAGTATAACTTTCTTATTATAACGTTTTGGGAGCAATATATCAATTGTTACTAATCAGCGTGTGATTAAATGTCAGCGTGTAGTTAAATGCGTGGAGCTATAACTTTTCCGTTGTAGATTTCTTTGGGGTAGATGATGATGCCAAGCTTTTTTTCAAGGGCGGCGAGCTTGCGCATTTCGTATTCGTCACCAATAACTACGTTTATACCGGTTTTGCCGGCTCGGGCTGTTCTTCCGCAGCGGTGAATGAAGAAATCATCGTCATCAGGGTAATCCATCTGAACTACGTGCGAAATATTCTGAATGTCGAGTCCGCGGGCAGCAAGGTCGCTTGTTATAAGGATATCTGCTTTGCCGCTTCTGAATCTGTCTATAGCTGTTTTTCGCGCCTGTTTATCTGCTTTTGCATGGAGAGCCATACATTCAATGCCCTTGTAGCGTAATTTTGAGTAAATGTTTTCTACCTGGTCTGAGCGTGAGGTAAATACAAGGATTTTTGTATGATTTTCTGCAGCTATAAGCTTTCTGAGCATTTCAATTTTATCTCTTGATTCTGCATAAATTGCCCAGTGAGTAATATTCTTTTTAAGTACGTCTTCTTCGGGCATAATAATCTGTTCTGTATCTGAGCCTGCAAAAAAGATTTTCACGCTTTTATTTATTGTGGCAGAACACCCGATAAGCTGGATTTTTTGCGGAAGGATTAGCCTGAGCTCGTTTGTGTCTGCAAAGGATTCTTTTTTTACAAGACGGTCACATTCATCAAAAATACACGCATAAAGGTCATTCAATTTAAGCTTTTTAAGGCGTACAAGCTCAACAAGACGGGCTGCAGTTCCTGCTATAATCTGCGGCTTTTCCTTAAGGGTTTCAATCTGCCTTTTCATGGGAGTTCCGCCGATAAGAAGGGCTGTTTTTCGTTCTGTTATTGATTTTGCCGCTGCATTTATCTGCGAAGCCAGCTCAAACGTAGGTGCAACAACAAGAATCCTGAGCTTTGTTAAATCTTCATCTTCTTCAAGCTTTTGTACCAGCGGCAGTAGATAGGCAAACGTTTTTCCGGTTCCTGTCTCCGACTGAAATACAAGGTTTTTCCCTTCCTGGATTTTCGGAATAACCGCTTCCTGTACCTTTGTAGGCTCGGTAATTCCAATTGCAGCCAGTTTTTCCTGAATCTTGGGAGAAAGCTTTGAAAAAATATTATTGCTGGAGTTTTCGTTATTTGTATTCATTTTCAACCTTACTATAGCATATTAAAAGTTTATCTGCTAGAATATTTGTATGAAAATTGGTATAGATACACTTGGCTGCGACCACTCACAATCCGGTCAGGGTGCATATCTTTTAAACTTTATCTCAAATCTTCCAACCGAATCAAACCTTACGTTTGAGCTTTTTGGTCTTGAAGTTGACAGATACATTTATACCTCCGACAAACCTCTTGAATATAATTCAATCAATATAAATGATAATTTAAAGGCCTTCAGAAGATGGCACAAAAGACCGGCAAAAAAGTTTTATAAAAAGAATAAATACGATGCCGTTATTTATCCTGCTGTAGAAAAGGTTTTACCAAAAAAGTTTAAAACAAAAGGTATTGCAGTTGTAAACTGTGTCGTTTCTGTTGTTTACGAAAAATATACAAGAGGGCAGCGGAGAAGATTACGAAAAGGCCTTTCAAGGGTGCAGACTATAATTGCAGGCTCTGAATACATAAAACAGGATCTTGTTAACAACGGCTTTGATACAGATAAGATTTTTGTAATTCACAACGGAATCAATCACAAGCTGTTCTTCCCGGAAATTGGTTTTGATAATGATTATGTTGATATAAAGCCTTTTGCAATTAAGCGGCCGTATTTTATTTATGGTTCAAAGCTTTCTGATGCAGACAAAAAACACGAACAGCTCATAAAGGCTTTTTCTTTATTCAAAAAACGTACAGATTATCCTCACAGGCTTGTTATATGCGGTAGTGATGGTGACTATTCTGATTATATAAAAGATATTGCCTATAATTCTGAGTATGCAAGCGATATTCTTATTACAGGTTATTTTCCGCATGAAAGCTTTTCAAAGTTATATGCGGCGGCTACTGCCTGTGTATTCCCGGCTGTAAATGAAGGTGTCGGGCTTCCAATAATAGAAGCTATGGCAAGCGGTATTCCTGTTTTGAGTTCATCTTCCGGGGCTTTAAAAGAAATTGGCGGCGATGTTCCTCTTTACTTTGATTCAGATAATGTTGATGAACTGGCAGATCTTCTTCAGAAGATTGTTGATGATGAGGAATTGTATAAACGAAAGGTTAGTGAAGGGCTTGAATGGTCTAAGCACTATAACTGGGAAGATACAGTTGCTCAGACCTTAAAGCTTATAGAGCAATAGGCTCTTCTGAATCTTTAATAATAAGCTGTTTAATATCAAGATTCTTTGGCTGAAGAACAATGTCCTTTGTTACTGTAAGCTTTTTGTTTCCCTTAATATCCGGAATCTCAAACATAATGTCGTTGAGCATTTTTTCTACGATTGTTCTAAGACCGCGGGCACCGGTTTTCTGGCGTATAGCTTCGCAGGCAATTTCTTCAATTGCTTCTTTGTCAAAGGTAAGCTCTGTGTTGTCAATTGCAAAAGAAGACTGGAACTGCTTTGTAATTGCATTTTTTGGTTCTGTAAGTACACGTACCAGATCGTCCTTTGTAAGCTCTTTGAGTGCAACAGTGATTGGCATACGACCAATAAGCTCTGGAATGAGTCCGAATTTAACTAAATCATCAGGTGTTGTCTGATTAAGAAGGTTCATTCGTTCAGTTTCGTCTAATTCACCAACGTTTGAACCGAAGCCCATTGAGTGAGCCATTGTTCTCTGTTCAATAATTTTATCGAGTCCGACAAAGGCACCGCCAAGAATAAACAGAATGTTAGTTGTGTCTATCTGGAGCATTTCCTGATTAGGATGCTTTCTTCCACCCTGAGGAGGTACGCTTGCAACTGTTCCTTCAATAATCTTAAGAAGTGCCTGCTGAACGCCTTCACCGCTTACATCACGGGTAATAGAAGTGTTTTCACTCTTTCTTGAAATCTTGTCAATTTCATCAATAAAGATAATTCCACGCTGTGCAGCTTCAATGTTACCGTCAGCGGCATTTATAAGCTTGAGCAGAACGTTTTCAACATCTTCACCAACGTAACCGGCTTCTGTAAGGGTAGTGGCATCTGCAATTGCAAAAGGAACCTTAAGCTTCTGTGCCAGAGTTCGGGCCAGAAGTGTTTTACCGCTTCCTGTTGGACCTATGAGAAGAACGTTTGATTTTTCAATTTTGATTTTATCGTCATCAATATCTGCAAAATTCTGTGTTGAAAGACGTTTGTAATGATTGTAAACAGCAACAGAAAGAACCTTCTTTGCATCGTCCTGTCCTACAACATACTGGTCAAGATATTCCTTAAACTCTTTTGGTGTAGGAACATCTCCGAGAGCGATAGGTGTAAGCTCTTCAGATTCCAGGTCTAACTTATCCTGACATGCACTTACACATCTGTCGCAGATAAATGCTCCTGTTGGGCTTGCAATAAGTCTTCTATCCTTGTCTGCTGGTTTTCCGCAGAAAAAGCAGTAACAGTTACTGGGATTAAAACGCTTCATAAATAATTCCTTATCAGTACTATTTTCTTGCCGGCATTACGTGATCAACTATGCCGTATTTTATAGCATCATCTGCTGACATAAAAAAGTCTCGTTCCATATCCTTTGCAACTTCTTCTGACTTTTTACCGGTATGTTGTGCAAGATAATCTATAGAAAGTTTCTTTAATCTGATTATTTCCTTTGCATGGATGGAAATGTCGCTTTCCTGTCCCTGTACGCCGCCCCATGGTTGATGAATCATAACTCGTGAAGAAGGAAGGGCATAACGTTTTCCTTTTGTTCCGCCTGCAAGAAGAATTGCAGCCATACTTGCAGCCTGTCCCATACAGATTGTCTGAATGTCGCATTTTACGTACTGCATTGTATCATAGATAGCAAGACCGGCTGTTACGGAACCACCAGGTGAATTGATGTAAATGCTGATGTCTTTATCTGGATTCTCTGATTCAAGGAAAAGAATCTGGGCTACTGCTAAATCTGCATTATAATCATTGATTTCGCCGTCAATAAAGATAATTCTGTCTTTTAAAAGACGTGAAAATAAATCGTAGCCGCGTTCACCGTTACCAGTTCGTTCCCAAACGCTTGGAATGTTGTTGTTCATCTGTACATTTGTGTTAAGATTCTGCATATTCTTTTCTTGAAACTCCTTATAAAATCCTGAAAGGTACTTCTTAAAATATACTAATAAATTGAAAAAAAGCATATAGAAAACTGATAAAAAGTTCAGTTTTTTAGAAGATGGATGAATTGCCACCATAAAAAAAGGCTGTCAAAAAGCAGAACAGCTTTAAGGACAGCCTTTTCTATAAACTTATAAAAGCTTAGCGCTGGTTGAACAAGTCTTTAAAGCTTGTTTTGTCTCCCTTGGAAACTTTTACCTGCTTATAAAGCTCGTCATAGAGTTTGTTTTCCTTTACATCGTCAATGATATATTCTTTTGCACGTGGATCTTCATAGTGCTTCTTTACTTCTTCAACTGTCATTCCGCCTTCTTCTGCAATTTTAGCATACTGAGCTTCAATTTCTTCAGGAGTAACGGAAATATTCTTTTCGCGGATAAGTGCATCAACGATAATTCTTGATTTAAGCATCTTTTCGCTGTCGCCAGTCCATTCCTTGAGCATTGTTTCTTTTGTCTGTCCGCTTGCTGTAATCATTTTTTCAAGCTGCTCTGGAGTTGTCTGGAACTGCTGTGCCATCATATTCCAGCGGCCGTCAAGCTCTGCTGCGAGCATTGAAGCAGGAATCTCAAATGGATTCTTTTCAACAAGCTGTTCAAGAAGAGAATTGTTTTTGATTTCTCTGAGCTTGCGGTTCTTTGCAGTTTCCATATTTCTCTTAATATCAGCCTTCATGTCATCAAGAGTCTTGTATTTTTCGTCGCAGTCTTGAGCAAAATCATCATCAAGAGCAGGGATGTCGCGGAGTTTAACAGCTGTAACAGTTACGCTGATTTTCTTTGTTTTTCCGGCAAGTTCTTCATCAGGATCATTTTTAGCATATTTCTTTGTAATCTGCTTTGTTTCGTCCTTTTTCATTCCGATGATGTCGTCATCAATCTTGTAGATGTTTTCGCCTGTACCAACTGTGAATACGAAATCCTGTCTTGTAGTACCTTCGATTTCTTTTCCTTCATCATCAAGTTCGCTGTAGTTTATTGTAACTATGTCATCTTTAGCAACTACACCGTCTTTTTTGTCGATTACCATTGCATTGCGTTCCTGCATGCCTTTGAGCTCGTCGTTAAGGTCTTCATCGCTTACAGTAACCTGTGGTTCCTTGATTGTGATTCCGGCAAAGTTTTTAACTTCTACTTTAGGAAATACATCGTAAGTAACGGAGTAAACAAGTTCTTTAGTAGTATCAAGTTCTGGAAGTGATTCAAGAACTGGCTGTGCATAAGGAAGAGGGCGGTTTTCTGTTTCGTTATCAAAGATTTCGCCAAGAGATTTGTCTATAAGCTCGCTGAGAGTATCTGCTTTTAAGGAGTCACCATATTTTCGTTCAAGTACAGATGCAGGTACGTGACCTTTTCTAAAGCCTGGAATCTGTGCATTCTTTACATACTTTGCTACTGTTGAATTGTAGAAATCTACAACTTCTTTCTTTTCGATTGTTACAGTAAGTTTTACTGCTGACTTTTCCAACTGTGTGAATTCTTTTGTGAGTTTCACTGCCATAACCCCTTAAATTAAAGTTAAAAAAAAAGCGGTTCAGACTGTATCTGAATCGCTTTTCTAGTTCAGAGCGGGAAACGGGAATTGGACCCGCGACATCCACCTTGGCAAGGTGGCGCTCTACCACTGAGCTATTCCCGCAAAATAATTTTGCTTTTCAGGTCTTAGTTTTCTAAAAAAGCGGGAAACGGGAATTGGACCCGCGACATCCACCTTGGCAAGGTGGCGCTCTACCACTGAGCTATTCCCGCGTATTTTTGCAAGGCTAAAACCTTGCGAGAGGAGGGACTTGAACCCTCACGCCGAAGCACTAGATCCTAAGTCTAGCGTGTATGCCAATTTCACCACTCTCGCATTTTAGATCTAGTGACTTATTTACCTGTTTAAGGTATTGAGCCATGCAGGGATCGAACCTGCGACCCACAGATTAAGAGTCTGTTGCTCTACCAGCTGAGCTAATGGCCCATTAATAAAGAATATTAACGTAAAATAATATATCAAAACGCGTTATTTGTATCAAGTAGTTTATAGTAATTTTCATATTTTTTTTTGACACAAATCAGCATTTTGTCTGCGCCTGACACGATTCGAACGTGCTACCTACGGATTCGAAGTCCGTTGCTCTATCCAGATGAGCTACAGGCGCATTAAAAAAGGTGTAAGCTTAGCTCACACCTTTAGGGTGCCTAGTCGGGATCGAACCGACGACAACCAGATCCACAATCTGGCGCTCTACCGCTGAACTATAGGCACCATAAGTGGAAATAATATAACAAAAATTATTACTAAAGTCAACGAATGACCGGAAAAAATACTCTGGAAAAGAACCGTTATATTCAAAAAAAATCCTAAACTAAAAAAAACAGCTTCCGATAATCAACTGATTTAGTAGAGCTGTTTTTGCAGGGGAAAAATGGGGCAAAAAAGGCTTGCAGAATACGGGAGTTGGATATGAACGAAAAGGCAAAGGATTTTGAACTTATTTTGAACAGAGAAGATGAAGTGCTTACATCATTATCAGAAAAACAGTCTGAGTTCAAGGCAGCAGTAAGAGAAAAAAACTGGGAAAAACTGACTTCCGTTATTACTGAAATCAATTTACAGACAGATAGCTTTGCAGATATTGACAGCCAGCGCGAATGCCTTCAGCAGCAGATGGAAGCTGCAGAGGTAAAAGAGTATACAGAAAAGCTTTCTGCTTTGAGAGCCAAGCTTCTTAAATGGAAGATTGAAAATAAAGCTTTGGAAAAATACGTTGGAATCACCCGTGATTTTATAAAGGGAATTGTAGATAATGCACTTCCACAGTCACGAAATAAGGTTTATTCAAAGAAGGGAATGATTGTTCAGCCGCAGCCTCAAAGTGTGGTTGTTAATCAGTTGTTTTAGTAAGTAATCAGGAAAATATAGAGAGGTAAAATATGGGATCAACTTTTTCAGGAATTGAACTTGGTAAAAGAAGCATAATGGCTAATACAGATGCCATTACAACAGCAGGTCACAATATCTCGAATGCAAATACAGAAGGCTATTCACGTCAGCGTGTACAGATAAGAGCCTTTGATCCTTTGTATAAACCAGATTTAACAAGGCCGGAACGCGCCGGAATGATTGGCCAGGGCGTAGACGTTGAAAGCATAAACCGAATCAGGGATGAGCTTCTTGACCAGAGAATTGTTGGTCAGGCTCATCTTGAAGGCTACTGGGATACCCGCAGCAAGTATTATATGATGCTTGAGCAGATTTATAACGAGCCTGATGATGTTTCTATCCGTTCTAATATGGATAAGTTCTGGGAAGCATGGCAGGAGCTTTCAATTCACCCTGAAAACCAGGCTTCAAGACAGGCAGTTGTAACTCGTGGCGAAACTTTAACAGATTCAATCAAACAGCGCTGGGAAAGCCTTGATGGCATTGGTAACTTAATTGACGGTGATATTGAAGCAACTGTTAGGCAGGTAAATAACTATGCAAAACAGATTGCAGAAACAAATGCAGAAATTGTACGTTCAAGAGCAATGGGGGACAACCCTAATGATTTACTTGACAGAAGGGATTTGCTTGTAGATAAATTGTCAAAGCTTATAAACATCACAACTGACCAGCGTGATAATGATGAGTTTATGGTTCATGTTGATGGAAAAATAATTGTTCAGGGAAGCGTTTCCCGCGAGATTGGTTTTGCTCCAAGAGAAGATGACACAGGATACCAGAAGCTTATATGGAAAGATACAGGTTTTGATGCAATTTTCAAGGGCGGCCAGCTTGGTGCTCTTGTAGAGCTTCGTGATGTTGATGTCCGCAACGAAATCCAGTCTTTGAACACTCTTACAATGAACTTTTCTGACCTTGTAAATGATATTCACCGCAATGGTGTAGGCGCAAACAATGTAACAGGCTTAGACTTCTTTGTTCAGCATCCATTTGTAGAAAATACAAACGGAAACTTTGACCGCGACGGCGACGGTTATCTTGATACATCTTATGTTTTCCGCTTTACCGGTTCAAATGCTCTTGATATGCAGCAGCAGGTTGGAATTGAAGGCGTAATGACTTTTTCCGGTACTGATGGTTATGTTGATGTTCCATATTACCATACAGATACAGTAGAAACAGTAATTGCAAGAATAAACAACAGTACAAGCGAAGTAAAGGCTTACCTTGATAAGAATAATCACCTTGTATTAAAGGCAACCACAGCTCAGGATATTTCTAACCCAGACTTTGTAATCAGACACGTAGAAGATTCAGGCTACTTCTTAAGCGGATATTCAGGAATCTTGAGAGGCAACGGTGCAGAAAATGCTTATGATTTTGCACAGGCAGACAGTGTAAATGCCCTTACAGACCAGGCTCAGTTTGCAGTTGCTCCATATTTTAATCCTTCTGCTTACATAGAAATCAATTCCGAAATTAAAAATGATGTAATGTGTGTTGCTGCAGGATATCCTGATGTAAACGGTCATAATCCGGCAGGAGATGGTCGTGCAGCTGTAGAAATTGCTTCTATCAGAAATACTGCTATTATGGTTGGCAGTATGAAAACCTTTGATGACTACTTTGCAGATACAGTTACAAATGTTGGTCTTAAGGGGGAGCAGGCAGAAACAAATCTTCTTACACAGACTGCAATAATGGATGATTTGCGTAATATGCGAGATTCAATCAGCGGAGTAAATATTGATGAGGAGCTTGCGGAAATTATGAAGTTCCAGCACGGATACAATGCAGCCGCCAAGTTCGTAACAGTATGGGACAGTCTTATTGATACAATTATCAACAGGTTGGGAGTTTAGCAGATATCCGGAACAAGTCCGAATATGACAATGGAGGATAAAACAGTATGCACAGAATATCTAGTCAGATGAATAATACAAATACTCAGAGCAGCTTGAGATTGCAGGAATCACGCCTGAACAAGGTTAACAATCAGATTGGAAGCCAGCGTAAGATTCAGGAATTGCGCGACGACCCATTGGCAGCCGGACATCTTGTACGCTATCAATCATATTTAACCCGTTTGAATAATTTTGAAAATAATGCACTTACACTTTCAGAGCAGTTTTCTTACAGGGAAGGGTATATGACCGATTCTCTTGATATTATGCAGAGAGTGCGCGAGCTTGCTGTAACAGGTGCAAACGGCATTTATAATAAAGATGATATGCAGAATATGGCCTTTGAAGTTGATGAGCTTCTTAAGGCACTTGTTCAGAATGCCAACGCCGTAAATGAAGACGGAAACTCAATCTTTGCAGGAACTAATACAAAAGCAACTGCTTTTTCTGTAGAAATGGGAAATGTAGAAGGCTCTGGCGTTCCACTTATTCAGGAAGTTCGCTACAACGGAAATATTGACCAGAACAAGATTGAAATTGACGAAAACAAATATCTGTTAAATGATAATGCCGGAAACAAAACCTTCTGGGCAGAAAATCAGCAGCTTTTTGGTGCAAGAGACGCTTCTTCATGGCAGGCAAGCGGCAACGGTATAATTAAGATTGACGGTGTTGAAATTGAAGTTTCTCAGGGCGACAACGTTTATTCTTTAATCAGCAAAATAAATGACAGTGGTGCAGCTGTAAAAGCAAGCCTTGACCCTATCCGCAATGCACTTAATCTTACAACAACAGATGCACGCCAGCTCTGGCTTCAGGATGTAAGCGGAAATGTTTTGAACGAGCTTGGAATAATTAAAGATTCAACTCAGCGACCTCCTTATAATCTTGGTGATGGCGTACGTGTTGCCGGCGGTTCAATGTTTGATGCAGTAATTGCTTTCAGAAATGCACTCTTAAAAGGTGACCAGGAAACTATAGGAAGCAGAGTTCTTGGAGCTCTTGATCAGGGGATAAACAGTCTTGTTACACGTCTTGCAAAATCAGGCGCAGAATATGAAAGAGTTCAGCTTAACGCAGCAAGAAGCTCAAAGATTGCACTTGATGTTAATGCTGCCATTTCAAGAGAAGGTGATCTGGACTTTACAAAAGCTGTTACCGACCTCAAGCTTCTTGACTATACAAATCAGGCTACACTTAGTCAGGCTGGAAAAATGTATAATACAACATTATTAAACTATATGAGATAAGGAATAGAAAGGAAGGAATATAAAGATGGAAGTTACAACAAAAGCGTATGGTAAAATTGATGTTGCAGAAAGTAAACTGCTGGAATTACCTGAAGGCCTTTTTGGCTTTGAAAATTATACAAAGTTTGCTCTTCTGGAATCTGATTATGAGCCTTTTTTGTGGCTTCAGTCAACTGAAGAAGCAAACCTTGCATTCCTTATAGTAGATCCTTTCCTTATCTGTCCTTCTTATGAAGCAGATATTGATGATGAAGCTACAGAAAAGCTTGGAATTACTACACCAGAGGATGTAATTATTATGACTCTTGTAACAGTTCCAAATGATGGAAGTTCTATTACAGCAAACTTTCAGGGACCGCTTGTAATCAATAAAAAAAATAAAAAGGCTTTACAGATTATTCTTAATGACAACCGCTGGACTACCAAGTTTGATATTCTCAAGGCTTTAAAAGGAGATGGCAAATGTTAATCCTTTCAAGAAAAATTGATGAGAAAATCAAAATTGGTAATGATATTACTATTACACTTATTGACGTTCACGGTGACCAGGTAAAAATTGGTGTAGAAGCTCCAAAAAATGTAAAGGTTTTCAGACAGGAAGTATATAACGCTATTCAGAACGAAAATAATGCTGCTGTTGTTGAAAAGAGTGGAAATAAACAGGCTATTGATGCTGTAAGCGCTTTGTCAAAGCTGTTGAAAAAATAAGATTCCCGTGTCATGCACGGGAATGACAGTGTTAGCTGAGCTTTCGTTCGGCTTCACTTGCTCTTAAGTATACAGGACCGTCGTAATCCTGCATTGGCGGGGTTCCGGCGGTTTTTTCTTTTTCTGCAAGTTCAAAAAGAGCATCTGTTGTTGCCTGACTCGTATTGGCAGTTATTATTTTTAAAGAAGGAAGTTTACTGTTAATTGCAGCCTTTAATTTAAGACAGTCAGGACCTGCTGCAATTATTGTATCAAATGTTTTTAAGCAATCTGTTATCTGGTCAATTTCATAATCATCATCTTTTAAGATTTCGTTATGATTGCCGTCAATTATGCGTGCAAAGAACTTATCTTTGTTGGCGTCTATTCCTGTTACTACCGGCAGACCAAAATCTAAAAATGTGTATTCGTAAGCCTTAAGGGTAGGAATGCCGTAAAGCGGAGTTCCATAAGCAAGATTAAAAGCTTTTAAGGCTGAGATTCCAAGCCTTAATCCTGTAAAGCTGCCTGGACCAATTGTAAGAGTTGTGTAATCTAAATCGGCAGGCTGTAAATCTGCTTTTGATAAAACATAATCGATTGACGGAACAAGTATTTCTGACTGCTTCATTCCGATGTTGTAAACACAGGTACAGGTTTTATCTTCATTTTTTGCAGCAATAACAAGTCTTGAAACTGCACAGTCAATTGCCAATGCTTTCATTGTATATCTCCGTAATTCCAGTTATCAATTTCTATAAGCCTTGAATTATCTTCCTGTGGTGTGATTTTAAGAACTATTGTTCTTTTAGGAAGCTCCGACATTATTTTTTCGCTCCATTCAATTATAGAAACTCCATCTCCATAAAGCATGTCATCTGTTCCAAGATTCACAAAATCTTCAATACTATCGAGCCTGTATACATCCATATGATAAAGGGGCATTTTTCCGTAGTATTCACTTATAAGGCAGAAAGTAGGACTTGTAATTGTATCATCAATTCCTAAAGCCTGAGCAATTCCCTTTGTGATTGTAGTTTTTCCGGCCGCAAGAGTTCCCTGCATGGCAATAATGTCACCGGGTTTTAATTTCCAGCCTATTTTGGTTCCCAATAAAATGGTTTCTTCTGCAGAATGAGTTGTAAATGTCAGCAAGGTAATTTACCTTCTTTTTCCAGTTCAAGGATATAATTTGTGAGGGTTGTTTTTAAAGGAAGAAGAGGATAGTTGACGGTGTTTTCCATTTCTACGTCTATGGTTTTGTTGCCAAGGCAGTTCATCTCAATAGAAAACTGAACCTTTGCAGATTCAACGCTCTTTGGAAGTTCAAAAACTGCCACGCAAGTGTAGTGTCGTATATAAAATATTTGTCCGTCCTCTCTGACTAAATCCTTTAGTTCTACAACCTTCATACAATAAAACCATACCTTAAAATGTAAACGTTAGCAAGACTTTTTTAATATACGTTGTTTTATATGATTCTTATATTATATCTGTTTTAATGCTTCTGAAATAGAGCGTAACCTTGGACAAATCTCATATTCAGATAAATCTCCTATGAGAACGCTGTCGTTATTCTGAAGTGCCTGTTCAAAATCCTGAAGTATTGGAGAAAACTCTGCAAAGAAATCGTTAAAGCTTTTATCTTCAATTGAAATCATTTTGAAAGTTTCCGGAAAGAGAGAGGCCAGGGCAGCAACATGGCAGAACTGGTCTATGCTGTCTGCAAGATTTTTGATTGATTCAATTGCAGTTTTGTTTTTACCGGTCTGGAGTTCTACAGGAACCTGTTCCATTTTTGCAGAAAGCTCATCGAATAATTTAGAAAGGTTTGCAAAAGAATCCTTAATTGACTGCTCTGTTACAACAGAAAACTCAAACTTTGTTTCCGGTGTGAGCGGTTTTTCTGCTTCTTCATCAAATATTTCTGCAGTAATTATTTTTCCGTTTACAGTGATTCCGATTACAGCGGCTTTGTTATCTTCGCATGTCATTTCAAAAGAACGGAGAACTTCGCCTACTGTTTTTTCATTGTCAAACTGAACATCTACCGGTTCTCCATTTATAAAAAAGTTACTCATAATCATTTCCACCTGAATCTATTATTTTAATCCTTTTGTCTGTTTTGCTGTCTGTTAAAGTTTTCGATTGTACTCTGCTGGGTTTCAAGACTGTTTAAGGTTCCCTGCATTGAGCTGTATTTCTGGCGGAGTTCTGCTTCCTTGTCGTTCATCTGTTCTTCAAGCCTTGAAATCTTTGTTTCGGAGCTTTTGATTTTTGAATCGAGTGTGGAAGTTTTTAAGGCAAGGATTCCACCTGTCTGTGTGTAGGCAGAAATCTGCTTGTCCAAGTTATATGCAATGCCTGTGTCGATAATCAAATCTCCGTCAGAATCATAACCGAAAATATTTTTTATATCGTCCAGATTGTTTTCTATTGCTGAATCGAGCTTTTTTTCATCAATTTCAAGATAGCCGCGGAGTCTGCTCTGAGAATAAGAGCCTGAATAACCCGAAGCATTTGTTGCAATTCCCATCTGAGAAAGCATGGAGATTGTTGCACTGTCAGAAAAAAGATAGCTTGTGTTCAGAATTGACTGCATGCTGCTCTTTATGCTTGTAAGCGAAAAATCGGTCTGGAACATTCCAAGTTGTTCTCTGTATTTTGCTTTTTCATCATCAGTAAGATAATCAAGCTCGTCTATAATTTCGTTTTTAGTTTGAGAAAGAATGTTTATTTTTGCAACCGCCTGATTATATTTTCCGACAAAATCTATAAGTGCATTTTTTGAAGCTTCTTTGTCGGCCTTTACGGAAATTGTAGCGGTTTTATCTGTTTTTTCGTGAACGTTCAGTGTAATTTCCGGAACAACATCATCAATTGTGTTGGTAGACCTGGTGATTGTTATTCCTTCGTATTTTATGATTGCATCTCCGGCTTCGGCAATTGCGTGCTTTGGAGAAAAGCCTGTTTTTGCAGAAACATCATAAGTTGAAAAAGATGAAATATGAAGTCTGTAAGAGGTATTTTCGTTTCTGATTGAAATTGACTGTATGCCTTTATATTCAGCAAGGTCAAGGTCAAAGCTCATTTCATCACCGGAAAGAATATTCGGGGAAGGGATGAGCTTTTCTGAACCGTCACTCATTACTGCATAGAACACGTTTGAATTGATTATAGGATCAAGCGGTTCTGGTTGAACGGTTGGAGTTTCCAGAAGCGTATCTGATTTTATGTTTTGAATGACAATTCCTTCAAACTCTGCAAAGCCTGCATTTGGAATTACCGGCTGAATAAGCTTAAGATTAAGCTCATCTGTTATGTCATCTACAAGCTCTGCAGTTGCGGTAAAGGTAATGTGATATTTGGAATTGTTTTTGATATTTTCCGGAATTGCTGCTTTAAAGGCACCTCTTGGTTCAACATCAACCTGAGATTCTACAACCTTTACCTTTGAAATTGAAAGCTCAGGCATTCGTGATCTGTCTTTATTTTGCTGAGGCTGAATTGCCGTAAAATCTGCAAGGCTTTTTCCAAACTCTTCTGATTTTGACTGAACAGGAGCTATCATTCCGGATTCAATTGCAAAGTCTTTAGCTGCTCCTTCAAAAATAAGCTTGTTTTCTTTTCCGGTTACAAGCGATTCAATCAACAGTGTTTTCTTTCCGGCACTTGCACCAATAATCATAGATTTTACAATACCGTTGCTTCGTTTGTTGATTGCATCGGAAAACTCTTTTAAGGAACCGCCTTTCCAGTTTATGTTTACCTGCTTGTCATTTACCTTAAAGGTGAACATTCCGGCCGGAACCTTATAATCGCTTGCAAGTTCTTCTGTTAAAAAGCGGTCTGCTGTTGCAGGTTGAATAACGTCAATTTTAAATGATTGTATTTGTGCTCCACGGTTTGCATCGGCAGTAATAGCCATTTCGTCGGTGGAGGAGGTTATTTTATTATTGAATGGATTTTCGTAAGAGTATAATGTTTTTGTGCTGTCACGAAGAGAAGTGAGTTGTGTATTTATTTCTCGCCAGGCGTCCTTTTGAGACTTATACTCATCTAGCTGCTTCTGTTCCCTTGTTAACGGAATCCGCTCGATTTGCATAAGCTTTTCGACAGTATCATTTGTATTATACTTGTCGGTAACGCCTGGTATGTTTATCCCGGCCATAATACTTATCTAAAGCTGCAAAAATTAAATAACTTCATCAAATAAATTGCCAATGGCTTTACGAAGCCTTAGCTTTAATTTCTGCATATCTTCAGAAGGAATCTCCTTTAATACCTGATTTGTGTTTGAATCGATGATTTTTACAACAACGCTTCCCAATTCCTTGTTAACGTTGAACTGTAATTTTCGTCCATCAACCATTTCAGACATTTTTTGAAGTTGTTGAGAATCAGCTTTTA
>JAEEGJ010005873.1_pt1 | contig 37751 bp, 35 predicted proteins | sample 8958761 | NCBI WGS metagenome assembly JAEEGJ01 (sample SAMN16246546, study PRJNA631951) | gut metagenome | biome: gut microbiome; feature: rumen; material: RS-attached | host: Bos | place: Iran: Karaj | collected 2018-10
TGTGTGGAAATGTGTATGAGTGGTGTTGGGATGTTGTAACTACTGGCTACAGCCATAGAATATGTGGAGGTAGTTATTATAGTCATACATGGAATTGCAAGGTTTCTAGTACAGATTATGGAGCTGATGATGGTCAAAATTATATTGCTGGACAAGCAGGAAGTGGTCTAGGTTTCCGTGTTGTACGGAATATAAAATAGCCTTTCAACCGGTCGCAGCCAGCGGCCGGTTTTTTTATTGACAAATCAATCAGAGCGTTGTATTTTTTAATTATGGTAGGTATTCACTTCGGTGGAGCTTACCATGTTTTTTATATGGGTTATCTTCCCAGAATTTATTAATAACAAAAAATAAAATTCTCCTGTAAAATCTCCTTTTTTTATTTTTTCATTGACTTCATATAAGATTCTATCATTTTGTGTGTTTATAGCATTTTCAATGAAGAAAACTGATATTATTTCGCTGTTTCCTTTGTTGGCCGCACGGTGGATTTAATCAGCAATGTTTTTTGCTTTATCTGTTTTAACCTGTCGTAATTCAACAAGAACAGAATAATTGAACAGGGCATCAACATTCTTTTCATGTTGTATTTCACCTTCTGGTAGAAGTGTCACATCATATCCCTTGTCAATAAAAAACAGAACCTCATCAATTTCATGTTTTTTAATATCTCTATTTTTGAAAACCTCTATTTTACCCATTAACTTTTTATCACCTGAAGAGAAGTTCCTAATTTCATATTCGTTTTTTCTTTCAGTATAGTATCGCCTGATATAGTCAAGTCTCTGGATGGTATGCTGGATGCCTTCAAACATTTTTTTCAATTCATCATCTGTTATGTTCTCATATAAAACTAGTTTGTGCATAAACAGTCTCCTGCCTTATATACACAATAAAATTTCATTTTGATTTGACTTTTTGAAAAAAACTTCAAAAAAAAAGAATATAGTTTGCACCTGCTTTGCAAGCAATAGAATTAAATAGGATAGTATAAAATCAAAGCACAGAAAGGCGTGCGGCGAGGTATTGGGCTCCGTAGCAACAAGTTCGTCGCACTGAAGCAAGTCCAGTGTGACATGAACTTGTCTACGGGGTACCCATCTACCGAGGCCGTACCCTTATCTGTGCCTTGATTTATAGATAATACTGTTATAATATAATTTTATTAGGAGGCAGCAGGTGGTAAACTATTTCAAGCAGTTGTTCAAGTCCCTGAACGCCAATAGGGCGCCGGGGGAGCTGGCACACGCCTTTTCGCTGGGAATGCTCTTGGCATTTGTTCCCAAAGGGAATCTGCTCTGGATATTCCTTTTCATATTCACATTCTTTTTGAGAATCAACAGGGGAACTCTGTTCCTCAGCATCATCCTGGGCTCTATCTTCATCCCGCTGGTAGACCCGCTGTTTGACACCACCGGCTATGCTATCCTGACTCATCCGGCTCTGACACCCACCTTTGCCAAGCTGCTGGACACCCCATTTGTTGCATTCACCCGCTTCAACAACACCATAGTCATGGGCGGCCTGGCCTGGGGTATCATCCTCTACATACCCCTCTACATCCTGGCCCGCATATTCATCCGGGTATGGCGCAACACACTGTATCAGTACTTTGTACGGAGCAAGGCTTATCAGTTCCTTATGAAGGTGCCTTTCATAAAGCTTATCATCAAGATTTCGGAGGTGACCCATGAGTGATTTCAACAGGGATAAACTTCCTAAAATCTTCAGAAAAAAATACAATACCAAGAGTCTCAAGCGCAAGCTTCTTTCCCGCATCTACATTGATGATGACCGGAAATATGTGGAAGCTCTCTTTGAGAAGGACGACAAGGTTCTGCAGATTCCTGACAGCCGCACCTTCGACAAGGCTGAGGTCAAACGGCTCAAGGAGATGGCTTCTCAGATCAAGAGCCAGAAGGGGAGAGTCCACATCGTCTGGATCGCCACCCTGATAATTCTTATCGCCACCATGGTGACACTGGTGAACATCTACAAGAACCCTCTGGTCAAGAGAGGACTTAAATACGCATTGGAGAACATCTTCTGGGCAAGGGCCGACATTGATTATGTGAACCTGAAGATATTCGACTCCAGCCTGGTGATCAAGGGCGTGGCAGTGGCCAACAAGGACAAGCCTATGGAGAACCTCTTCGAGGTGGGCAACATCTCGGTGGACTTCAATCTGGTGGAGCTCCTTAAGAAGAAATTTGTGATGGACCTGGCCCAGTGCACAGGGATAACCTATGGCACTCCGCGAAAGACATCCGGCGCTCTGCCCGATTCGGTGCTGAAGGCCAAGAAGGAAAAACAGCGTAAGCGGGACGAAGCTTTCGAGAAAAAGAAAGAGGAGCTCCTTGCTGCCCTGGCTGCCAATGCCCAAAATGAGATCACCGATATTATCGGGTTCTATGATCCGGAAGAGTTCCTCAACGAGTCCCTCAATTCTCTCCAGACTCCAGCCATGAAGGACGAGATTGTCTCTGACATGACCACTATCTACAATGATTGGCAGGAAGAGATTGAGTCCACAAAGGAGCAGGTGAAGGATTTCGGCAAGGAGGTCAAGAAGTACACCAAGATGGATATCAGCAAGATTGATACTCCACAGGAGCTGAACGACCTTATAGTGCAGATAAACGAGACCAAGATGAAGGCCCAGGCCTTTGAGAAGAGGGCCGAGGATATATCGGACCACTTTGTCCGGGATACAAAGACAGTGCAGGGTCTTGCAGACAAGTTCCAGAGTTCTGTGAAGCATGACTCCAGCTATATCCAGAACCGGATCAAATCTATCAAGATTCCGAACATAGATGATGGCAAGCGCCTGATCTCCAGCAGCTTTGACACATTCTTCGCCACACTGCTGGGCAAGTGGTATCCCTACATCAAGGACGGCATAGACATGGCCAAGGATTTCCAGCAGTCGGGAAAGACGCTGCCTAAGCTGCCTGAAAAGCAGAAGAAGCAGAAAAAGCTGGTGGTACGGCTCAAGGGCCGGGATGTGACCTACCGTAAGGACCTGCCGTCGTTCCTGATGCGTGAGATACGACTGGGAGGCAACTCGCCTGACAAGAAATTCTCTATTGAAGGGACAATCTTCAATATCTGCAACGATGCAGACCTGCTGGACAAACCTATAACCGGAGCCATCGATCTGCTCCGCGGCGGCTATACAGAGAACCTGGACTTCCTGGGAGACTTCAGGACCAATCCCAAGGGAAACATGGTTGATATGAACTTCACAGGAAAGACCTATCCTATCAAGCTTCAGGTTCCGAACACCAAGAATATCAAAGGTATACCGGTCATCGACGGAAAAGCTTTGGTAAAGGCAAGTATCTTCTATGATAAGAATGAGAAATTCGGCACCTCAGCATACCTTATGATCGATCCGGCAACAATCAGTGCAAAATCATTCAAGCCGGATTTCATCTATGATCTCTATGCCCGTGTTCTGGCTACAATAAAAGAAGTGGACTTTGGTATCGGCTTTGCCTATTCCCAGCAGGACAAGCTGGACTTCTCACTGGAGACCGATGTGGACAAGCAGGTTGTCCGGGGGCTGAAGAAGGTGATGAACGAAGAGCTGGATAAACTCAAGAAGCAGCTGGAGAAAGAGGTCAACAGCCGGCTTGAGAAGATTTCCAAGGAGTTCTCGGAACAGGTTGAGAAATACACCGGCATGAAGACTGTGGTGTTCACCAATGTAAGCGACCTCAAGAGCTTTGTGGCAGACCTGGACAACCAGCAGAAGAAGCTGCAGAAAGAGGTTGAGAAGATGATCAAGAAGGAAGCTGAGAAGCAGATCAACAAGGCCAAGGAAGAGGCTCAGAAGCAGGTGAACAAGCAGACCCAGAATATGCAGAAAGAGCTTGATAAGGCAACAAAGGATATGAAGGAAGAAATGAAGAAGAGCCTCAAGGGTCTCTTCTGACAGGAGTAGATAATGAGAGCACTCATCATAGGAGGAGCAGGATATATCGGTTCCCATGTGGCCCGTCATTTTCTGGACAACGGCCACCAGGTCACTGTATTCGACAACCTTTCCACCGGGCAGATGGTGAACATCTTTCCCGACGAGGATTTCATAAAAGGGGACATCCTTAACCAGGCCGAGCTGGACAGCGCCATGGCGGTTGGTTATGACCTGATCATACACCTGGCTGCATTCAAGGCGGCGGGGGAGTCCATGGAGAAGCCGGAGAAATACTCGGTGAACAACATCACAGGCACCATCAACATACTTAATGCAGCAGTCAAGGCAGGGATAGAGAACCTGGTATTCTCCTCCTCCGCAGCCGTGTATGGCGAGCCTGCCTACCTGCCCATAGACGAGGAGCATCCCAAGGACCCGGCCAACTACTACGGCTACACCAAGCTGGCTATAGAGCAGTTCCTGGGCTGGTACGACAAGCTTAAAGGGCTTAAGTACGCCGCCCTGAGGTACTTCAATGCGGCAGGCTACGACGGCCAGGGCCGTATCAAGGGGCTTGAGAAGAATCCTGCGAATCTGCTCCCCATTATCATGGAGGCGGCGGCTGGCATAAGAAGCAGGCTCGCCATATTCGGCAACGACTACCCAACCCCGGACGGAACCTGCATAAGGGACTATATCCATGTCACCGACCTGGCCACCGGCCATCTGGCAGCCGCCGAGTACCTGATGAAGAACAGGCAGAGCCTGACTGTGAACCTGGGGACCGGCAACGGCATAAGCGTGCAGGAGATGGCAGACAAAGCAAAGGCTATAACAGGGGTCGACTTTAAGGTTGAGTATGCACCTCGGCGGCCTGGGGACCCGGCAAACCTGGTGGCCAGCTCGGGCAAGGCCCTCAAGCTTTTAGGCTGGAAGGCAGTTCACAGCAGTGTGGAGAACCTGATTTCCACCTCCTGGAATATGTATAAATAACATAATTGAATTATTATAATTATTGTGGTATAAAACAAAAAAACACTTTTTCACATAATTTAGGAGAGAAAAATGAAGAAAGTATTGTTGTTTGCTTTGGTTCTTCTTCTTGCAGCAAGTGTATGTTTTGCAGGCGGAAGCAAAGAGAAAAAAGTTATCAATGGAATCGCAGACCTGGAAGGTCTTAAGATCGGTGTTCAGACCGGAACAACAGGCGAGGCTTGGGTTCAGGACAATGTTAAGGGTGTTAAGCTTAATTCCTTCAAGAGCGGTATTGATGCAGCCCTTGACCTTAAGAACGGCGCCATCGACTGTGTTGTAATCGACGAGCTTCCTGCACAGGCAATTGTAGACAAGAACCCTGGACTGGCTATCATCCGTGATGCTGAGTTCTCTGCAAACAAGGAAGAGTATGCTATCGCAGTGAAGAAAGGCAACAAGGCAGTTCTGGATATTGTGAACGCAACAATCAAAGAGCTCCAGACCAACGGCGGTTACGAGAAGCTGGTTGCAGCTTTCATGCCTGCTGACGGAAAGATTGTCATTCCTACCATTGCCAACAATGCAAAAGCCGGCACAATCAAGCTGGGAACAAATGCAGCATTCCCTCCATTCGAGTATGTAGAGGGCAAGGATATTGCAGGTTTCGATATCTCCATGGGTGAGTTCATCGCAGCAAAAGCTGGCGTAAAGCTTGAGATTGTGGACATGGCATTCGACAGCCTTATTCCTGCACTGCAGGCTGGCTCCATCGACTTCATCGCCGCTGGTATGTCAATCACCGAAGAGAGAAAGAAGAATGTTGACTTCTCAGTTCCATACTATGCATCTGAGCAGGTCATCATCGTAAGGAAATAATGTTTCAATCCATATACGACACAATGATAGCGGGGCAGCGCTATGTCCTGATTCTCCAGGGCTTGGGCGTCACCCTGCTCATTGCGTTCTGCGCTATCATAATAGGAACAATCCTGGGCTGCATCCTGGCCCTGATGAAAATCTCCGACAACAGGATCCTTAAAGGAATAGGAACTCTGTACACCACAGTGCTCCGAGGTCTGCCGCTGGCCACACAGCTCATGATCTTCTACTTTGTTGTGTTTGCCCCGCTGCATCTGCCTAAGCTTTTAGTTGCTATCCTGGCATACGGCCTCAACTCAGGAGCCTACTGCACCGAGATTTTCCGTGCCGGAATCCAGGGGGTGGATATCGGTCAGACCGAGGCAGGACGTTCACTTGGACTTTCCAAGCGGCAGACCCTGTTCAAGATTATCCTTCCTCAGGCTGCAAAGGCAGTGCTTCCTACCTACACAAGCGAGTTCATCGTGCTTATCAAGGAGACATCGGTAGCCAGCTTCATCGCAGTAATGGATATGACCAAGGCAGGAGACATGATCCGCAACGCAACCTACAATGCGTGGATTCCTCTTCTCACCTGTGCCATCATCTACCTTATTCTGACACTGGGACTTACCAAGGTATTTGATAAATTCGAGAAAAGGATGGCTAAAAGTGACAGATGAAATATTAATTAAAGTCAGCCATCTCCAGAAATCTTTCAACGGCGGGCGCAATGTCCTTGAGGATATTTCCATAGATATCCGCCGGGGAGAAAAAATAGTAATAATAGGCCCCTCCGGATGTGGTAAATCCACATTCCTGCGGTGTCTGAACATGCTTGAGACACCTACAGGAGGAAGCATAACCTTCGAGGGAACTGTTCTCACCGATCCCAAGACCGATCTGGATAAATGCCGCCAGAAGATGGGAATGGTGTTCCAGCACTTCAACCTGTTCCCACACCTTACTATAATGCAGAATCTTACCCTTGCCCCTGTGACCCTTGGTCTTAAGAGCGAGGAGGAGGCAAGGAAAATTGCCTTGGAGCTTCTTAAGAGAGTTGGTCTTGAGGATAAGGCAGAAAAATATCCTTCAACCTGTTCGGGAGGCCAGAAACAGCGTATTGCTATTGTACGGTCCCTGGCGATGAATCCTGATGTAATGCTTTTCGACGAGCCTACATCGGCTCTGGACCCCGAGATGGTAGGTGAGGTTCTGAGTGTAATGAAGGATCTGGCCAAGGCCGGTATGACCATGGCAGTGGTTACCCACGAGATGGGCTTTGCCCGGGAAGTGGCAGACCGTGTCCTTTTTATTCACGGTGGAGTTGTGGAGGAAGAGGGAACTCCCGAGGATATTTTCGATCATCCAAAGAGTCCACGGCTTAAGCAGTTCCTGAACGCAGTCCTTTGACTGCTGCCAAGGCAAAAAAAAGCCATCCCCGGGAGGATGGCTTTTTTATTGTCAAAACGCGTACTGTCTGAATCAAGCCTTGCCGGCTGAGAACAGAACATTGATATTCTTGTGCATATAAAGCTTCTTAAGCTCGTCCCGTGCAGGGCCCAGATACTTTCTTGGGTCGAATGCGGCAGGATCTTCCACCAGGTATTTTCTGATTGCAGCTGTCATAGCCAGTCTTCCGTCGGAGTCGATGTTGACCTTGCATACAGCTGACTTTACAGCCTTCTGGAGCTCAGACTCAGGAATTCCTACAGAGTCCTTGAGCTTTCCGCCGTAGCTGTTGATGATCTTCACATATTCCTGTGGAACAGAGGATGATCCGTGGAGAACAATCGGGAATCCAGGGATTCTCTTCTCGATCTCGGCCAGAATATCGTGGCGGAGTGGAGGAGGAATAAGGATGCCTTCTGCGTTCCGTGTGCACTGCTCCGGGCGGAACTTGTTTGCACCATGGGATGTTCCGATGGAGATAGCCAGGGAATCAACGCCTGTCCGCTTTACGAACTCCTCTACATCCTCAGGTCTTGTGTAGTGTGATTTCTCTGCTGCAACATCGTCCTCGACACCTGCCAGAACTCCCAGCTCTCCCTCAACTGTGACATCATACTGATGTGCAAAATCTACAACCTTCTTTGTGATTGCGATGTTGTCCTCGAAGGATTTGCTTGAGCCGTCGATCATGACTGATGAGAAGCCTTTCTCGATACAGTCCTTGCACAGCTCAAATGTGTCGCCGTGGTCCAGATGCAGACAGATTGGAATGTCGTATCCCAGCTCGTGTGCATACTCTACAGCACCCTTTGCCATGTTCTTGAGAAGGTTTGCATTGGCATATTTTCTTGCGCCGGAGGAAACCTGGATGATTACAGGTGATTTTGTCTCTACACAAGCCTGAATAATTGCCTGCAGCTGCTCAAGGTTATTGAAGTTGTATGCAGGAACTGCATAAGCTTCCTTCACTGCTTTCTTGAACATCTCTCTGGTGTTCACCAAGCCAAGCTCTTTGTAACTTGTCATATAGCACGCTCCTATTTGTTTGTTTCTACTATTATCCCACGCAAAAAGCCCAATGTCAACTCACAAGCCTTGAAACTACTTCAGGGTGACATTGTTTTATTTATATGATATATTAAATATAATGAGAAAACTGTTGTCTTTTCTTATAATGATACTCCTCATGGTCTCCTGCGACGGAAACAGGGCTGTCAGCACCAATGGTGTCTCCGATACTGCTCCTGCAGCCGAAGCCGAGGGTCCCCAGAGAAGCCAGGACCGGGTCAACAGCATTGAGCAGAGCATAACTGCATCCCGGGCGAAGAAGAAAAGTCACCAGAACGTGATTACAATAGAAAATTACGGCGAAAAGCGTTTCCTTATGGCAGGGAAGTCAAATCCGGTGGTGCCGGAGGACTTTGTTTTAGGGAAAATTGTGGATGCGGGGCTTAAACCGGATTCGGCCGAGGCTGCTGTGGCCCTGTTTTTTGATGGTTACAGGGCTGGAAAGATATCCAAGAGCCCTGCCGACTATTTTATGGGCGATAACAGTACCCTGCTGACCATGCTTTTTGATGAATGGCATAACTCAAGATTTTTCCCTGCAGAAGTAAGGATTGGCAACGGCATTGCCACCGGGGGAGAGACCAAGGTGACTGCCAGGTGTTTCATGGGAGATGGCGACTGCATTTGCGAGTTTGTCATGGCTAAGGATGGGGCAAAGTGGAAGGTCAAGAGCTTCTCAGGCAATCTGGAGGAGATGACTGCCCCGTCGGAGAAACGGGAAGAGTTTGAGCCGGAGGTTTACTACTTCTTCTAAATGTGATTATATGAAAGATGGTAAGAATATGAAAAAAGTTTTACTTTTTATGATGTTGATAGTACTTTTGCTCACCTCCTGTCATTCTCTTAAGAAGGACTTGGAGAATCCGGACCTTACACCTGAGGAATTCTTCCAGAAGGCCCAGGAGGCAGTGATAGACTGGAACCGGTATAAGCTGGCAATCCAGTTCTACGAGGAGTTCATGCGCCGGTATCCTGATATGAAGAACAAGATTATCGAGGCAGAGTACGAGATTGCATTCATAAAATTCAAGCAGAGAAAGTTTGACGAAGCTGAGGATCGGTTCAACCAGATTCTTGATAAATACAATACTGACGAGGCTGTCTACTATCCTTCATGGCCAGCCCTTATGTCCACCAAAGGGATTGAGAATATAGCCGAAGAGCGGGAGAAGGGTGGTTTCTGGAAACGGCTGTTCAACAAGAAGACCAAGAAAGAGAAGGCGGCCGAGGAAGAGTTCAAGCAGAGACGGAAAGAGGCCAAGGCCAAGGCCAAACTGGAGAAAGAGCAGCGCAAGGCAGCAAAGAAGGCTGCAAAGAAGAAGCGGGAAACCGAAGAATAAATGAGCAATGCTCTGGATCCCTGCCAGGGGTCTCTGTATAAAGGTATTTTAATATTCAGTCTGCCTCTTATTTTCACCAACATGCTGCAGGTGCTGTTCAACATTGCAGATGTGGCGGTGGCTGGCCGTTTTGCAGGGGCTGCGGCCCTGGGAGCTGTAGGCTCCACCACGACACCGATATTTTTCTATATAGGAATGCTCATTGGAATAGCCAGCGGTGTAAACGCCATAGTGGCCTACTATGTAGGGGCTAAACGGGACAATCTGCGGAATTCCACCATCTACACCGCATTCTTTGTCTGCCTCGCCGCTGGCATTGTCCTTATGGCCCTGGGAATCATACTGTGCCGGCCGGTGCTGAAAGCCATGAACACAAAGCCCGAGCTCATGGAGAGCGCGGTGCTCTACTTCTGCATCTGTATGATGGGACTGCCGGCACTGGCGCTGTATAACTTCGGGAACGCAGTGCTCAATGCCATCGGCGACACCCGCAGACCCCTTATCTACCTGCTGGTGGCCGGGGTCATAAACGTGGCGCTGGATATACTTTTTATTGTTCCCTTCAGGATGGGTGTGGCAGGTGTAGCCCTGGCCACCTCCTTGAGCCAGATGGTGTCTGCGGGGCTGGTACTGAATGCTGTGTTCCGCCGGACCCCGCAACTGGATGTTAAGTTCTCACAGATGTACTTCAACGGCAAAAGCGCACTGCATATACTCAGGGTGGGGCTCCCTGCGGGGCTGCAGCACTCTGTCTTCGCCATTGCCAACAGCTTTGTGCAGATGGGAGTAAACTCCTTCAGCGCAATCACAGTTGCGGGGGTCGCCGCCGAGGACCGCCTGGATATCATGGTCTACCAGACTATGGCGGCATTCTACATAGCAGGTGCTACATTCGTGGGGCAGAACTACGGTGCCGGGGACAAGAAGCGTATATTCCATTCCTACCTTATAAGCACCGGCCTTGCCTTTTTGGCCGGGGCGGTCCTGGGCGGTGTGTTCTACGCCAACGGAAGGGCTCTTATAGGCATATTCTCCAGCGACAGCGCAGTTATTGATGCTGGTATGAAAAAGCTTTTCATCATGTCATTCTCCTTCTGCATCTCGGCTTTGATGGACGGCTCTGTGGCTGCGGCCCGGGGGCTGGGAAAGACATTGGTGCCATCCTTTATAATAATAATGGGATCCTGCGTCTTCCGTCTCATCTGGATATTCACTGTCTTCGCATTCTTCAAGACTATCGAGTCCCTGTATCTGCTCTATATTTTCTCCTGGATAATTACAGGGGCAGCGGCAATTTTTTATTTTCTTAAGATTTACAAATCAATTCCAGACTGATACAATAAAACCATGCCTGTAACATATGCGAAAATCAATGTTTCAAACTTCCTCCACAACCTTGGGGAGATAAAAAGAGTGACTGGCCGTAAGATCTGTATGGCTGCAAAGGCCGACTGCTATGGCCATGGTTCAACTGTACTGGTGAAGGCTGCCGAGGACAGCGGCCTGGCGGATGCGGCAGGAATTGCCGATGTCTCGGAAGGAATCAGGCTCCGGGAGGCAGGGGTCAAGCTGCCGATTCTTATTTATCGCGGCTGTATAACCGAGGGGATTGCTGATGTTGTTAAATACGATATCCAGCCCTTTGTCTCAAGCCTGGAATATGCCAAGGCTGTGGAGCAGGCAGGTGAGAAAGCCGGGAAGAAAGTGAAAGTCCATCTCAAGGTGGACTCAGGTATGAGCCGGGCAGGCTGCCGCTGGGAGGATGCCCTTCCCCTTGCACGGTATATCGAGGCAAGCCCATATCTGGAGCTGGCCGGAGCCTGCACCCACTTTGCAGTTTCCGACACATTCTCCGATGTGGATGTGGCAGATACTAAAAAGCAGATAGAAAATTTCAACAGAGCTATAGACAGCGTGAAGGGAGCAGGTATAACCATTCCTGTGGTCCACTGCGCTGCATCTGGTGCCATTATCTCTTATCCGGAGACCTGGTTCGACATGGTGCGTCCCGGCATACTGGTCTATGGCTATGCTCCAAGCCGGGAGACCGAAGGCAAGCTGGATCTTAGGCCGGTCATGGACTTTGTATCCCATGTGCTGCAGGTCAAGGATGTACGGAAAGGGGAGAAAGTCTCCTACGGCTTTACCTGGCAGGCAAAGGAAGATACCACCATCGCTGTCATCGGGGCAGGGTATGCAGACGGCTACAACAGGCTCCTCTCCAACAAAGGAAGAGTCTGCATAAATGGGAAATGCTATCCCCTGGCCGGAAGAGTCTGCATGGATCAGTTCATGGTGGACCTGGGGACCAACCCCTATGGCGTAAAGCCGGATGACGAGGTCATTCTGTTCGGAGCAGAGAAGGGTGCAATGGATGCCTTTGAGGCAGCTGATATCTGCGGCACCATCTCCTACGAGCTGCTCTGCAACATCAACCCTCGGGTTCCTCGGATTTATGTAAAATAAGGAGGCGGCGTGACAGGCAGAAGCCTTAAGAACATTATTTTCAGGCACGCCATCATCTCCCTTCTCCTTCTGCTGTTCTCCATATTTATCATTGTCTATAATGTATCAATCACTATCATATATGACATAAACAACTCCAAGTATGAGAACGAAGTCCAGATGACTGCAAAATATCTGGACATGTTCTTTGACAATACTGCCGAATCATTTCTCAAGATAATCAGTTCAGACACTCCTATGGAAAGAAAGATTGGAGCGATATCCAAATCCAAGGCAGTGCTCCGTTCAGGCTTCCTGGAGAAAACCCATGGAAAATATCCTGTCCCGGTACGGTATTATCCGGTGAATCCAGGTACCTTCTTCCCATCAGGCAGTTTCCAGAGCAACAGTGATTCATACTTCTTCTCCACATCACCTGTCAAGGATTTATATGATTCCTCCACATATGAGGAGATATCAATCATTTACCCGCTGGAGAATGATCTTTTTATCATCGTCTTCCTGGACAGGACATATATAAACGGTCTCCTGGCTACATTGAAGAATGCAGGTGCAGTCCTGGAGAAATCCATGATCTATGATTCTGCAAAAAACTATATAACTCTGGAGAATCATTTCTACAACAGCGAATTTGACAGAGTCTACAGATATGCGCTCAAGAATGATCTGTATTTTGAGCTCCATGTGGATTTCTCCAAAGTCGAAGATGATGTATCGAAGCTGAAGATATCAATTCTGGTTGTATTCCTTGTTTTCCTCGTATGGCTCTTCATCCAGAACATAATCCTGGAGAAGAGGGTCTTCCATCCTATAAACCGCATGAAGGAGCTTATAACATTCATATCCCGGGGACGGTTCGACATAAAGCTCCACGATGACAGCTATCAGGAGATAGAGGATCTGAGCGACAAGCTGGATATGATGATAGAGAAAGTTTCCAATCTCACCAAGGAAGTCTATGAGAAGGAGATACTTGCCACACAGGCGAATATAAAGACACTCCAGGACCAGATCAATCCTCATTTCCTTCTGAACACATTGAATTCGCTTAAGCTTATGGCTGTGAACGGCCAGAATGCAGATATCATCAAGACAATCGACACCCTTGGGAATCTTATGCACTACGGCCTTTATGACCAGGATAAGAAGGTCTCTGTAAAGGAAGAGCTGGAGAGTGTCCGGAACTATGTGGCAATAAACCAGATACGGTTCAAGAAGAGTATTTTTCTTTCTGTGGAGTGCCCTGAAAAGCTCCTGAGCCATCAGACCCTCAAGCTGCTTCTGCAGCCAGTGGTGGAGAATTCCATCAAGTATGGATTCAGAGCAGACAGGCCCCTTGAGATAAAGATTTCAGTCTCCAGCAGCAGCCGGGTGACATCCTTTGTGGTTGCCGATAATGGAAATGGTATAGAAGAGGGAAGGCTCAAGTATATCCAGGGTTGCCTTGAGGCTGAGAAAGCAGTGGGCTTCTCCCACAACCTTGGACTTATAAATGTGAACAGCAGGATAAAGATGCAATATGGAATCAGATATGGACTAAGTATCAGCTCCAGGATAGGGGAAGGTACTACGATAACTATAAGGATACCGGATGAGCTATGCGATTATTGATGATTGATGATGAACCGACCAGCTTCGAGATAGTCAAGGCGACTATAGACTGGAAATCTTTTGACATTGTGCCGGAATATGCCGAGAGTGCCGCAGCGGCAATGGATAAGATCAAGCAGGAGATGCCCGATATTGTCCTTACCGATATAATGATGCCCGGTATTGACGGCTTTGAGCTTATAGAGTGGATCAAGACCAACAGCTACAACTGCGAGATTATTATTCTTACAGCTTATGGTACCTTTGAATATGCCAGGAAGGCGCTTGATTTCGGAGTGACCGGGTATCTGCTTAAGCCTATCAACGAGGCAGAGCTCAAGGATCTTCTCAATAAAGCGATTATAAATATCAACCAGAACTTAAAGCAGGCAGAGCATGGGGATTCTGTCAATTATACCCTGCCGGTAAGGCTGGCCTGTGAGTATATCGAAAAGAATTTCCAAGAGGATATAAATCTGAATAAAATATCCAATTATGTCTCTCTGAGCAAGAATTATTTCTGCAACATCTTCAAGAAAGAGACAGGGGTGACCATCTGGGATTATCTTATCAGGATACGGATGGAAGAAGCTAAGAAGATGCTTCTGGAGACAGAGCAGAAAGCTTATGATGTTTCAGAAAAAGTGGGATATGACGACCCTTCTTACTTCGGCAGGCTGTTCAAGAAATATACAGGTTTCACCCCTATAGAGTTCAGAGACAGCCGCAGATAAAAAAACCCTCCTGCTTTTACACAGGAGGGAAACAAATCTTAGGAGAATTAACTATTGCTGATTCTCTTTAAAAGATTTATCGACTAGCTCATTAAGTTCCTTGAACATGTTGCACCATGCATCTGTTGAAAAATCAGGACCGATGTCGAAGGGTGGTGTTTCTACGCATACAGTATCGCTGAATCCTCTTTTATTAAGAGCCTTGAAGAAGTCGTTCCATGGGAAGTGTCCATGTCCCGGCAGCAGGTGAGAATCCCTGTCCCCTGCATTATCGGCCAGGTGGAAAGCGATAAGGTGTTCTTCCATAGCATAGTAGGCTTTCATTGCATCTTTTCCATATGATAACAGGGCGTGTCCAGTATCGAGACAGAAGCCTAAATTGGGATGCTTGTTCTCTTCATACAGCTTTATCATATGCTCATTTCTGCTGCCCAGCCGGCCACCGGAACGGGGCGGCATGTTCTCGATTGCAATCTTGAAACCGAACTGCTCGCCAAACTTAAGCATAGCCTGCAGCGATTTATTAGCCTGTCCACAAAGCTTGTCCAGACCCTCTTTATCAGCATCATAGCAGCTTAGACCATTGATGGCCGCTCTGGTAGTAGGATGGAGAATACCTATCTTGGCTCCGCATGCCGCAGCCCGCTCAATCCAATATTTCATCCTTTCTACAACTCTGGTTCTGTCCAGCTCGTACAAAGTTGCAATATCATCCAAAACAGGTTGTTCATACGGCAGATGAAAGGTGTTTATCACCAGTCCAGCCGCCTTGAAGGCTTCGCCCAGTTTGGTAAAATCCTTCAGGGAACCTGTGAAAAATCCATGATCTGCCCAGCCTTCTATTCCATAGAATCCTGCTTTCCTGCAGATGTCGATGGTCTCGGATACAGATTTGTTACCAGCGACAAAGCCATCATACGAAGGACAAAAGTGTAAATTCTTTATTCTGTTTTCCATGTTAATCCTCTAGAGATTTTTCAACTAGTTCATTCATTTCCCTGAACATCTGGCACCAGGATTCATCGGAATATTTAGGACCTATGTCGAAGGGTGGCGCCTCTACACATACATTGCCTGTGAATCCCCGTTTATTAAGAGCTTTGAAGAAGTCACCCCAGGGGAAGTTGCCATGTCCCGGCAGGATATGAGAATCCCGGTCGCCTGCGTTGTCAGCCAGATGGAAGGCTATAAGGTGTTCCTCCATATCATGATAAAGATCCATCACATCATATCCATATGCCATAAGTGCGTGTCCTGTATCAAGGCAGAAACCCAGGTTGGGGTGCTTGTTCTCCTGGTAAATTCTCTTGAGGTGCTCTCCCCGGTGTCCCAGCATGCCGCCTCCGTATGGCTCTATATTCTCCACTGCAATCTTGAAACCGAACTGCTCTCCGAATTTTAAAAGCTCCTGGAGCGATTTGCTCACCTGGCCGAAAAGTCTGTCCTCGCCTTCAATCTTGACGTCATAGCTCTCAAGACCGTTCCAGCGGCGGCGTGAACAAGGGTGGATTATTCCTATGGAGCTTCCTGCTGCAACAGCTTTCTCAATCCATCTCTTTACGTTCTCCACAACTCTTCTGCGGTCGCATTCATACAGGTTTGCTATATCATTCATCTCTGCATGACTGTACGGAAGATGGAACGTGCCTATGGAAAGGCCTGCCGCCTTGAATGCTTCGCCGATCTTGGTGACTTCCTCGATAGATCCATTGAAAAAACCTTCTCCAGAAATTCCTTCTATTCCGTAGAAGCCTGCTTTAAGACACAGCTCAATTATTTCCTCGGGAGTGGTTTTGGACTGCATGACGCCTGTATCATAGGATGGTACAAAGTGTAAATTCTTAATGTTGTTTTCCAATTATTCCTCCAGGGATTTCTCCACCAGTTCATTAAGTTCTCTGAACATCTTGCACCATGCTTCCATTGAGTAGTTTGGCCCTATGTCAAAGGGAGGAGTCTCTACGCAGACATTGCCTTTGAATCCCCGTTTGTTCAGAGCCTTGAAGAAGTCTCCCCCTGGGAAGTTGCCATGACCAGGAAGGATATGGGAATCTCTGTCTCCGGCATTGTCTGCCAGGTGGAATGCAATTATATGCTCTTCCATGGCATAGTAAGCGCTCATCACATCTTTCCCGTATGCCATAAGGGCATGGCCTGTATCAAGACAGAAACCTAATAGAGGGTGCTTGTTCTCCTCGTATATCCTGGTCATATGTTCGTTACGGCTTCCAAGCATACCACCGGAATATGGAACAAAGTTCTCAACTGCAATCTTGAAATTGAACTGCTCGCAGAACTTCAAGAGATCCTGAAGGGATTTATGAACCTGCCCGAAAATGCGGTCTTCACCTTCGACTGCTACATCGTAGCAGAGGAGTCCGTTATGGCGGCGGCGGTTGCATGGATGCATTATTCCGATGGAGCTGCCCACAGCTACAGCCTTCTCTATCCACCGCTTTGCTTTTTCAACAACTCTGCGGCGGTCGCATTCATAGAGGTTTGAGATATCGTCCAGTTCCTTGTCTTCCCATGGAAGATGATATGTGTCCAAAGAAAGTCCGGCAGCCTTGAAAGCCTCTCCTGTCTTGGTAAGTTCTTCTATGGTGCCGTTGAATATGCCGTATTCAGCATGTCCTTCGATTCCGTAGAAACCGGAAGTCTTACAGATGTCGATAATCTCAGAGGCAGATTTATTGCCAGAAAGAAAACCATCGTAGCAGGGAACAAAACGCAAATTCTTAAGATTGTTTTCCATTTTTCACTCCAGAGTTGTTTAATATTTAATGTATTGCTTTAAATGAAGTTCTTCTGCACGGTGACAGGCCACCTTGTGGTTGCCGAAACAGCGCATGCAGGGCATTTCCTTCCTGCATTTCTCTGTTGCATAGTGGCACCTCGGGTGGAAATAGCATCCTGTAGGAAGGTTCATAGGGTTCGGAATCTCACCCTCCAGGAAGATAGGTGCCATCTTGCGGAGTGGATCAGGCTCCGGGATTGCAGACATAAGTGCCTCGGTGTATGGATGCATCGGGTTCTCGAACAGAGTCCTCTTGTCGGCTTCTTCCACAATCTGCCCCAGGTACATTACAATGATTCTGTCGCTTATATGCTCTACGATGCTCAGGTCATGGGCAATGAAAAGGTAGGTGATGTCCTTGATTGCCTGCATCTCCTTGAACAGGTTGATGATTTCGGCCTGAACCGACACATCAAGGGCCGATACTGATTCATCACACACTACAAACTCCGGGTTTACGGCCAGTGCTCTGGCTATGCCGATTCTTTGGCGCTGGCCGCCGGAGAAGGCGTGGGGGAAACGCCTTAAATGCTCCAGGTTAAGCTTACAGAGATCTGCAATTTCCCGGACCCGTTCATCAATCTCATTTCGGCTCATGGTCTTGTTTGCCACCAGAGTCTCTGCAATTATATCCCGGACTGTCATTCTTGGATTCAAAGATGAGTATGGATCCTGGAATACCATCTGAATCTTTGTCCTGGTTTTCTTCAGCTGCTTTTTGTTCAGCTTAAGGAAATCCACCTGATTCTCATCGGAGAAATTATAAATCACTTCTCCGGAGGTAGGCTCTATAGCACGCAGAATAAGACGCCCCAATGTGGTCTTTCCCGAGCCACTCTCGCCCACAAGCCCCAGAGTCTCGCCCCGTTTTATCTCGAAGGAGACATTGTTCACAGCCTTTACAGACATGGTGCTTTTTCTGAGAAAACCTTTATAAATAGGAAATTCTTTGCTTAAGTTTTTTACCACAAGAATGTTGTCTTCCATATCTATTTCTCCTGTTCAAGGCATCTCCAGCAGTATACGCTGTGTGTGTCTGAGTACTTTTTGATATCAGGGGTCCTGAGGTCGCACAGTCCCTTTATCATCGAAGGGCACCTGGTGCAGAACTTGCACCCTTTCTGGACATCAAACGGACCAGGTATCTGGCCTGGTATTGCTTCCAGTCTGCTGTTCACATGGCTTCCTATCTTCGGTATAGCCTTGAGCAGGTTGATGGTATAAGGATGCCGGGGCTCGTAGAAAATCTCCTCTGCAGTTCCGGCTTCCATTATCTTGCCCAGGTACATAACCTGGATCATATCTGCCATCTGGGCTATTACACCCAGGTTATGGGTTATGAAGATGATGCTCATGTTGAACTCTTCCTGCATATCCTTCATAAGCTTAAGTATCTGTGCCTGTATTGTCACGTCCAAGGATGTGGTGGGCTCATCAGCTATGACTATGGAAGGATTTGTGGAGAGGGCAATTGCGATCATGGCTCTCTGCCGCATACCGCCGGACAGCTCAAAGGAGTACTGGTCAATACGCTTATCAGGATTCGATATTCCCACCTTTGCCAGCATCTCTATCGACCGCTCACGGGCCTCCTGCTTTGTCATGGGGGTGTGGAGCATAAGGCATTCAATCATCTGATGTCCTATGGTGTGGAGCGGCGAGAAGGCGCTCATAGGCTCCTGGAATATCATGCTTATCTCTTTGCCTCTGATATTGCTTAGGATAGGGCTTCTGTCGGGAAGAGCATGAATTTTTATAGGATTGTCAGGATCTTTATAATAGTTGATCTCACCGGTCTTTATCTCTGCTGTCTCGGGCAGAATCCGCATGAAGGCCTGGGCTGTCACGCTTTTCCCGGATCCGCTTTCTCCTACAATTCCCACAGTCGAATTTCTGTCAACGTTGAAGCTTACTCCATCGACAGCCTTCAATACACCTTCCCTAAGGTTGAAATATACTGATAAATCTTTTACTTCAAGCAGTGTTTTTTCATCCATAATTCACCTCAAGACTTTTCTGAATAAGGGTCGGCAGCATCTCTGAGTCCGTCGCCTACAAAGCTGAATGAGAGAACTGCAAGTATTACAAAGATAGAAGGAATAAGCATCCATGGGCTGCTCATTATAGTATCTATATTCTGTGCCGCCTTAAGCAGAACTCCCCAGCTGGTCACCGGTGGTCTGAGGCCCAAGCCCAGGAAGCTCAGGGAGGTCTCGCTCAATATCATGTTAGGGAACGATATAGTCAGGTCAACTATGATATAGCTTATGAAAGTAGGTATCATATGCTTGAATATGATGCGCATATCACTGGCTCCGCACAGCTTTGCAGCTATGATGAAGTCTGCTTCCCGGATAGATATGATCTGGCTTCTTATACGGCGGGCCAGGGTGGTCCAGCCGATAAATCCCAGGATTATGGTCATCATGAAGTAAACTGTCTTGGGGCTCCATTCCTTGGGCATGGCGGCCGCAACACCCATCCACAGCGGATAGGTAGGAATAGAACGGATGAATTCGGTCAGGCGCTGGATGAAGTTATCTACCCATCCTCCGAAATAGCCCGAAATACCACCTATGACAAGGCCAATTACAAATGCGATGAAAAGCCCCAGGACACCGATGGAGAGAGAACTCCTGGTGGCAAATATAGTACGGGAGAAAACATCCCTGGCCATGTTATCAGTTCCCCACAGGTGGACAAATCCTTTCTCCACACCATAGATATGAATGGAACCTGGCAAGATTCCGAAAAGCTTATACTTTTCCCCTTTCACGAAGAATTTAAGCGGCTGGATATTGGTCTCATCAACCACATATTCCATCTTGAGGGTTTCCTTGTTCCTTTCCCTTTTGAAGCCATAGACATGTGGAACAGGAGAGAATTTTCCATCCTCGTTTTTGAATACTACTTTTGAAGGAGGGCAGAATACATTTTCCCCATTTCTCTGGGTGGGGCCATAGGGGGCAAAGAATTCAGGGAACAGTGCAAATATGAGGAATATAGAAAGAATTGTTATTCCGACGATTGAAAGTCTGTGTTTACGGAATCTCCACCAGATGAGCTGCCATTGGGACGCGGTATAATATTTGATTTTTGAATTATCGTCTTGTATCTTCATATCTTTATCCCCAGTCTGATTCTTGGATCCAAGATGGCAAGAAGGATATCAGAAACAAAGGTTCCGATAATTGTCATCAGGCTCATAAAGATAAGCAGCGTTCCTGCAAGGTACATGTCCTGGCTTAAGAGAGCTGTAAGATATAGCGGTCCCATGTCTGGGATAGAGAGGACAACTGCTACAATAGGGGAACCGGAAATTACATATGAAAGTTCCCAGCCAAGGGTACTGGCAATGGGGTTCATTGCAGCTCTGACAGGGTATTTCATAATCAGGGCATTTCCCGATACACCTCTGGCCTTAGCGGCTGTCACATACAGCTTGCTTTTCTCATCCAGCAGTGTGGCGCGCAAGGTTCTTATTACCTTTGCAGTTCCTGCCACAGCCAGAACTACAGCAGCAACCCAGATATGCTTGAGCATGTCCACTACCTTTGCCATGCTCCAGGCCGCATTCTTGAATTCCGGCGAGAAGAGGCCACCTACAGTGGTATGGGTATACTTTGTGCTGAAGTATAGGAGAAGCAATGCCAGCAGGAAAGATGGAATAGAAAGTCCAAGATATCCGGCGAATGTGAAGAAATAATCTCCTAAAGTATACTGCCGCATGGCAGAATAGATTCCTATAGGTATGGCTATCAGATATGTAAAAAGCATGGTCAGGAGAGCAAGATAAGTTGTAAAGGATATTCTTTCACCGATCACAAACAGAACCGGGCTTTTATACCTGAAAGATATTCCAAAGTCTCCGCGGCTTACTATGCCCCATATCCATTTGAAATATCGTTCATGTACCGGCCGGTCCAATCCATATAGTGCTCTCATGTTCTCTATTTCAGCCTTAGAGACCACTTCGCCTTGATCTGACCGTCCTGCCGCAAAATTGTCTGTAAAGTCTCCTGGGGGTAACTCTATTATTATGAATACAACTATTGAAACAAAGAATATTGTGATTAATGTCGATAAAAGTTTTTTAAGAATGAAATTTACCATCAATATCTCCATTAAAAAGGCTGCACTGCCGGTGGGCAGTGCAGCGGAAGATAATTACTGTTCAAGGTACCACTGACATGGTTTTATTGAATATTCGTAGTAGTATGTGTATCCCTTCATAGCAGGATCGATTGCGTTCTTAAGTCTGGATCCAACTACTATTGGTCCCTTGAGGTCATAAACTGTACCGATCAGGAACAGGTTCTTAACTACAATTTCTGACATCTGTCCAGCCAGTTTGTAATATTCCGGAGTACCGAACTCAGTTGTCAGGAACTTCTCATACAGGTTAAAGAGTTTCTTTACATCCTTAGGTGGTTCCATGCCTTCCTTTCCGTTGGTATTGTACCAATTCAGCCATTCAACTCCGCAGCCGAATGAGTCTCCGAACTCAGGAATGAACGGAGAATACTCTCTGTTGTAGAAACTTGAAATCTCAGTTGTTGTAGGAGAGAATATTCCGATATCATGGTCATTGTTAGCCAGAAGCTGCTTATACAGGTCAGTGTTTACTTCCTTGATCTCTGTTCTTACACCGATAGCATCCCAATACTCTTTAAGCATCTCAACCATGATTGCAGGTGAGCCCTGAGTTGTGAATGTTGCATAGATTACCAGAGGCTTGCCATCTGGGCGCAGGCGGAAACCGTCCTTGCCAGTCTTGAGGCCGATCTCATCCAGGAGAGCCTTTGACTTCTCTGGATTGTACTCTGCCATATATTTGGTCATCTCTGGTGTGATGAAGGAACAGGTCAATGGGTTACCTGGTGTGTACTGTGCTGGAGTACCGATTCCAAGGTAAACAATCTCGTTGATCTCATCTCTGTTCAGAGCCAGTGACAATGCCTGCTTGAACTTGATATTGTTGAAGAGCTCTCTGAGAACTGGATCCTTGTGGGTCGGGTTGAGAGCAAATGTTTTTGCAGATGTCAGGCCGTTCTGGATAAGCTTAACCTTATACAGTCCCTTTGATTCATTCTCTTTAAGAGCAGTGTACTGCTGCAGGCTCATACCCTGGTTCTTGCGGTCAACTTCGCCGTTCAATACCTTAAGGGTCATGATTTCCTGATCCTCGTGGAATACTTCATCAATCTCATTGGTGTATGGAAGCTGGTTTCCTGCTGTATCTACAATATGGTAGAATGGGTTGGCTTTGAACAGTCTGTGCTCTGTTGTCTCCTCAACCAGAACATGGGATTCCAGTGTCGGTACAGCAACAGGGAGCTTGCCGGACAGGCAATGAACACAGTCTTTCCAGTCGTTATAATAAACGCCGAAAAGCATTACCCAGTTCTCGAATCCTAAGGAAGCAGCCAGTTTGTCTACATCAGGATTATATTTCTTATGATATTTCATAAGAACATGCTTTGGCTGGAATGGCTGGCAGTAGTAGCTTGCAAGCATGAGCAGGAATCCAGGAGCTGGTACGCTGAATCCGAACTTTACAGTGTATTTGTCTACAACTGTAACCTTCATAGGCTCTCCGCCGAATCTGAACAAGCTGTTAACTTTTCCTGTAAGCTCTTTGTTAAGTTTGATGTCTTCCCACCAGAAGCGGATATCTTCTGTTGTGAAAGGCTCACCGTCAGACCACTTGTGTCCTTCTCTCAGATGGAATGTAAGCTCTGTGAAGTCGCTGTTCCATTCATAATCTTTTGCAATATCTGGAACAATAGCCTTAAGGTCATCTGTCATCCTTACCAGGTTTACATGGCGTATGGAAAGAACTTCTGATGTTCCAGACTCAGGTCCTCTGGACATAGCTCTGTATGTTCCGCCATATTTTCCGATATCATTGTATGGAGGAAGAACAAGAACGTCCTTTGGCAGTCTGTCTGCTACCGGTGGAAGTCCAGCGTTGTCAAAGATCGGGTTCTGCTTGAACTCAAGCTTTTTGCCGCTCAGTTTTTCATACTCTGCAAGGTCATACTGTCCTTTGTATTTTCCTTCAGGTATTCCCTTCATGTCTGCGATTGTAGGAGCGCTGCTGTTGGATTTAGAAGCTTTACTTGCGCTGCCTGAGGCCTTTTCGCCTTTACCGCCGGCAAACAGGCTTAATGCTATGAAAAGCATCAAACAGGTAAATGTTAGTTTCTTCATTTTCATCTCCTTTTGCTGAAATTATATGGCAGGGAAAAGGGGAGGGGTTAGGAGAAAATTACTGTTTTGTTCGGACTATGTTATGTTTTTTGTCCGTATTTATTACGGAAGAAATCTGAAAAAAAGGCCACATCTTTCTGGGATATCTCGACAGGCCCGCCGATAGCCATAGAATTTATATAGACCATTGCAGTCTTCTCAATAATCTGGGATCCGATAAAAGCCTTTGCCAGCGAGACATCGCAGCTTATAGCCCCATGATTGGCAATCAGGGCTCCCTGCCTGCCGTCCAGCGCTTTCAAGCAGGCAAGCGCCATCTCCTTTGTTCCCGGCATGGCATAGTCTGCCACCCGTATGGAGCCTCCCAGAATCTGCACCTGATCCTCGCAGATAGGTGGAATTTCTTTTCTGGCGGTTGCCACTGTCAGGGCATATGTGGAATGGGTATGTACGATACCATTCACTTCGGGCCGATCCTTATAGATATCAGCATGAACAATTGCCTCGATAGAAGGTTTAAGGGATCCCTCGTACTTCAGTGTATCCATATTCACCACGACCATCAGATCCGGGCTAAGACTCTCATAGGCCATTCCCGACGGAGTGATCACCATGAATGTCTCATCTATTCTGGCAGAGATATTCCCCCAGGTGCCAGAGACCAGGCCGCTGCTGTACATATCCAATGCGGTTTTATAGACTTCTGCCTGTGCCAGCTTTGCTTTTTCTCTGTTCATCTTCTTTTCCTCAATAGCGATACTGATACAGCATGTGTTCCCCTTTCAGGAAACGTTTTATATCTGCGACAATCATCCTGGTGTGATTTACCAGGACATCATCGGTTGCTCCGGCGATGTGGGGTGTAATGACAACATTGTCCAGTTCCGTTATATAGGGATGGTTGCTGCGTATAGGTTCGCTTGAATATACATCAAAGGCGGCACCGCGTATTTTTTTCTCACGAAGTGCATCTATAAGTGCTTCCTCGTCAATAACTGCGCCTCTTGATGCATTTATGAAATATGCAGTCGGTTTCATAAGAGAGATCATCTCCCTGCTTACAATGCCTGTAGTTTCAGGTGTGACCTTCAGATGACAGGTGACAAAATCAGATTCTTTCATAAGATCAGCGACACTTTCTGCCTTCCGTACACCGAACTCCTCCACATCTATTTCCCCTACATAAGGGTCGTAGATAAGAAGTTCCATACCTATGGCACGGGCAATTTTACCTACGCGACGGCCAATGCTGCCATATCCAAGGATGCCCAGGGTCTTTCCCTTAAGCTGTGTCCCCTTGAAGACCATATAGGGAGAATCCATAGTCATGTCCCATATTACATCTTTCTTCAGTCCTGCATGTGTTTCTTTGCGGAATTCAGGATCTGCAGTATATCTGCCTTCCTTCAGAGCCCGGTATGCCTGGGGAATGTTACGGGCAACTGCCAGCATAAGGCCTATTGTCATCTCGGCAGTACAGTCTGAATTTCTACCAGGAGTGTAAATGACAGGGATGTTTCTTTCCTTGGCCGCCTGCATATCAACATTGACCGGGGTTGCCCTTGTGCAGGCAATCAGTTTCAGATTCGGGGCTCTCTCAATGACTTTTCTGGTTATATCATCATAACTTGTTATTATGATATCTGCATCTATGGTCTTGGCTACAAGCTCATCTTCGCTGAATTTAGGAAGGCCCAGGGCCCAGCCCTGTTTGTCCACATCTCCCAGCTCATACAAAGGCTTCAGTTCTTTTTCATCATATTCTGCAGAAAAGAAGATCTTCATTCCCCATCTCCTTTATTAAATTATATGATTTCAATTTTTATAAGCGATAGGAGAAAATTACTGTTTTATTCGGACTATGTTATGTTTATGTCAGCCGATTTTAATAAGAATTACACCAAGTACGATGGAGAGGATGCCCGCAATCTTGTTTATGGTGGCTTTCTCCTTAAGGAAGATGAATCCTAAGATTGCACCTATGACTATGGAGGTCTCCCTGATAGGGGTGACATAGCTGGCCTTGGCCTCTGCAAACAGGTAGTAGATCAGGAGGATTATGGTATAGCCGATGAAGCTGCCGTAGCCTATTATGCAGGAATATTTCCATTCGCATCGGAAGGTGTCCCTCATATGGCTGAAGGTGTAACCCCGCTTAAGCATAAGGAATCCGATGGCGAAGCTCATGGCCACAACACCCCGCAAGTTGTAGAGGAAGAGGGGATTTATGCTCTGCACTGCAACCCTGTCCACCAGGTTGTAGCCCACCATGGAAAGTCCGTTGAAAAAGGCGATCTTCTGCCTCTTTATGCTCTCCCATATGTCAGAAAACCTTCTTCCCCGGGAGAGGGCAAAGAGGAATACCCCCAGAAGCACCAGGAAGATGCCCACTATTGCCATGCGTGATACATGCTCGCCCAGGAGTATGGAGCTTAATATGGCGATGAACATGACGCCGGTTCCCCGGGTGACAGGGTAGGCCATGGAGATGTCCGAGCTTTCGTACATGAATACCAGCAGCAGGGTGTTTAGCCCCGCAAATAAGCCTGAGATCAATATGACCGGGATAGCCCGGAGATCCAGACCATAAATGGCCATCAGGACCAAAGTCACAGGCAGTATTGTAAGATGGGATAATGCCAATCCGGTGACCATGACCGAATAATCCCCCGACTTTTTCTTGCTGAAGAAGTTCCAGGTTGCATTAAGGATGCCTGAAATAAGTGTAAACGCAAATATGGTCGGGTTCATTTTTTATAATTATAAAACTGATTTGTGGCATTGGATAGTAAAAAATTACGGTTTTCTCGGACTATGTTATGGAAAAATACCCACTTTACCCAGTAGTTATTTTCCACCAAAGGGTATATATTGGTTATACAGACTAATTAAATGGGGGAACTATGTACGACATAGCAATCATAGGTGCTGGTGTTGTAGGTGCTGCCATTGCCAGAGAGCTTTCCAGATATCAGCTCAAGCTTATTGTGGTTGACAAGGGAAACGATGTCTGCGCAGGAACATCCAAAGCCAACTCTTCTATAGTACATGCTGGATACGATCCAGAGCCGGGTACACTTATGGCCAAGCTTAACAGCGAAGGCAACCCGATGTTTGATAAACTCTGCAAGGAGCTTTCTGTGCCTTTCAACCGGTGCGGCTCTTTTGTAGTTGCCTTCACCGACGAGCAGGTGGAGACATTGAAGGTGCTCCTGGAACGCGGAAAGAAGAACGGCATCCCAGGCCTTGAGATTGTGGATGTGAAGAAGCTTCTTGAGAAGGAGCCTGCGGCAAGCCCCGAGGCTAAGGCTGCCCTTTATGCTCCTACAGCCGGAGTGGTGGACCCTATGCTCCTTACCACAGCCCTCATGGAGAACGCTGTGATGAACGGAGCCGACTATAAGCTGAACTACAAAGTTGACTCCATCGACAAGACTAAGGATGGATATAAGATCAACAGCGCCAGCGGCCCGGTTGAGGCAAAGTGCGTCATCAACGCAGCAGGCGTATACTCAGACATCATCCATAACATGGTTGCATCCCCTGACTTCAGCATAACACCGAAGATCGGCCAGTACTTCCTGCTGGACAAGAGCGAGAACGACAAGATCCAGTCTGTCCTCTTCCCATGTCCTGACAAGAATGGAAAAGGTATCCTGGTGGCACGCTCCGTCCATGGCAACGTAATCCTGGGACCTACATCCGACGTGGACCAGGACAGGGACGACACAGGAACAACCGACGAGGCTCTTAACAGAGTGCGCCAGGGCTGCTCCAAGCTGGTTCCTACCATCACCACCAGAAACTGCATCAGAAACTTCGCCGGCATGCGGGCCGAGCCTTCCACCGGGGACTTCATAATCCGGGAGGTGAAGGATGCTCCTAAGTTCATAGACGTGGCCGGCATCAAGAGCCCAGGCCTTTCCGCAGCTCCTGCCATTGCCCTCTATGTGGTGGACATTGTTAAGAACTGCGGCATAAAGCTGGAGGCCAAGAAAGAGTTCAACCCGATTGTAAAACGGACAGTCTTCATGGAGCTTTCTCCTGCAGAACAGGCAGCCCTTGTAAAGAAAGACCCCCGCTACGGCCGGATCATCTGCCGCTGCGAGCGGATAACAGAAGGGGAGATTGTGGATGAGATCCACCGCCCTATCCCTGCAGTGACACTGGATGCCATAAAGCGGCGCTGCCGCCCTGGAATGGGCCGGTGCCAGGGAGGCTTCTGCGGACCTAAGGTGCACGAGATCCTGGCAAGAGAGCTGGGATGCGAATGGAAGGATATTGTGCTGGACAAGAAAGGTTCATACATCCTTACAGGAAAGACAAAGTAGGAGGGCAGAATGAATTTTGATCTTGTAGTAGTAGGCGGCGGACCTGCCGGAATGGCAGCTGCCCTGGAAGCATATAACAACGGAATCAAGAGCATTGCAATTGTGGAGCGTGACGTTGAGCCGGGCGGAATCCTGCAGCAGTGCATCCACAACGGATTCGGACTCCATGTGTTCAAGGAGGAGCTCACCGGCCCGGAGTATGCACAGCGCTTCATCAACATGACCAAGGATACAGAGATCAAGTACTTCCTTGATACAATCGTGCTGGATATATCTCAGGACAAGACCCTCACTGTCATGAACAGCAAGCAGGGCATCTTCGAGCTCAAGGCAAAGGCAATAGTGCTGGCCATGGGCTGCCGGGAGCGGACAAGAAGCGGCATCGGAATCGCAGGTGACAGACCGTCAGGAGTGTTCACAGCAGGAGCTGCACAGCGGTACATCAACATCGAAGGGCAGATGGTGGGAAAGAAAGTCATCATCCTGGGCTCCGGAGACATCGGAATGATCATGGCCCGCCGTATAGTCCTTGAGGGTGGCGAGGTCATCGCAGTAGTTGCAAGAAGCTCATTCCCCAAGGGACTTACCAGAAACGTGGTGCAGTGTCTTGACCACTACAATATTCCAATGTGGTACAGCCACAACATCGTAGGAATCTACGGCAAGGAAAGAGTAGAGAAAGTAGTTGTGGCAGAGTGCGACAAGAAGACCAAGGCTGTAATCCCGGGCACCGAGAAGGAATATGCCTGCGACACAGTGCTCCTCTCTGTAGGACTTATCCCGGAGAACGAGCTGTCACGGCAGGTGGGAATCAAGATCGACCGGAAGACATCGGGCCCTGTTGTCACCGAATCCATGGAGACCTCTATGGAAGGTGTGTTCGCCTGCGGAAACGTAGTGCATGTACATGACCTGGTTGACTTTGTCACCGAGGAGAGCCGGAAGGCAGGAAGGAATGCTGCAAAGTATATCAAGGGGGAGATAACCAAGAACTCAAAGCCTAACACCTTCAAGGTCACAGGCGGCCTTTCCTATGCAGTTCCCCACATGTTCAGACCCGAGAACCTGGACGATAAGTTCGACATCCTCATGAGAGTGGACCGGGTGTTCGGCAAGTGCTATCTGGTGATCACCGAGGAGGGCAAGGAGCTGGGACGTTATAAGAAGCCTTTCCTGACCCCTGGCGAGATGATAAAGCTTACAGTTCCATCCTCTATCTTCAAAGGAATGGAAGGAAAAGAGATCGGAATCACTGTAGAGCCTGAGGAGGAGAAATAATATGGAATGCGTTGAGAAGAAATTAGTATGTGTCTCCTGTCCTATGGGCTGCAGACTTACAGTAAAGATATGCGGAGATGAGATCACTGTTACAGGCAACACCTGCAAGAGGGGCGAGGTTTACGGCAAGAACGAGGTTACAGACCCCCGCCGTATGATCTGCTCCACAACACGGATCCAGGGCGGTGTGCATCCTGTGGTTCCTGTCAAGACAGACAAGCCGATTCCGGAGAAACTTAAGTTCAAGTGCATGGATGTGATCAACAGCCTTGACCTCAAGTCCCCGGTAGTTGCCGGCGATGTGGTGGCTGCCAACATCCTGGACACAGATGTGAATATTGTGGTCACAAGGAATATGTGATTTTCAGAAAAGCTCGCTGAACTGAACAAGCTGAGTTATTTCTTTTATGATGGGGGCAGGGAAGTTCTGCCGTGGTTTGAGGTTCTCATCCACCAGGACTCCTTTGCCCCCTATTTTTGTGTATGCGATTATAGTCTCAGGAGCATCGTCTGCCAGCAGCACCTGGTCAGGCTCCAGCTTTAGGTCCTCCAGCACATAGCGGAAGGAGCGGGGATCGGGCTTGCCTATGAAATGGCAGAAGGGTAGGTCGTAGATCTTCTGGAAGAAAGGTGTTATCTCAAGGTAGTCCATTACGTTCAGGGCATGGTTTGCCCAGGAGTTCGTGTATATGGAGCAGGGAACCTTCAGCTTGTCCAGCATAGTTATGAGTTCTGCATTCTTTGGAAAGTGCTCCCAGAACCGGGTGGGGTGGATAGCCCTGAAGTAGCCGTAGATGTCGGTGAAGCCATACTTCCGCTGCAGCCAGTCGAGGGTGCTGGCGTAGACCCCGGCGGGGCGCTCTGCCCGCATCCGGGCCGCCTCCTGGGCGGTCACGCCCAGGTAGTCGCCTACAAACTTGTTTATAAGCTTCACCATCTCACCCTCGACCCCGGAGGAGCGGGGGTACAGGGTGTGGTCCACGTCCATAAGTATATGCTTTATCACTGGGGCAGCCTCATCAGGGTTCGGAAGTTACGGGTCACCTGTACCGCCAGCTCCTCCGGCAAGGTGCCGCGCAGACCGGCTATGCAGTCGTAGGTATAGCCTATGAAGCCGCTCCAGTTAGGGTATTTCCGCACCTTCTGGGGTGTGAGGAATGGAGCGTCTGTCTCGGCCAGGATCCGGTCGGCCGGCACCTTGGCTGCAGCTTCCTGAATGCATTCTGATTTCTTGTAGGTGACATTGCCGGAGAAGGAGATATAGAACCCCAGGTCCAGGTACTTCCGGGCCCAGTCCCAGTCGCTGGAGAAGCAGTGTATTATGCCTCCCCGGCCCAGCTTTGCCTCTGCCAGCATGGAGTAGGTGTCCGGGTCTGCCTCCCGGGTGTGTATTATCACAGGCAGGTCGAACTGCTTGGCAATCTCCAGCTGGGCTGCAAAAAGCTCCTTCTGCCGCTCTACGCCGCCGTACTGGAAGTGGTTGTCAAGGCCGATCTCCCCCACAGCCACCAGCTTGCCGCCCCCTGCATTGTCAGCCACCTGCTTCTCCAGCTCCCCAAGCCGCCTCTCAAGGTCCTCCTGGGGCAGCTCCGACTTGCTCACGGAAAGGCCGTCTGTTATGTAGAGCTGCTTGAACTGGTTCACCATGGCAAGCCGATCCTGGAAGGTGTCGGTGTTTGTCCCCACATCCAGGGCCAGCTCAAGGCCGTTATCAACACAGGTCTGGAACAGTCTCTTCCACTCCAGCTCCTTGGTCTGCCACAGTATAAGGTGGGTGTGTGTATCTGCAATGCCGGGGTACAGGTGCACCTGGCCGGCAACTTCTTCTGTAATGCTCATGATAAAAAGTTATTCCTTTTATCCTATTTTGTAAATGGTTTATTCAAATTAACCCTTGACGGTCAGGGCCTGGAAAAGTAAAATAATAAGACCTGCCGGAGTGGTGAAATTGGTAGACACAGGGGACTTAAAATCCCCCGGCCCTTAAAAGCCTTGCGGATTCGAGTTCCGCCTCCGGCATATTGAATAAATGTATTATTGACATTATCGCTCTTTCTTGATAGATTTTTGTCGTTGCATTTATTGTTTGGGCTGCTAGCTCAGCTGGTAGAGCAACGCCCTTTTAAGGCGTGGGTCAATGGTTCGAATCCATTGCAGCTCAGACGCGTCTCCTTCGTCTAGGGGTTAGGACAACGGGTTTTCATCCCGTCAACACTGGTTCGATTCCAGTAGGAGATGCCTATGCTTGCGTCACACTGAATTTTTCGGTGTGACGTTTTTTTTGCCCTTTTGATTTACTAGAAGAAAAGATTGAATATCTGATGACAGTACTTGGCCCACAGGTTTGGGCTTTTGTGCATCTTGGCTATATTCTCGTCGGTCAGCTGTATCTTGTAGGATCTGTTGAAAAGTATCTGATAGAAGAAGTGGCACACCTCTTTGTCCACCTGGTCCAGGTCGTTGTAGCTGATCTGCTTTATGGGGTCGTTCCGCCGGTGGAACAGGAATACAAAGATGGCGTTCTGCACATCCTTGAGATAGGCCTCAAGCCGTTCCTCTATAGTGGTGGGATCGTTTGAGTCCACACCGAAGTTGAGCCAGGGCTGGGTGTCAAGGATGAAATGGCCTATAGGGTCGCTCTTACGGGCTATCCGTATGGTTCCCCGGTTGTAGTTGGTCACCGGATTGCCGTGCTTGTCCAGCACCACCACTGTGCCGTCGGTGTTGACAAAGACCTTGTTCTGCTCCTCGCCCCTCATGCAGTGGATATGGTATTCCTCGGTGTTGTCCAGGATAAAGTAGATTATGGAAAGCTCTCTCTGGGGGATCTCCTGCCTTGTGTCAAAGGAAAGGCCGAACAGGTTGGCAAAATAAGTCATACGGCTTATCCCTTGGGCAGACAAGCTGTAAGCAGAGACAAGGATAATAAAGAAAATGGGAAATATTTTCCTCATCTATTGAATTATATCATGGTAAAAGCGAGTTGTAAAGTTTGGGAAAAAGGGATAACATTCAGGCGGAGTTGCAGAGATGGAAGGAAATATCACAGGTCTTATGACCACCCTTATATTTCAGATCAGCATAATTATTTTCGCAGTAAAGATATTCGGCAGCCTTGCAGAAAGGCTGGGATTCCCGTCGGTGATAGGGGAGCTCCTGTCCGGAGTGGTGATAGGGCCTTTTGCCCTGGGTGCCATTCCTCTCCCGGGTTTCCCCCAGGGTCTTTTCCCTGTCTATTCCGAATCTCTGGCTGTGACTCCGGAGCTCTATGGCTTTGCCATGGTTGCCTCCATCATATTGCTGTTCAACTCCGGCCTTGAGACCGACCTGGGCCTTTTCCTCCGCTATTCGGTAAGAGGCGGAATAATCGGTATCTCCGGTGTAGTATTCTCATTCATATTCGGCGCAGCAACCTGCATGGCAATCCTCCATACCCATTTCTGGGACGAGCGGTGCCTTTTCTTCGGCATAATGTCCACCGCCACATCTGTAGGCATAACAGCCCGCATAATATCTGACAGGAAGAAGATGGATTCCCCCGAGGGAGTCACCACCCTGGCCGCAGCTGTATTCGACGATGTTCTCGGTATTGTGCTCCTGGCCATAGTCATGGGTCTTGTGGCAGCAGTGAACCAGTCCGGAAGCAGCAGCCATCTGAATGCTGCTTCCATACTCAACATAGCAATCCGTGCCTTCGGTATCTGGCTGGGCCTTTCTGCACTGGCACTTATCTGCTCAAAGAGCATTGCCTTCTTCCTTAAGAAATTCCGCAGCTCCTACGATTTCTCCATATTCGCCTTCGGAATAGCCCTCCTGCTTGCAGGAATATTCGAGAAACAGGGGCTTGCAATGATCATCGGCGCCTACATAACAGGCCTTGCCCTCTCCGGCACCGACATAGCGCCAATAATCCACGACCGGCTTGAGGGTGTCACCGCATTCCTGGTGCCGCTGTTCTTCTGCGTAATGGGTATGATGGTCCATGTGGCCAAGCTTTTCGATGCCCATGTCCTCCTCTTCGGTCTGGTCTACACAGTGGCCTGTATCCTTGGAAAGCTTATAGGATGCGGCTGGCCTGCTCTCTATCTTGGCTTCAATATCCACGGTGCTATGCGCATCGGATGCGGCATGGTGCCCCGTGGCGAGGTTGCCCTTATCATAGCTGGTATCGGAATAACAGCCGGAATCCTGAACGAGCAGCTTTTCGGCGTTGTCATCATGATGACACTGGTCACCACCATCATAGCTCCTCCTGCCCTCAGCATCATCCTCAAGAGCAACCAGCGGGGAACAAAGAAGGAGCTCAAGAGCTCTGCCACCAAGACCTGCCACTGGGATTTCAAGACCAGGGAGATCGCCGACCTGGTTACATACATGCTTATCACAGACCTGCGCAAGGATGGTTTCTTCGTGCTCACCATCGACAGCGACAAAGGTATCTACCATGCTCGTATGAACCGGATGGTCTTCACCATAACCCAGCACGGCAAAGGAATCGACATAACCACCAAGGAGCGCCACGAGCAGTTCCTCAAGACATCCATGTACGAAGTTCTCCTGCGGTTCATGGACACCGAGCAGAGCAACCAGCAGCAGCGTGAGGTTGTTGCCGAGGCAAGGAAGGAATCGGCGGAGACCAAGGAGAAGAAGGTGGATATGGAGGTTCTCCAGGGACGTATCTCCAAGGATCTTATCATCTGCAACCTTAAGGCCACCAACAAGGACGAGGCAATCCTGGAGCTTGTGGACCTGGTGAGCACATCGGACAACATCACCGACCGCCAGGTTCTTCTGGACGACATAATGCAGCGGGAGCAGAAGATGAGCACAGGCATGGAGCACGGAATAGCATTCCCACATGCCAAGAGCGAGGGAGTCAAGCATCTTACAATCGCAATAGGAAGGAAGAAGAGCGGAATCGAGTTCGACTCCCTGGACGGTCTGCCATCCCAGATCTTTGTACTTATAGCATCACCAACAGATGAGGCGGCGCCCCACCTTCAGGTTCTTGCGGCAGTATCTGGTGTGCTGAGCCAGGAAGAGAACAGGAAGAAGATATTGGAGGCCAGGAACGCCGATGATATAGCCAAAGTCTTCAGCGCAGAAAGCTCCGTATCATCCTGGTTATAAAGTCCATACTCTCCTGGAAGAAATCCTTTTTCTCCACATCTATGCCGGCAATCTTCGCCACACCCTTTATATCGGTGCGTCCTGTGGCCATCAGCACTTTCCTGTAGAGGGCAGGGAACCTCTTCTTATCCTCAAGATACTTTGCATAAAGCCCTATGGAGAAAAGCTGTCCGAAGGCATAAGGGTAGTTGTAGAACCCCAGGTCGCAGCTGTAGTAGTGGCACTTCACTGCCCACATATATGGATGCAGCTGCTTCGGATCCAGGGCATCGCCGTAGGTGGCCTTCTGGGCGTCCAGCATCATGCCGCACAGGTCTGCTGCGGAGAGGGGGCCATCCTTCTGCTTCTCGAACACAGCCTTCTCGAAATAGAAGCGGCACAGGATATCCACAATCACCTGGGTCACCTCCATAAGGAACATCTCGGTAAGGTACTTCTTCTCAAAGCCCTTTGCCCTGCTTATTGTCGTGTTGTACAGCATGGTCTCGGAGAATATGGACGCAGTCTCGGCCAGTGTCATAGGGTAGGCCCGGGCAAAGGCGCACTCCTCCCGCAGCAGGTGGAAGTGGTATGCATGCCCCAGCTCATGGGCAATAGTCGATACTCCCGAGAATGTAGGGCTGAAGTTGCACATTACCCTGGATTCCTTGGCGATGGGGAAGGATGTGCAGTAGGCGCCTCCCACCTTTCCCTTGTGGGGCGGTGTATCCACCCAGCTGTTGGCAAAGGCGTTCTTTGCAAAGAGCCCCATGTCGTCAGAGAAGTTGCCGAAGGTCTCAATTATATAATCCTTTGCCTCCTCAAAGCTCCATACCTTTGGTGCAAAGCCTTTCTCCCCGATAGGGGCGAAAAGGTCGTAGAAAGCCAGCTTCTTAACACCCAGCAGTTCTGCTTTCTTATTGAGATACTTGCGGAATTCAGGCAGGGACTCCTCCATCACAGAGATCATGGCATCCAGAGTCTTGGCTGACATCCTGGACTGGAACAGAGCCTTGTCCAAAGCGCTCTTCCAGCTGCGGCGTGTGTCCAGTGTGGCCGCAGTCTTCTTAACTCCGTTAAGGGAGTAGGCAAGGGGAATCTCCATGCTCTTCCAGGCGGCCAGCTCTGCCTCGTATGCTTTCTTGCGCACACTGCGGCTCTTGTCGAAGGCCAGGTTCCGCAGCTCTGTTATGCTCTTGCCATCCCCGGTCAGGGCAGATGACACAGCCTCCTGCAGTCTTCCCCAGGCATCGCCACCGGCAGCCTTCATGGCCTGGGCCAGAGATTCCTCGGCATCGGAAAGCTGGTGCTCTGCCTCTGCTAAAGAGTCCTTTATGAACTGGGCACGCTCTGCCAGGATCGGGCTTTTCTTCAGCATGTCAGGAATTGATTTCTTGTATTTTTTAACCAGACTGTTGAAAAGAACATCGCACTCAGCCAGCTTCTGGTGGGCCTCCTCCAGCCGGGATATCTCCCGCAGGGCCCGGGCATCGTCAGTGTTCACAGAGAACACGGCATAGGCGTAGGAGTAGAGATTCTCGAACAGGTCCATGGCCCGTCCCATAAGCTGCACCGCCTCCTCAAGGCTCTCTTTCTTACCCTTGGAGAGCAGCTCCTTAAGTTCAGAACAGATAGCGGCAAAGTCCTTTATATCGCCCTCGTAGGCGCTGTCGTCAAAACTTTTGTAGATGTTTGTAAGATTCCATTTTGGAAGTGTATCAGATGTTTTTTTCATACTTATAAAATAACATAAAAAAAGGCCAGAGTGTATACCCTGGCCCCTTGCATGCATAAAGCAGCAGATTATTTGAAATATCTGTCCAGAAGACCCTTGAGTGCCTTTCCGTGGCGTGCCTCGTCCCGTGCCATCTCGTGAACTGTGTCGTGGATAGCATCTAGGTTGTATTTCTTGGCCAGGGTGGCAAGCTCTGTCTTTCCAGCTGTTGCGCCGTTCTCAGCATCAACACGCATCTGCAGGTTCTTCTTTGTGCTGTCGGTTACAACCTCGCCCAGAAGCTCTGCGAACTTAGCGGCATGCTCTGCCTCTTCGAAAGCAGCCTTCTCCCAGTAGAGTCCGATCTCAGGATATCCTTCTCTGTGTGCAACACGTGCCATAGCCAGGTACATACCAACCTCGCAGCACTCGCCGTCAAAGTTAGCCTTGAGACCCTTGATGATCTGCTCCTGAACATCTGCCGGAACGTCTGGTCCGAACTTCTTTCCTACGCCTACTACATGCTCTGCAGCCCAGCTCATCTCGCCCTCGACCTTCTTCCAGTCAGGTCCAGCATACTTACAAACAGGGCATACTGCAGGTGCAGCAGCTCCCTCGAATACATAACCGCAAACAGGGCATACAAATTTAGCCATCTTATTCCTCCATGTCGTTATTTAAAGCCTTTGTCAGGCAGTTTTTACAGGTTCCGCGCACTGTGATGTTCAGCTCCTCGCACTTGAAGCCGCTCTTCTCCAGCTGACTGCTCAAGCCGTCAAAATCAAAGGTGTAGTCCATGACCATGCCGCATTTTGTGCACACCGCATGGTTGTGGGGCTCTATGGTCCCGTCGTAACGGTCGGCACCGCCGGGCACCTTTATCCTGAGTATCTTTCCCTGCTCTGCCAGCAGGTTCAGGTTCCGGTAGACAGTTCCCATGCTTATGGTGGGATCCACCGCCCGGGTCATGCCATATATCTCAAGGGCAGTAGGGTGTATGAGGTTGGCCTTTACAGTCTTTAGTACAAGTTCACGCTGTTTTGAATATCTCTGTGCTTTCATTAGTAAGAATTATTACTACTAATGTTCTTGATTGTCAAGTAGCCGGACTCAGCTGTCATGGCAAATATGTAGCTGATGGCACCAACCATAAGGCCCAGCATGGAGAAACCGTTGTCCAGCACGACTACAGCCAAGGTCACTGCGATCAGGTTCATGAATACAGCCCAGCCTATGTTCCGGGTTGTCTTCTCGTGGATGTTCACGGAGCGGAGCCATGCGATCACAGGGAAGGTGAACAGGGTGATGGAGATGACCATGAGAGGTGCCTTGCAGAGCTGGGCAAGCTCCGGGGTGAGGCCCGATATGTTTATGAAGATATACTGCCTCACCGGCGGCACAAAGATGCAGAAGAAGCAGATCCCGCATACAACGGCGCAGATCCTGAACACAGCCCTGCGGATCACCTGGTTGTTCTCCTTGGTGCTGAACAGCGCTATTGCTGCCTCCTGGGTGGAGTAGCAGAGGGACCGGAAGACAGAGATTATGGATATGACCTCACCCCATCCGGCCAGGGATTCGGTAGGGAGCAGTCCCCGGGATATGCCGGCGGCTATTATAGGGCGGTCTGCCTCGGTGACGAATGATGTCATGGCAAGGGGCAGATAGAACATGGTAAGGTCTCTCCAGCTCATGGTATCGGGGGTCACTACATTGCGGAGCTCCCTGAGGATAGGGCGGGCAAAGAGGTATGCCGATATGGCGCCTGCTGTGACACCCAGTCTCAGTGCTATGGAGGCCACATAGCAGCCAGGCACGTTCCTGAATGATAGCATGACCACCAGGGCCGCGATGCAGACTATTATCCTTATGACAGTTATCATGGAGACCAGTCCTGTCCTGCCGTT
>JAEEGJ010005874.1_pt1 | contig 37737 bp, 32 predicted proteins | sample 8958761 | NCBI WGS metagenome assembly JAEEGJ01 (sample SAMN16246546, study PRJNA631951) | gut metagenome | biome: gut microbiome; feature: rumen; material: RS-attached | host: Bos | place: Iran: Karaj | collected 2018-10
TGTCATGAAAATGACGAAATAACCAAACCTGATATTAAAGAGGCTAAGGGGCATTTCTTTGTTAATTTCTGATAAAACGGTTGTAATTGGGGGAAAAGTTCGTAACTTTGCAACGATTTGAGGTCAAAAATAACAATCATTAAATAAAGACATGAGGAAAATACAATTTTTATTTGTAGCGGTTGCTTGCACGCTGATGACCAGTTGTGGAAATATGAACCAGGTACTCAGTGCCATCCAGAACGGAAGTGTTATAAACGCCATTACCAGCGTTATTGGTCTTGACAAGGTATCAGCCCAGAACCTTATCGGCTCTTGGACCTACAATGGTCCTGGCTGTGCATTTACCAGTGAGAATCTTCTAGCTAAGGCCGGTGGCGAGGTCGCTGCTGCTCAAATTGAGGAAAAAGTAAAGCCTTACTATCAGCAGGTCGGCATTTCTGCCAGCAACACTCAAATCACCTTCAATCAGGACGGGACCTTCTCATCGAAGATTGCTGGCACAAACTTCAGTGGTACTTACACCTTCGACGAAGCATCGCAGCAAATCAAGTTAAAAGGCCTATTGCTATCTATCAACTGCTACACCAAACGGGAAATCAATGGCATCTCCATTCTGTTTGAAGCCAAGAAACTACTGACCGTGCTTCAAACGATGTCAGCTCTTAGCGGCAATGCCAACCTTCAGACCATTGGTAATCTCAGCAAACAATACGATGGCGTACGTATTGGCTTCGATATGAAGAGATAGTAAAACAAAAATATTCAGGAAGTTCTGCAAAAATATGCAGAAATATTTGGTCGGATGCAAAAATAGTTGTACTTTTGCATCCGATTTTTGAATAAATATACCAAGATGAAGGAAAAGAACAACCGTTTAGAGGCGCTCCGACTTATCATTTCAAGTCAACAACTTGGCAGTCAGGATGAGCTGCTCAATGCGCTTCAGAAAGAAGGTTTCAAACTCACACAAGCCACACTCAGTCGCGATCTCAAGCAATTAAAGGTGGCCAAGGCTGCCACGATGGGCGGCAGTTACATCTATGTTTTGCCCAATGACACGATGTACAAACGCATATCCACACCAAGCAACATTAAAGAGATGATGCAGGTGCCAGGTTTTGTCAGCATCAACTTTTCTGGCAACATGGGTGTCATCAAAACACGTCCTGGCTATGCCAGTGCTATCGCATGGAACATTGATAGCAGCGACATTCCCGAAATCATTGGTACCATTGCTGGCGATGACACAATCTTCATCGTTATCAAAGAAGGCATCAGGCACAAGGAAGTGATTGAAGCCCTGCATGACATCATCCCCAACATGAGATAATTCACTCTTACGCAATAATCGACTTATACGATAAATTCCATGGAACAAGAAATTGAAGTATTAATTGCTGGGCCGGAGCACGAGAAGTACGTCGACACCATCTTAGAAACAATTGCTGACGCTGCAAAAGTTCGAGGCACCGGCATCGCAAAACGCACACATGAATATCTGGCGAAAAAAATGTTAGAGGCAAAGGCGGTCATCGCCTTGACGAAAGACGGCCGATTCGCAGGATTCAGTTATATCGAAACCTGGGAAAACCAGCAATATGTGACAACCTCTGGTCTGATTGTACACCCAGACTTCCGTGGGCACCATGTCGCAAAGCGCATCAAGGATATGACATTCACCTTAGCCCGAACCCGTTGGCCTCATGCCAAGATTTTCTCTTTGACAAGTGGCGCTGCTGTCATGGCGATGAACACAGCCTTAGGCTATCAACCCGTTACTTTTGCTGACCTGACAGAAGACGAAGCCTTCTGGAAAGGCTGCGAGGGCTGCGTCAACGTCGATGTGCTACATCGTACAGGTCGCAAATACTGCATCTGCACAGCGATGCTCTATGATCCGACAGAGCATCTGCCTGCCAAAATTCCCGATGAAGCACTCTCACGCATTCGTCATCTGCAAGAATTAGAAGAACAATAATAATAACAAAAATATGGCAAACAAGAAAGTAGTAGTCGCATTTTCCGGAGGCCTCGACACCTCCTACACAGTCATGAAGTTAGCCCAGGACGGCTGGGATGTTTACGCAGCCTGCGCCAATACTGGTGGATTCAGCGCAGAACAGTTGAAAACCAACGAAGAGAACGCATATAAACTGGGAGCCGTTCAGTATGTAACCCTCGACGTAACACAAGAATATTATGCCAAATCACTGAAATATATGATTTTCGGCAATGTGCTGCGTAATAATTGTTACCCCATCTCAGTCTCCAGCGAACGTATCTTCCAGGCCATTGCCATAGCCCGCTATGCCAAGGAAATCGGTGCTGATGCTATCGCACACGGAAGCACAGGAGCTGGCAATGACCAGATCCGCTTCGACATGACTTTCCTTGTGATGGCGCCAGGTGTAGAAATTATCACTCTGACGCGTGATAAAAAACTGACCCGCAAAGAGGAAGTGGATTTCTTGAACGAGCACGGATTCTTTGCCGACTTCACCAAACTGAAATATTCTTATAATGTAGGAATCTGGGGCACCAGCATTTGTGGCGGCGAACTGCTTGACGCCACACAAGGCCTGCCAGAGGATGCATATCTCAAGCATGTCACAGCTAAAGAACAGGAAACCACATTAAAGATTACTTTTGAGAAAGGTGAGATTGTTGCCGTTAATGGTGAGAAGTTCGACGACAGAATCAAGGCCATCCAGAAGATTGAGGAAATCGGCGCTTCGTATGCAATTGGTCGTGACGCCAATGTGGGCGATACCATTATCGGCATCAAGGGTCGCGTAGGCTTTGAGGCTGCTGCGCCCAAACTCATCATCGAGGCTCATCGCCTGTTGGAGAAGTCCACACTATCAAAGTGGCAGCAATATTGGAAGGACCAGGTAGCCAACTGGTACGGCATGTTCCTCCACGAGAGCCAATATCTGGAGCCCGTCATGCCTGATATCGAGGCCATGCTGACCTCCAGCCAGCGCAATGTGACAGGTACAGCCATTCTAAAGTTGCGTCCATACGGCTTCGAGACGGTAGGTGTCGATTCCGACAACGATCTGACCAAGAGCAAGTTAGGCGAATATGGAGAGACGCAGACAGGTTGGACTGCTGACGAAGCCAAGGGCTTTATCAAAGTCAGTTCCACACCGCTACGTGTTTACTATGGCATTCACAAAGACGAAAAGAGATGATTAAGGTAGGAATATTAGGTGCGGCAGGGTACACAGGCGGAGAACTTATTCGTCTGCTGCTGAACCATCCAGAGGCTGAAATAATCTTTGCCAACTCCGAGAGCAATGCTGGCAATCTCGTTAGCGATGTGCACGAAGGACTCATCGGCGAGACAGACTTGAAGTTCACCGATCAGATGCCCTTCGAGGATATCGACGTTGTATTCTTCTGTTTCGGCCATGGTAAGAGTGAGGCCTTTTTGAAGGAGCACACTATCCCCAACCATGTGAAGATCATCGATCTGGCCCAGGACTTCCGTATCCAAGGCAGCCACGACTATGTCTATGGCCTGCCTGAAATCAACAAGGCCGAGATTGCCCAGGCCCAGCATGTCGCTAACCCTGGCTGTTTTGCGACATGCATTCAGGTTGCCTTGCTACCTGCAGCCCACCTGAACCTGCTCAAGGAGGACGTGGCCGTTAATGCTATCACCGGTTCTACAGGTGCCGGACAGAAACCAGGTGCCACCACGCATTTCTCTTGGCGTAATAACAATCTGAGCATCTACAAGCCCTTCACGCATCAGCATATCGCGGAGATCCGTCAAAGTCTGAAACAAGTACAAGGCTACCTCGATGCCGATATCGACTTCATCCCTTATCGTGGCGACTTTGCCCGCGGTATTTTCTGTACAGCGGTAGTCAAAACGCCAGCCCCAGTGGAAGATGTGATCGAAGCGTACAAGGACTTCTATCGTGATGCGGCCTTCACCCACTATAGCGAGAAGGCCATCGACCTGAAGCAGGTGGTAAACACCAACAAGGCGCTGGTACATGTTGAAAAATACGACAACAAGCTGCTTGTCACCTCATGCATCGACAACCTGTTAAAAGGCGCTGTCGGCCAGGCCATGCAGAACATGAACATTATGTTCGGTATCAACGAAACCGCAGGTCTTCGCCTGAAAGCCTCAGCATTCTAAAGACTTGGCAATAGAAGGAAAAGATTTGCAAATTAATAAAAAGACGTGCGAAAGTGACAGTTTATCGGAATTTTGCAGTATCTTTGCACACGAATTATAATGACTTGACGATATGAAACTATTCGATGTATATCCGCTCTTCGACGTGAACATCGTAAAGGGTAAGGGCTGCAAGGTATGGGACGAGAAAGGCCAGGAATATCTTGACCTCTATGGTGGCCATGCTGTGATCAGCATCGGACACTCTCATCCACATTATATAGAGAAGGTGACCGAACAGCTCAGTAAGATTGGGTTCTATTCCAATTCGGTGATTAATAAGTTGCAGGTGCAACTCGCAGAACGTCTAGGAAAGATCTGTGGTTATGACGACTATCAGTTGTTCCTGATTAACTCAGGTGCTGAAGCCAATGAAAACGCCCTAAAGTTGGCATCTTTCAAGACAGGAAACACCCGTGTACTAAGTTGTGAGAAAGCTTTCCACGGACGTACCTCACTAGCTGTGGAGGTGACAAACAATCCCAAAATCGTGGCCCCCATCAACGATAACCACCATGTGCGCTTCCTGCCGTTGAATGATCTGGAGCCGTGGGTGCGTGAGCTATCAAAAGGTGGCGTTGCAGCTGTTATTCTGGAGTGCATCCAGGGTGTGGGTGGCATTCAAATGGCCACACCAGAGTTCGCTCAAGGTTTGGCATATGCCTGCAAACGTTACGGAGCTGTGCTGATCTGCGACGAAATACAATGTGGCTACGGACGAAGTGGCAAGTTCTTTGCTCACCAGTGGCTGGGTATCAAGCCTGACATCATCACTGTAGCTAAGGGCATCGCCAACGGATTCCCTATGGGGGCCGTACTTATCTCACCTGATTTCGAATCCGTCTACGGACAGTTGGGAACCACCTTTGGCGGCAATCATCTAGCCTGTGCTGCAGCCCTCGCTGTTCTTGATGTGTTCGAGGATGAGGGACTGGTGGAGAATGCCCGCGTCATAGGTGACTACCTCATGGAAGGCATTCGTAATATTGGCAGCTCGCACATCAAAGAGGTACGAGGCCGCGGACTGATGATTGGCATTGAGTTGGATATGCCCCACGCAATGGTACGTAAACCCCTCATCAAACATGAGCACTGCTTTACAGGCTGCGCCGGACAGAACATTCTGCGTCTGTTGCCGCCACTCTGTCTCACAAAAGCAGAGGCCGATGACTTTATTGAGAGGTTGATCAGGGTTAAACCAGAGGAAGACTGAAGATTATGAAAATAGCTGTGATAGGTGCAGGTGCCATGGGTGGCGCCACCGTTGAGGGTCTCATCAAAGGCCAACAATTCAAAAACGAAGACATCACCGTCAGCGATCCCTCACAGGCTGTGGTGGAAAAGTTTGCAGAGACTGGTGTCAGTGTGACGACAGATAATAAATTAGCAGCAGATACAGCTGACATCGTCTGCGTTGTTGTCAAGCCTTGGCTCGTGGAGCGGGTGCTGGAAGACATCAAACCCGAACTAAATCCCAAGAAGCAGATTCTGATAGTGATTGCAGCCGGCATTTCCTCAGCAAACATCAAGGAATGGCTAGGCGAGCAATGTCCTCCCCTATTCCTCGTGATTCCCAACATTGCAATTGCTGAGATGGCCTCAATGACTTTCGTTGTGCCTGTCGGAGCATCCGAACAAGACACCCAGACTGTGATCGACATTTTTAATGAAATGGGCAGCACACTGATCACCGATGAGCAGCACCTTGCTGCCGGCACAACCCTGGCCTCCTGTGGTATCGCCTATGCCATGCGTTATATCCGTGCAGCAGCTGAAGGTGGTGTAGAACTAGGATTCAAGGCCGATGATGCTAAAGCCATTGTTATGCAGACGATGAAAGGTGCCGTAGAACTACTCGAAGCCAGCGGGTTGCATCCCGAAGCAGCCATCGACCTTGTGACGACTCCTGGTGGTGTAACCATCAAGGGTCTCAACGAGATGGAACATGCCGGTTTTACCTCGGCCGTCATCCGAGGACTGAAAGCGGGAGCAAAATAATGGTAAGATGTATAAATAAGAAGTAAAAAAGATATGGACGAACAATTAAAACAAATAGGTGAGCGTTTGCGCGGACTACGCGATGTGCTCGACATTCCTGTGAGCGAGATGGCAGAGACCATCGGGATGGATACGGAGAAGTACGAGAAGATTGAGGCAGGTGAACTCGACATCACGATTTCTAACCTGATGAAGATTGCTCACAAATACGGCGTCTCGACTGAGGAACTTATCTTCGCTGAGTCGCCCCACATGAAATCATATTACGTGACGCGAAAGGGACAAGGTATGTCCATCGAGCGCACAAAGGCTTATAAGTATCAGTCGCTCGTTGGCGGTTTTGTGGGGCATAAAGCCGACGTATTCATCGTCACCGTAGAGCCTAAGCCTGGTGTTCGCACCATCTATAAGAACTCGCATCCTGGCCAGGAGTTCAATCTTATCCTGGAGGGTAAGATGGAGCTCTATATCGGCGGCAAGACCATCATTCTGGAAGAGGGCGACAGCATCTATTTCGACGCCACTAAACCCCATGGTATGCTGGCTATCGGCGACAAATCCGTGAAATTCCTTGCATTCACAGTAGAATAAACTAGACTAACATGATAGAAAGATTTTTGAAACAGACGAAGTTCACGTCTGTAGAAGATTACAATAAGAATCTGGAGTTCATCATTCCTGAGAATTTCAATTTCGCCTACGATGTGATGGACGCGTGGGCTGAGGAGGCACCTGAGAAGCTTGCCATCCTCTGGACCAACGATCAGGGTGAAGAGATTCGCACTACTTACGGACAACTGAAGGAGCAGACTGATCAAGCCGCCAGTTATCTGATGTCATTAGGCATCGGCAAGAATGATCCCGTGATGCTCATTCTGAAGCGCCGCTACGAGTGGTGGGTGGTAATGCTCGCCCTCTGTAAAATCGGTGCCATCGTGATTCCTGCTACCCACATGCTGACGAAGCATGATATCGTATATCGTAATACCCGCGCCTCAGTCAAGGCCATCATCTGCGTAGATGATCCCTATGTTGTCAGCCAGATACAGTTGGCCATGTCTGAGAGCCCCACGGTAAAACAGTATATCGCCATCACCGATCATGGCAAGCCCATCCCAGAGGGCTTCCGCGACTGGCAGAGTGAGTGGCTGCATGCTCCGAAGTTCGTACGTCCGGCCTTCGTCAATGAAAACGATGATACCATGTTGATGTACTTCACTTCAGGCACCAGCGGTGAGCCTAAGATGGTCGCCCATGATTACCTCTATGCCATGGGCCATCTGTCTACGGGTGTCTTTTGGCATAATCTCCATGAGGGTTCCCTTCACCTGACGGTAGCCGATACCGGCTGGGGAAAGGCCGTATGGGGAAAATTTTATGGTCAGTGGTTTGCCGGTGCAACGGTGTTCGTATTCGACCATGAGAAGTTCAATGCCGACACCCTCCTCCGACAGATGGAGAAATATCATGTCACCTCGTTCTGCGCCCCACCCACCATCTACCGCTTTATGATTCGCGAAGACCTTTCGAAATACGATCTGTCGAGTCTCGAATACTGCACCACTGCTGGTGAAGCCCTCAACCCTGCCGTCTTCGATAAGTTCTTTGAGAAGACGGGTATCAGGATGATGGAAGGTTTCGGACAAACGGAAACCACCATGACACTTGGCACCTTCCCCTGGATGACGCCGAAGCCGGGTTCTATGGGTATCCCCAATGCCCAATACAACATCGACCTCATCCGTGCAGACGGTACCCCATGTGAGGATGGTGAGAAGGGCGAGATTGTTGTTCGTGTAGGCGACCGTAAGCCAATTGGTCTCTTTAAATATTACTATCGTGACGAGGAACTCACCCGTGAGGCCTGGCACGACGGTCTCTATCATACAGGCGACATGGCCTGGCGCGATGAGGACGGCTACTACTGGTTTGAGGGTCGTATCGACGATGTAATCAAGAGTTCCGGCTACCGCATTGGCCCATTCGAGGTGGAGAGCGCCCTTATGACGCACCCCGCTGTAGTAGAGTGCGCCATCACCGGTGTTCCCGACGATATCCGTGGTATGGTAGTCAAGGCGACCGTCGTACTCGGCAAGGAATGGAAGGACAAGGCCGGTGAGGATCTTATTAAAGAGCTGCAGCAGCATGTCAAGAAAGAGACGGCACCCTACAAATACCCACGTATCGTAGAGTTCGTCGACGAACTGCCAAAAACCATTTCCGGTAAGATCCGTCGTGTGGAAATCCGCAAGAAGGACGCTGAGAAGTAAATATGGCGGCGCATAACGAACTGGGCAAGTGGGGCGAGGACCTGGCAGTAGCCTATCTGCAAGGAAAAGACTACACCATCATTGAACGTGACTGGAAGTCAGGACATCGTGACATTGACATCATCGCCAAAGATGAAACGGGGACCATTGTGTTTGTAGAAGTAAAGACACGCCGCAACCGGGTATTTGGCGAACCAGAGGACGCTATCGACTACAAGAAAATGCAGAGTCTCCAGCAGGCCATCAACCATTATGTCAAGTTCCGCCGTATCAACAGCGAGGTGCGCTTCGATATCATCAGCATCGTTGGCACAATAGGATCGGAACCGTCAATCAATCACATCAAAGATGTAGCATTGATATAGAGGATAGAGAAATGAAAAAAAGAATAGTAATTAAGATTGGCTCGAATGTACTGACACGTCAGGACGGCAAACTCGATGTCACCCGTATGTCGGCGCTGGTAGATCAGGTAGCTTGGCTCCGTAAGCAAGGCATTGAGGTAATCCTCGTCTCCTCTGGAGCCGTAGCTTGTGGACGAAGGGAACTGATTGTCGACCACTCTCTCGACTCCGTAGAGCAGCGACAGCTGTTCTCTGCCGTGGGACAGGTGAAACTTGTGGGACTCTACTACGACCTTTTCCGCGAATTTGGTATCCACGTCGGACAGGTACTGACCATGAAGGAGAACTTCGAACCCGGCGAGCAATACCGCAACCAACAGGCATGTATGACAGTAATGCTGGAGAACAACGTTCTACCCATTGTCAATGAGAATGACACTGTTTCAGTCACCGAGCTAATGTTCACAGATAATGACGAACTTTCAGGCCTTATCGCACAAATGATGCAGGCCGACACACTCATTCTGCTTTCAAATATTGATGGCATTTTCACCACCCATCCTGACGACCCTGCAGCAGAACTAATCCGGGAAGTTGCCCCTGGACGTGACCTTTCTGAATACATCCAACCCGAAAAGAGCGCTTTTGGTCGTGGTGGCATGCATTCCAAGTACACCACTGCCAGCAAGGTCTCCCAGGCCGGCATCCGCGTCATCATCGCCAATGGTGAACGCGAGAACATCCTTATCGATTTAATAGAGCATAAAGATAAAACCCCACATACAGAATTCCTATCATGCAACTGAAAGAGACATTTGAAAGCGTAAAGCGGGCGAGCAAGACATTGGCCCTGCTGAGCGACGAACAGCGGAATGAGATTCTTTTGGCCGTGGCTGATGCCATCCTTAACGACAAGGAGCGTATCCTCAAGGCGAATCATGAAGACCTGGCGAAGATGGATCCATCAAGTCCCCTTTACGATCGTCTTCAATTGACAGAGAGCCGATTGGAAGGTATCGCTGCCGATATGCGCAATGTCGCAACATTACCTTCACCTTTAGGACATATCACCAAACAGAAGACACTGCCTAATGGTCTGCGACTCTGTCGTGTCAGTGTGCCCTTCGGTGTCATCGGTATGATCTACGAGGCTCGTCCCAACGTTACCTTCGATGTCTTCTCACTCTGTTTCAAGAGTGGCAACGCCTGTGTACTGAAAGGCGGCAAGGATGCCGACTGTTCCAACCGTGAGGAGGTTGCCCTGATTCATGAGATTCTGGAGAAATATGGAGTATCGAAGGATGTCGTTGCCCTACTGCCTGCTACCCATGAGGCCACAGGCGAGATGCTCAACGCCATTGGATACGTGGACCTCTGCATTCCCCGTGGAGGCCGCAAGCTCATCGACTTTGTTCGTGATACGGCCCGCATCCCGGTCATCGAGACGGGTGCCGGCGTAGTGAATACTTATTTCGATAAAGAGGGTGATTTGGAAATGGGTCGTGCCATCATCAATAATGCCAAGACACGCCGCGTGTCAGTCTGCAATGCACTAGATTGTCTTCTAGTCCACCAAGATCGTCTTGATGATCTAGGGTCTCTTGTCGCTCCTATGGCAGAAAAAAACGTCATCATCTATGCCGACAATCGCGCCTATGCTGCCCTCAATGGCAAATATCCCTATCTGGAGCATGCTACAGCAGACAGTTTCGGCACGGAGTTCATGGATTATAAACTTGCCATCAAGACTGTCGACTCTTTGGAGGAGGCCCTTGCCCACATCGATGAGAATGGTTCCGGACACAGTGAGTCGATCATCACGATGAACGAAACCACAGCCCGCAAATTCCAGATGCATATTGATGCGGCCTGCGTCTATTGGAATGCCCCTACATCATTTACCGACGGTGCTCAGTTCGGCCTTGGTGCTGAGATTGGCATCTCTACCCAGAAGCTTGGCCCACGCGGACCTATGGCTCTCGAAGAGATATGCACCTATAAATGGCTCATTGAAGGTGAAGGACAAACACGTCCATAATAGATAATTAATATTGATATGATGAAAAGTTTTATTAATGTTTCCGATATCGGCCCGCTGGATAAGGCGATGGCTGAAGCTTTTGAGATTAAGAACGATCGTTACAAGTATCAGCATTTGGGAAAGAACAAAACCCTGATGATGATTTTCTTTAATAACAGCCTACGCACCCGTCTTTCGACCCAGAAGGCAGCCATGAACCTCGGCATGAATGTCATCGTGCTCGACGTAAATGCAGGTGCCTGGAAACTCGAAACTGAACGCGGTGTCATCATGGATGGCGACAAGAGTGAACATCTGCTTGAGGCCATCCCCGTGATGGGGTGTTACTGCGACCTTATCGGCGTCCGCAGCTTTGCCGGTCTCACCAACCGTGAATACGACTATGCCGAGACCGTTCTGCAGCAGTTTATCAAATATAGTGGCCGTCCCGTCTTCGCCATGGAAACAGCCACCGTTCATCCGCTGCAAGCCTTCGCCGACCTCATCACCATTGAGGAGTACAAAGTGGTCGAGCGCCCGAAAGTCGTCCTGACATGGGCACCCCATTGCCGTGCCTTACCGCAGGCCGTTCCCAACAGTTTTGCCCAATGGATGAATGCCGCTCCCGATGTGGATCTCGTCATTACCCACCCTGAGGGCTACGAGCTCGACCCACAGTTCGTGGGCAATGCCGTCGTGGAGTACGACCAGAAGAAAGCCTTCGAGGGGGCAGATTTCATCTATGCCAAGAACTGGAGTAACCCGGGCGTGACCAATCCCGCCGACTATGGTAAGATTACTTCTAAGGATATGTCATGGACGGTCGACACCGAGCACATGTCATGGACCAACAACGGTAAGTTCATGCACTGCCTGCCCGTACGCCGTAACCTCATTGTGACCGACGATGTCATCGAGAGCCCTAATAGCCTTGTCATCCCCGAGGCAGCTAACCGCGAAATAAGCTGTTCTGTTGTCATCAAACGTATGCTTGAAGCCTTATAAGCATGATCTCATTCGAATGTGACTATAACAACGGTGCCTGTCAGCAGGTGATTGACAACCTCGTCAGGTTTAACGACGCAAAACCTACGCCCTATGGTTTTGACGAGTTCTCAGAGCGGGCTAAAGCCCTTATCCGCAAGGCTTGTGGTCTGCCCGATGCCCAAATCTTTTTCCTCACGGGTGGCACCCAGACCAATGCTACGACCATCGACTCGATGCTCTATCAGTACGAGGGCGTTATCTGTGTGGGTAGCGGTCATATCAACGTCCACGAGGCCGGTGCTGTGGAGTTCACGGAACATAAGATCATCACATTGCCAGACACTGATGGCAAACTGGAGGCAAAAGTACTCGACAAATATCTCGACGATTATATGCACGACGGCAACAAGGACCATGCCGTACACCCAGGACTCGTCTATATCACCTTTCCCACCGAGTTCGGCACGCTCTACAGTGCCAAGGAATTGAATGACATCTACCAGGTCTGTCAAAGCTATGAGATTCCCCTTTACATCGACGGTGCCCGTCTGGGCTATGGTCTGATGGCAGCTGACAATGACATCACCCTACCTTATCTGGCTCGTCATTGCGACGTTTTTTATATCGGCGGTACGAAAATCGGTGCCCTCTGTGGCGAAGCTGTGGTCTTTACAAACCGCAAGGCCCACAAACACTTCTTCTCCATCCAGAAACAGCACGGTGCCGTGATTGCTAAAGGTGCGCTCATCGGCTTGCAGTTCGAGGCTCTGTTTACCGACGACCTATATTTCAAGCTCTCTGAGCATGCCATTAAAATGGCCATGCGGATGAAGGAAATCTTCACCAGAAAAGGCTTTAAGTTCCTTGTCGACTCACCAACCAACCAGCAGTTTGTCATCATCAATAACGAACAGGCTGAGCGTCTTGGCCAGAAAGTCGCATTCACCCATTTCGGCCAGACAGACCATTATCATACCATCTGTCGTTTTGTCACCAGTTGGGCCACAACTGATGAAGAAATCGATACGCTCGAAAATATTCTAAACCAATAAAGGGTACCGCTGACAATCATTGTAAAAAGTATGCAGTTTACGCCTGTGTACTTTTTACACTTATTCAACCTTTTAACACTATTTGTGTACTTTTCGAATACAAAAATGCCAAAAAAAGCAAAATAGTATCAGTAATAATCATATAATGTTATATCCATTTCGGCATTTTAGCGTAACTTTGCAGCGTGTATTCTAACTAAGAACTACATTCTAACATAATAATAACTTAAGTATGAACAAAACTTTTAGGAAAACAGCGCTATTGGCGGGTGCATTCTCCCTGTTGGGATTGTGTTACTCACCTAAGGCCTATGCCGCTGACGCTCCTCAAGAAGTGCAGCAGGCGAAGAAGATCACAGGTACTGTGGTCGACGCGATGGGTCCCGTCATCGGTGCCAGTGTTGTTGTGAAAGGTACTACGAACGGTGTTGCCACCGATTTCGACGGTAACTTCTCGCTTGACGCCAGCCCGGGTCAGACCTTGGTTATCTCTTACATTGGTTATCTGTCCAAGGAGATTAAAATCACCTCCGCTCAGAGCAAGTACAATGTCACCCTCGAAGAGGACAAGCAGATGCTCGAGGAAGTGGTGGTTATTGCCTATGGTCAGCAGAAGAAAGTTACTATCACTGGTGCCGTTTCTGCCGTAGGTGGTGATGAACTGCTGAAGGCACCTGTAGCTAGCGTGGCCAACGCCCTACAAGGTAAACTGCCCGGTATGTCAGTGGTACAACCTTCAGGTATGCCTGGTGCCGATGAGCCCGTCATCCGTGTACGTGGAACAGGCTCACTGAACAGTGCCGAGCCTCTGGTACTTGTCGACGGTGTAGAGCGTTCTTTCGGACAGCTTGACCCTAATGAGATCCAAGACATCTCTATCCTGAAGGACGCCTCAGCCACAGCTGTATTCGGTGTACGTGGTGCGAATGGAGTCATCCTCGTTACCACCAAGCGCGGTACGCCTGGTAAGGCCTCTGTAACCGTCTCGGCCAGTGCTGCTGTACAGCAGATTGCCAAGTTCGTAGATTTCGCAGACTCTTATACTTATGGAAAGATGTGGAACTATTCTGCCATCACCGATGCTCTTCCCGTAAGCCAGTGGCCTGGTAGCGCAACCATTGCCGACTACACGCCATACGCAGAAACAGGTATCCGTTTTAGCCAAGACGTGATGGAGCATTTCCGCACAGGTGACATGCCCACAACATTCCCCAATACCGACTGGATTGGCTATATGATGAATGATGCAGCATGGCAGGAGCAAGTCAACGTGAATGTGAACGGAGGTACTGAGAAAATGAGATATTTTGTCTCTGCAGGTTTCCTGAATCAGAACTCCCTCTTCAAGACCTTCTCAAACAATGATGACGAGACCTTCAAATACAATCGTTTCAACTATCGTGCCAACTTGGACATTGATGTTTCGAAGTACAGCCAATTAGCACTCACGTTGGGCGGACGTGTACAAAACCGTACCACAATGGGTGGTGGCGAGGGATTCCTTTTCCGCTATCTGCAGGGAGCCACGCCATACGCAGGTATCGGTGTTGATGACCAAGGTCGCCATATCGTAGCCGATGAAGCCATTGTAGGTCCCTACGACCGTGATGCTCTCTCCAACTATTATGACTTAGGATATGTGAACGAGAGTACAAACGTATTGAACCTCGACCTCCAGTACAAACTCGACATGAGTTTCATTACCCCAGGTCTGGATTTCAAGATCAAGGGTTCCTACAACACCGAATATACAGCCCGCAAGAACCGCCAGAATGGATTCGGTACAGGTGTTACCTACGTAGCAACACTCGACAATGGTAAAGAGGTGCTCCGCAAGGAAAATATTACTTGGCCACTGCCGTACAATGAAGCCAAATGGGGAAGTCGAAACTGGTATGCTGAGGCAAGTTTCAACTATTCCCGCAAGTTCGGCAGTCACAATGTGGGTGCGCTGATTCTTTACAACCAGAGTAAGACTTATTATCCCTGGGATTCCGACAACAGCCTATATCAGTCGATTCCTAAAGGTTATGTAGGACTCGTAGGCCGCATAACCTATGACTATGACACACGTTACATGATCGACTTCAATATCGGTTACAATGGTTCTGAGAACTTTGCCGAAGGAAAACGCTACGGCACCTTCCCATCATTCTCCGTAGGATGGATACCATCGAACGAAAAGTTCTGGGAGCCTATTAAGAAATATATTGGTTACTTGAAACTGCGTGGTTCATGGGGTAAGGTCGGTAACGACAACACCAATGGTGCCCGTTTCCTATACCTGCCAGGAGCTTGGCAGTTCTTCCAAGGTTCAATGACCACTAACCCACAAGTTCGAGGTGCCAACTTCGGTACGAGTGGCAACTGGCTGCAGGCCGTGAGAGAGTTGACTGCTGGTAACCCCGACGTAACATGGGAAACTGCTTCGAAGATCAATCTGGGTGTAGATGCTGCTTTCATCAACGACCGACTGACAGTAAACCTTGACTTGTTCTGGGAAGACCGTAAAGACATTCTGGTATCAAATGCCTCCCTACTGCCTGCTGTAACCAGTCTCCCCGCAAGCCGTGTCAATCAGGGTCGCGTGAAGAATCATGGTTATGAGTTGACTCTGAAATGGGCCGACAAGATTGATGACTTCCGTTATAGCATCAGCCCTAGTATCGCTTTTGCCCGCAATAAGGTAATTGAGATGCTCGAGGTGCCGCCCTTGTATGAATATCTGAGCCGCACAGGACTGCCGGTAGGCCAACGCTTCGGTTATGACCTCTTTGAATTCTATCAGCCGGGCACTGAGGAGCGCTATCAGGCAGCCTACGGTACAGCGATGCCCGACCAGAAAATTGAGCTAAAATATGGTGATGCTGTCTATGTAGACCTGAATGGCGATGGCACTATTGACCAAAACGACCAGAAACCCCTTGGTTATACTGACCAGCCAGAAATCACCTGGTCTGTCAATGCCAGCCTGAATTGGAAGGGGCTCGACTTCTCGATGCTCTGGGTAGGTGCCGACAACACGAGCCGTGCCCTGAATGGTTACTTCCGCGATCAGTTCGGTTCTACCAACACGTCGGCACTGGCACAGTGGGTAGCCGACAACTCTTGGACAGAGGACAACCCAGGTGCCATTTTGCCCCGTATTTCATTCACCAACCGCGTTCACAACAACCGCGATTCACGTGCGTGGATCATCGACTCTAAATATGTGCGCTTGAAGAATGTGGAGATTGGTTATTCATTTAACAAACCCAAATTCTTGCCACTGCTCAACTACGTGAGAATCTATGCCTCTGGTCAGAACCTGCTGACATTCGCCGACTTCAAGGGCAACGACCCCGAAGCCCCGGGTTCAGGACTTGACTTCGGTGTACGCTATCCTATGACACGCGTATACAATTTTGGCCTGCAAGTGAACTTCTAAGGTTAAAAGTAAAAAGTAAAAAGGAAAAAATATGAAAAAGATATTTAATTACATATTGGCTTTGGGGATGACGACAGGCGTTTTCACAGCATGTGTCGACGATATCAATGTGGGTAATGCCTTCCTGGAGAAAGCCCCAGGTGTCGACGTGAATATCGACACAGTGTTCTCCAAGGCCGAATACGCCCGCAATTTCCTGTGGAGTGCCTACGGACAGCTCTACTGTACCTACACCTCAGGAAACATGATGAACGGTGCGCCCATCGACGTGCTATCCGACTCCTATCATTGTTATGTTGGTTGGGGCGGCCCCATTCAGAGTTATTATCCCGGAGGCTTGACTGAGGATGCTCAGGATACGGATAATGGAAACTTCATGGGAAAATTCTCTTATTCTACAAAGGGATTAGGTCAAGATGCCGGCGGACGCGTATCCATCTATGAGACCGTGCGCAAATGTTGGCAGATTATCGAGAATATCGATAAAGTTCCCGACATGAACGATACGGAGAAGAGTTGTCTGCGTGGCGAGACCTATACCATCATGGCCAGCCGCTATTTCGACGCCTTCCGTAATTTCGGCGGACTGTGCCTCGTCAGAAAGGCATACCCTGTAGGAGAAGATTTCACTGAAGGCCGCAGTACAGCCTGGCAGACGGTGGAGTTCATCGATTCACTGATTCAGTGCGCTATTGATGAGCCCGGTTACAGATGGAACGTTCCTGATGCAGATATCGGTCAGTGGTCAGGCCGTCTGACAAAGGCTTCGGCTCGCGCCCTCCGTGCCAAGGTCTGGATGTTTGCCGCATCACCGCTGTTTAACAACGACAAGCCTTATATGACATACGACAAGAAGCCCACTGGCTTGGAGGATGAACTCCATGTATGGTTTGGCAAGAAAGACCCGTCTTTGTGGAATCGCTGTCTGCAGGCATGCAATGATTTCTTCGCAGACAATGCTGCCAATGGCAACTATTATCAGTTGGTTCAGCCAACATCTCAGGACGAGGCAGGCTATCGTACAGCCTATCGTCGTGCCTACCGCTACCGCAACGATGCCACCCATCATGAAAAGATCTTCGATGCCCATCCTACACAGTTGTTCTCCAGTTCCGTACAAGACGGCAACGTGAACAACGGATGGGGTTGGGGCTGGGCTGGTTTCACCATCGACTGTGTACGTCAGGGCGGTCAGGTTCCCACCAACGAACTGATGGAATGCTTCGGCATGCAAGACGGACGCAACTTCCCGTATGAGAATCTCTACGGCGCTGGCAAGAATCCTGACCATATAGACATGTTTGCTGACCGTGACCCACGTCTGTACGAGACAATGGTGGTTCCTAGACACAATCTACCTGCAGGCTTTGACTATGCAGGTGCTTCATACAACGACCCCTGGGTTGGTGGTTGTCTGCAAAACAACAGCAACTTCAACAACAACTCCGATGATGTGGCATCAGGCTACTGTAAGTTCAAGTGGTTCCTCGACTATAAGGGCGGCAACCGATACGACGACGAGTACATCGGCGTATCCTATATCCGTTTGGCCGAGATGTACCTCATCAGTGCAGAAGCTAAGGCTGAGACGGGTGACCTCCGTGGTGCCCTGGATGACATTCACGTCGTCCGCAGCCGTGTAGGCTTGGGCCGCTTGGAGGAGAAGAATCCGGAGCTGAACCTGACTTCCAACAAGGAGAACCTCATCAACGAAATCCTTCGTGAGCGTAACTGTGAAATCGGCGCAGAATGTGGTGACCGTCTGTACGACATGGTTCGCCGTATGCGTGAAGACCTCTTCACAAAGCCACTCCATGAAATTCGAATCTATCGTCTCGACAGTGCCGGTAACCGCATGACAGACGGTGATACCCAATGGGATCCTTCTACACCTTGGCCGAATTTTGAATATGAGAAACCGGAAATCGTTGTTGGACACCGCCGCTGGTGGGATCCCGGCTATTGGACCAACAAGTGGTATATCGATCCTGTCTCTCGTGTTGAGATTCAGAAAGGTTATGGACTAACTCAGAATCCTGGATGGTAATTTCTCTTTAGACATAAGAACATAAGTACATATTATATATATAAGAGATTATGAAGATTAAAAATATATTTATATATACCTTGGTGGGACTCTGCAGTGCACCGATGGCAGTAAATGCCCAAGTGACGCTGAGCGACAAGTCGTCGCAGAAGGTAGATTTAGGCTATGGCGTTGAGCAGTCTGAATTACTCACTACAGCGGCAGCAACCACCATCACGGCTGAAGAGCTTCGCCGCACATCAGCCATCAGCTTAGCAGATGCTCTCTATGGTAAGCTCCTCGGCCTGAATGCCTACCAAAACACTGGTTTCAAGGGCGAGGAAGGCCGTGGCGCAACGTTTAACATCCGTGGCATCCAAACCACAGCCAAGAATGGTACACAAATCTACAGGGACGGCCAATATCAGGATATCCCCGGAGAGGCCGGCATATTGATTCTCGTAGACGGTGTGGAACGGCCTATCGACCGTCTGTCTGTTGAGGAGGTGGAAAGTGTTACCGTATTGAAAGATGCCGCAGCCGTGGCGCTCTACGGACATGAAGCCATCAATGGCGTACTGCTGGTAAAGACCAAGCACGGCACAAAAGACGGGAAATACCACTTTAAGGTAGGTGCTTCTCACAAGATACAGTTCGATCCACTGTCAGCAGACATGGTGGACGCCTACGGTTATGCTAATGCCCTAAACAAAGCTCGCTTGAACGACGGTCTTACCCCCGCCTATACCGAAGCAGAACTGCAGAAGTTCAAGGATGGCAGTGACCCATATGTCTATCCTAATATTAACTGGAAGGACGAAGTGTTTAAGAACACGGCTCATGAGTCGAACGCATATATCTCTTTCTTTGGCGGCACAGAAAAGGTGCAGTACTATACTCAACTCGACTATACCGATGCACGCGGACTCTATAAGAACCCTGATCAGGGCGACTGGAATTCTCAGCTGAAATACTCAAAGGCCAATATCCGTGCCAACGTGGATTTCGAGGTGAGCAAGACCACAAGAGTCAGCGCCAATATATTGGGTATTCTGATGGAGACCAATGGCGTGCCTAACGTGAACTCTAACGATGCATGGTGGCATCTGTATAAGGTGCCTGCCCTGGCATTCCCCATCAAAACGGAAAGTGGTGTATGGGGCGGTAGCCAGACCTATGGAGATTTCAACCTTCTAGCCAAGTCGCAGGGTACGGGTTTCATGAAGACGCATCAACGTCAGATCTGGGCCAACATGACACTGGAGCAGGATCTGGACGTCATCACAAAGGGCTTGAAATTCTACGTAGGTGCTTCTTATGATAACTCTTCCAACACTATAGAAAACCGTACAAAGGGTTATCAATATGGTTGGCATGACATTTCTTCTGGTGGAGAGGTCGTGATGGGTACGGTTGAGGATAAACTGGCATTCAACCAATGGGTTGACTCACAATGGCGTATAGCCACCTTCAATGCGGGCCTGAAATACGGCATTCAGTTCAATAATGGCGACAACTTCGCTGCTAATGCCAACTATAACATGAAGAGTGAGATACGTGACAATCAGAGCAACACCTGGTATCGTGCCAACTGGCAATTGGCTTTACACTACGATCACGCCAACCGATTCATGGCCGATGTCGTATTGGCAGCCAATGGTTCTAACCGCAGCTATCCTGCCAAATGGGCATTCTCACCAACACTCGGTCTGGGATACATCTTTATCAATGATCCGGAAAGCAATTTCCTTAACTATGGAAAGATTCGTCTCTCGGGTGGTATCCAACATACTGACTACGTACCTGCTGCCGGTCTCTGGCTTGCCGCTTGGAACAATGGTCACGGCAACTTCTGGTATGGCACTAATTTCTCAAGTTCTTGGGGCGCCTTCCTGACACAATTCCCAACTGATGATTTCGTACAGGAAGCTGCCTATAAAGCCAATTTCGGTACCGACCTGAGAATCGCCAACTCGCTCGACTTCACACTTGATGTGTTCTATCAGCAGCGTCGTAACATCCTGGTCAGCGCCAATTCACTCAACTCCGCAGTCGTAGGTATCCAGTCATCGTATGATGATAAAGGACGCGTGGCCAACTATGGTCTGGAACTGGGTCTGCGCTATGCCAAGACCTTCGAAAACGGTTTGAACCTGAATGCCGGTGCTTCATTCTCAACGGTGAAGAGCAAAATCCTGCAATGGATTGAAACACCAGCCTATCCCAACCTCTCGCTTGTCGACGGTCCTGCTGATTATGAGCGCGGTCTCATCGCCATCGGTTTCTTCCAGGATCAGGCTGACATCGACAACAGCCCTGTTCAGCAATTCGGACAGGTAAAGGTAGGCGATATCAAGTATAAGGATGTCAACGAAGACGGTGTCATCAATGAGAATGACTTCGTAGCTCAGGATTACGGCAATGCCTTCCCCGCACTGAACTATGCTTTCAGCCTCGGTGCAGAATATAAGGGCTTTGGTATCAATGCCACCTTCCAGGGCGCAGCCCATCAGGTAAGGAATCTGCGCTATGTCGACGGTGTCTGGGGAGCCCTCTCCGACAACCGCAACCTCTCTCAGGAATACTACGACAAATGCTTCGATGTAGCTGGTGCAGGAGCAAGCTATCCACGTCTGTCAACAGAGAATGTAGCTAACAATGCCCAGAACTCTACCATTTGGTATCGTAACGCCAGCTGGCTGAAGCTGCGTGATTGCGAGATCTACTACAAGTTGCCCGCCAGTGTCATTGATCCACTGAAGGTGACTAGTGCCAAGATCTTCGTACAGGGACAGAACCTCCTGTCGTTCGACAATATCGATGCAATGGATGCTGAGAACCTCAACACTGGCTATCCCGTGATGAAGAGTGTGAATTTCGGTCTTTCAGTAGAATTCTAAGAAGTGAATAGTGAAAAGTAAACAATTTGCTACCGCTAAACAAAAATGATAATTATGAAGACAAATATTAATAATAAGGTACGGGCAGGAGTTTTCTACTCACTCCTTCTCTCCTTACTCCTTCCATCCTTCTCTTCTTGTGCCGATCTTGAGTACACTGAGGAGACGACCCGCGACGAGGAATGGACTTTCAACTATTTCAACGAAGGTATCAAGGGTCTGGTGTCTGGTGTATATGCGCAAGTATATAATAATGAGTTTGAATCTAATAGTGCATACTTCCTGGCAGGTGCGACAGATGAAGCACAATATGCACTTGAGACAGGAGCCATCAACAATTATATTAATGGTGGATGGAGTCCGGCCAATCCTTATGACAGGGTTTGGACAAAATCGTACACAGCTATTGCTGATGCCAATATGTTCCTGGAGAAATTAGAACAGACCGATATCTCTGACTGGCAATATCACCCGAACTATAAGGATTGGGTGGCTCAGCTGGAATTGTTCCCCTACGAACTACGTTTCCTTAGGGCTTACTTCTACTTTGAACTGTTCAAGACTTATGGCGATGTGCCTCTGGTAACAACTACGCTGACGAATGGTCAGGCAAATAACGTGAAGCGTACACCAGCAAGCGAGATCGTGAAGTTCATCGTCGAAGAATGTGATGCTATCGCACCTTATCTGCCTGTTTCATATGAAACGGAAATCGGTTCTGAGGTCGGACGTGCCACACGTGTCGCTGTAGCTGCTCTTAAGGCCCGTACACTTCTCTATGCTGCCTCACCACTTCACAATCCTGATAATAACAAGGACAAATGGATTGAGGCTGCCAATGCTTGTAAATATATTCTAGACAATGCCGAAACATGGGGTCTGAAACTCAGTGCCTACGGTTCATTGTGGGGACACGATGCCTTTTTCAATAAAGAACTGATTTTCGGTCTCGGACGTGGCGAAAGCAACTCCTTCGAAATGGCCAACTATCCTGTTGGTGTGGAGAATGGTAGTTCAGGCAGCTGTCCCACTCAGAGTTTGGTAGACCAGTATGAGTATCAGGATAATGGGGAGACCTTCGGTCAACGCCATCCCGGTAACATCGACCTCACGGAAGCAGACCCTTACGAAGGTCTTGACCCACGCTTTGCACTCACTGTAGTGAAGAATGGAGATGAATGGCCTAGCAACGGTGCGCAGAAGAAGATTATCGAAACGTTTGTCGGCGGTTTCAATGCTGCCCCCAAGTACGGTGCCACTCCCACAAGCTATTATCTCAAGAAGTTTGTAGATGGTTCGTGTGTCACAACAGCTGATAATCAGACCTCTCGCCGTCATACCTGGATTGTGTTCCGTCTGGCAGAGTTCTATCTCGATTATGCAGAGGCAGTCTTCAATGCCACTGGCAGCGCTAATGACCCCACCTTCGGTATGACAGCCAACGATGCCATCAACGTATTGCGTAATCGTGCAGACATCCAGATGCCGAAATTCACTGAGGACGGTGCAGAGTGGGTAACCCGCTACGAACGCGAGCGCATGGTGGAGCTGGCTTTTGAGAATCAGCGTTTTTGGGATGTACGCCGCTGGAAGAAGGGGGCTGAGTATTTCAAGACCATTCAGACAGCCACAATCAACAGCAGTTTGATGCTCACACGCTCTACCATTACCCGCCAGTGGAATGACAAGTTTAATTTCTATCCCATTCCGCAGTCAGAACTGATAAAGAATCCAAACCTGACCCAAAACCCGGGATGGTAATCAAGAATTAGAGAATTAGAGAATTGTAAAAAGAAGAATTATGAAGCATATATTTAAATATTTAGGCGCGCTGTTGGCCGTGGTTCTCATTGGAGCCACCTTCACGGCCTGTTCTGAAGACGATGCAGAATCGGCTAATGTCGGACTGGGCATCAAGACGTTCTTCCCGACCAAGGTTGTCACCAACCAGCCGATTACCATCAATGGTTCCGGTTTCGATGCCATTACAGAAATAGAATTCCCCGGTGGCGCGAAAGTGACCAATTTCGAGATTGTCGGCAACGACATGGTCAGAGTCAACGCACCTGCTGGCATTGCTGCTGATGGTGGAAAGATTGTTGTTCGCACAGCCAATGGCGAGGCAGAGTCTCGTCAGTCTTTGACACTTGGACATACCAATGTAACGGGATTCTCGAAACAGCCTGGCGAAGAAGCTGCTGGTGGTGAACTCATCACGGTGTACGGCACTGATTTGGAATTTATCAATAGCGTCGAACTGCTGGATCCTGACTCAGTATTTCAGTTGATAGACCACAAGGATTTCTATCGCAAGGGTACCAGCAACCTCATCTTCCGTGTACCAAAGAAGGATATCTATGATGGCACGTTTGTGGGATACCTTCACACATACGACGGCCAGAAGATCGCATTGCCGGAACTGACTTACAAGCCAGCTGCCGACGAAGGTCACTGGGAGACAGTGAGAACCTCAATCTGGAAGAACACTGGTTCAGATGAAGTAAACTGGAACGGCACTTACCGATTTGCCCTTGAGGGCCACGACGGTAATAATGAATGTATCGCAGAAATTCCGCAAGAGGTATGGGAAAAGATGAAGACCGAAACCTTCTTCATTTCGTTCAAGCCTACTGCAGATTGGTACCAGATACGTATCACCAACGGTTGGTGGGATACCCAGTGGTTGGGTAAGGATAACGACTTCTCACCCAATAACATGGCCGATCAGTTCATTGACAATGGTGACGGAACCTATTCTATTCAGATCAACTTCGGTGATGATCCACTTGTAGGTACGCTTGATGAAAAGCACCTCTTATTCACCGGTAGTGGATACATACCACTCGAGATTTACTTCGAAGAAGAAGTCTGGGTAGGCGGTGGTGGACATATGGAACTTATCAAAACCTCATTCTGGAAGAATGGCGGTTCTGATGAAGTCAACTGGAACGGTACTTACCGATTCGCTCTTGAGGGCCACGACGGTAATAATGAATGTATCGCAGAAATCCCACAGGAAATATGGGATAAGATAAAAACCGGACCATTCTTTATTTCGTTCAAGCCTACTGCAGATTGGTACCAGATACGTATCACCAACGGCTGGTGGGACACCCAGTGGTTGGGTAAGGATAACGACTTCTCACCCAACAACATGGCCGATCAGATTATTGACAATGGTGACGGAACCTATTCTATCCTAATCAACTTCGGCGATGATCCGCTTGTAGGTACACTCGATGAAAAGCACCTCCTATTCACCGGTAGTGGATACATACCACTTGAACTCTACTTCGAGGAAGAAGTCTGGGTTGGCGGTGGAGACGGTGGCTCATCAGATATTGACATCGCCGCATTCACACTCTACGAAGACCGTAGCGCTAACCTTGAGTGGCCTTACTTCCCGTCATGGAGCGATAACAGCGGTAAGCTGCGTATTATGCGCGGTCTTGGAGATACACCTATCGAGACGCTCGGCTTGACTACAAGTTCTAAGTTCGTGGTTTACAAGGAGGCTGGTACAACTGGCCAGATTCAGTTCAATAATCCGAACTGGGTTGACCTCCAGGCAGGTTGCAACGACTGGGATGGAAGTGCAGAGACAATTGAAGTGCCCATTACAGAAGAGATGCTGAAATGCATCAGTGGTGAGATCTCAGACGGTTGGAGTGATACAGCCATTATTCTTCAGGGTGATGGAATGAAAGTCACAAAGATTGTGATTGTACCTTAAGATTGAAGTTCCGACAGCTTTCTTTGAAGCGTCGGTTAATCCCTAAAAAAGAGCGCTCGTTATCATGACGGGCGCTCTTAATTCAAACAAATATAAACTGTAGATATGAAGAAATCATATTTGATACTTACGCTGTTAATGACAACTTCTGCTATGTACAGCTGTGGCAGCGGAAGTGATGACCCAGAGCCGACACCAACACCACCAGTTGTAACAACTCCAACAGAGGAGGAGCCCAGTACACCTACTGTACAAAAAGGCGAAATCGCTACCAAACCGCTGACCAGCAATGCGGCTGCCATCAAGCTATATTCCTATCTTTATAAGCAATATGGGGAGAAGATTATCTCCAGTGTAATGGCCGAATGGAACTGGAACCATAACATAGCCGACAAGATTCATATCGCAACAGGCAAATATCCCGCTATGAACTGCTATGACTTCATCCATATCTTTGTGCCAGCTGGCAACGGATGGATTGACTACAACAACATCACACCAGTAACAGAGTGGGCTGATGCCAATGGTATCGTGTCGTTGATGTGGCATTTCAATGTACCCAAGTCAGAGAAAGAAACCATCACAAGTGCTGGTGGCGGCGTCACCTTTTCACCATCAGAAACCACCTTCAAGGCATCCAACGCCCTGAAAGAAGGTACATGGGAAAACAAGTGGTTCTACCAAGAGATGGAAAAGGTGGCTAATGTTATCCTCAAGCTTCAAAGCAAGGGCATTGCAGCCGTCTGGCGCCCGTTCCATGAGGCTGCAGGAAATGCTACCGCCAAGCAACAAGCCAACTGGACAAAAGCCTGGTTCTGGTGGGGGTACGAAGGAGCAGATACTTACAAGAAGCTATGGAAGGCCATGTACGACTATTTCCTAGAGAAAGGTGTAACCAACCTGATCTGGGTGTGGACGACACAGAACTTCAACGGCAACAGTAGCCAGTATCATCAGGACACAGATTGGTATCCCGGTGACAACTACGTAGACATCGTAGCCCGTGACCTCTACGGCTATTCGGCAGCACAGAATCAGCAGGAGTTTACAGAGATACAGAAGGCTTATCCCAAAAAGATGGTGGTACTCGGCGAGTGCGGAACCGACACAAGCAGCAAGACAACATTTGCCAATATTGGTGATGCTTGGTCAGCAGGTGCGAAGTGGGGCTGGTTTATGGCATGGTGCGGTGACAACCTGCCCAGCAACGCTTGGTGGAAATCAACACTTACAGACCCCAATGTCATAACCCGCGACCTGGTTCAATAGGCCACCTTCTTTCCATTCATGATATAAATACCTTTCTTAGGCTGCTGGTTTAACCGGCGGCCTAAGAGGTCGTAGATCCTACCGTCAGCTGGCACATCCTGCTTCACACTATTGATACCTGTGATAACGGTGATGTCACTCATATTACAATTCCATGCCACACTGGGCGTTAAAAGCACCTCATCGTCACTATTTTTCTTCTTGAGTATCACACGTTTCACTCTCACTTGGCCACTATTACCCTTACACTGCAAGGTAATGCGTGTGATAGTACCCATCTGAGCCGTGAAGGCCAAGGTACTTGTGGCATCAGTAATATCTCTGGTAAAACCATTACTATATTTTGAGCAATAGACTTTCCACTGGAACAATCCAGATGCAGGCGCGTTCTCAAGTTCCAGAGTGATATTGCTATTATCAGACGATGTAAAACTACTGCCATTATAAAGATACAATTCACCCCATTGCTTGGTAAAATCTACCGTACATGAGATGCTGTAATCTTTAGACTCTGGCAGCACAGGGTTGAAACTGCTGCCGTGATAGGCCTGAAGGATAGTCTTGGCAAGGTCAGGCTGTGAGAAAGCCGGGAAGAAGCGGGCAATACCGTCAGTAAGACCCATCCAATAGAATGTGCCGATATCACTTGCCTTACATTTCTGCACGAGATACTCACAGAACTGGAACATCAGTTCACGACGCGCATCATAGTCTGTCACATCCTTATCAACATTGCTCGTACCCCATTCGCCGAGGATGACCGGAGCCCCCTTGCTGACAAGATGCTCATTCCAGGCCTTGATCATATCATCAATCTCACTCTTAATGCTGGCGATGGGACGATTGCCAGTGATGTTACCCTTACTATCAGTATTAACCAACGAAGGATAAGAATGCACTTGGAAAATGATACGCCCTTTACCTGCTGGATCATCAGGGTATTTCATTTCTTTCAGCGGATCTTTCAGATGCTGATTCCAATCCCCGCCGCCACTGCAACTGCCATAGGTATTGACAATCAGATTACGCTGGACATTATTGCCACCTGTGGCTCTCACTGTCGACACGAAACTCTGGGCATAGCTGTTGATGGCATCATACGCCGATCGGGCCACCGCAGCATCATATTTCTCAGATGTGGAAAACGAGGCAAAGCACCATGAGCTAAGTTTGTCAAGCATCTCGTTATAACTCTCGAAGAGCAACTGCTGGCCATAGTCCTTGAACTCCTCGGCGATCTGCTTCCAAAGATACTCATAGCGATCTTTGTTCTGATTGTAGTTATCCATATCAGCCTTAATCCAGGCATAATGTGTCAACTTGCCGCCGCTATAGCTATCGGCACCAGTGTCATGATGCACATTGATGATACAATACAAGCCTTGGTTGATCACATAGTCGACGACCTCATGCACACGTGCCATCCAGGCAGCATCCACCTTGCCGTCCTTATCCATGTGATTATACCACGTAACGGGCACGCGGATAGCACCAAAGCCGGCATCCTTCATCATCTTCAACAACTCGGGCTTTGTAACAGACTGTCCCCAGCAGGATTCCGAGTCGAGTCCCTGCTGCCCCCAATAGGCGGGATTCGTCACGTCTGTCACCGATTGGTTGTTGGCTTCAAGGGTATTGCCCATATTCCATCCCAGGCCCATATTTTTCACAGCCTCACTGGCCGTCTCGAAATCAGCGGCCTCTGCTTGGAAAGTCCCCATAAGAAGCAGGCCCGTTAATACAGTTAATAATCTTTTCATATCATGCTCTCATTTAAATACTTTACAGTGCAAATTTACACATAATCTTTCAAACACAAGCACAATTTATTGTTTTTTCACTAAAAAATCACTTAACTGAAAAGGCAAAAACTCTTAACACCCAATGCCGCAAGCCTTAACACGAAAGAAAAAAACACTTAACTAAAAAATTAAATTCTCTTAACTAAAAATTCAAAAACACTTAACTGAAAAAAATTTTTTACTTAACTAAAAAAATTGTTTCAGAAAAAGTTATTTTAAAAGTTGTTAAAAGGAAAAAACTAAACCAGTTAAGGCCGTGCGTTGAAGTTGATCAGCGGATTGGCATACATGGTAAGGATGCGCTCACGAAGGAAGGCCTCATCCTTATTATCGAGGGTAATCTTGGCAAGCTGGCCAGAGAGATAGGCCTCGAAGCGCTGTTTGTCAGCAGCGGTATAATGGCTGCTATTAGCCTGGTTGCCCTGAAGTTCATCGAGGGCAATATAGTTACAAGGAAAGAGTTCATAGCCACGATGTATCTCATGATCCATCCGCTCGGCGACGACCTTATAGTAATCGGTCTTGGGAAGGTCTTTCAGTTCATCGATCCATGTATTAATGGGGGCTGCGGTACGATACACCACACGCCCCTTGTAGCCGAAGATGCCCGTCTTCATGTTGTCGAGGTCGTCCTGACGGGATTTCTTGAAGGCGGGGTTGTCGCGCTTCTGCTGGAACTCCTGTGCCTTAAGATAGTCACAAGGATCATATTCGTAGCTGATGGTGAGCGGCACAATGTTCAGTTCTTTGAGGTCACCACCCATCGCCAGCATCTTCAGCACGGCATCCTGAGTCCGGTCGTTAGAATCCTTCGCCCTACCCTCCCGTTGGGCAATCCAGATATTCTCCTTCTTCTGGGTAACAGCGTAATGGATATAACGGCTCATGAGTTGCGAGGCAGTAAGAGTTTCACGGAGCGAGAGACCTCGACGTACCGTGAAAGCCTTATTCATGCGGACGAGACGTTTGATCCAAGGATATATTAGCAGGTTATCGCCAATACCGATCTCTACTGTTGTGGGATAACCTGCTTCTACAAGTTTCACATCGAGGAAGGCAGAATCGAGTACGATATCACGATGGTTGGAGATGAACGTATATCTCTCACGTTTGTCGCAAGCAGCAATCTGTGCATCATCAAACCTACAGCCATCGGTATGCTTACGGATAATGTAGTTGACAACAGGCTTCATGAAACGCTTCTGGAAGTCGAGCGGTGTTTTGACACCTTTGAAGGCCAGACGCAACATCCCGTTTCTGACAGATTTGGGCAGCCAGGGGGCGAAGCCTTTCATCACGACATTGAACTGGCGGTCGTTCAAAAGGTCTTCGAACGCCTGCTGCATTTCCTCTGCCTCGTAGGGGCGGATCTCACTGAACTCCTCTGGTATTCTCATCAGCCTATCTGGTTTTCGACAATGTCGGAAAGTACATCTGCCATTTTCAGACCGGCAGCAGCCACCTGTTGGGGGATGAAACTGGTAGCCGTCATGCCAGGCGTGGTATTCACTTCGAGCATCGAAACCTTACCCTCCTTCGACACAATATAGTCGATGCGGATGATGCCATTGCAATGGAGAATGTCGTAGATATGCGAGGTGATCTTCGACACGCGCTCAGCTACCTCAGGGGCGATTCGGGCAGGCGTAATCTCCTGCACCTGACCGTTGTACTTGGCATCGTAGTCGAAGAACTCATTCGATGTCACCACCTCGGTAATAGGGAATAGGACGGTTTTCTCACGGGTCTTATAGATACCTTGCGTGATCTCCGTTCCTTCGAGCAGCGACTCTACCATGACCTCAGGACTCTCCATGATAGCCTTACGGATGGCAGGTGCCAACTGGTCCTTACACTTCACCTTCGACACGCCAAAACTACTACCGTCGGCAGCAGGCTTGACAAAGCATGGCATGCCAATGCGCTCCTCAATCTCATCGTCACTTACCAGTTCCTCGTACCCCTTGCGAATCAACAACGAGTCGGCCACGCTCACGCCAAAACCACGCAAATAATTGTTCAGCACGAACTTGTCGAAGGTCAGCGCCTCGACCAGCAGGCTACTGGTGGAATAAGGCATACCGATCAGGTCGAAATAGCCCTGCAGTTTACCATTCTCGCCTGGTGTCCCGTGAATTGTGATATAAGCATAATCGAAATGGCGTTTCTGCCCGTTCTCAATGAACGAGAAGTCATTGAGGTCGATTCTGGCCGTCGTAGCATCCGACAGCTCCACATGCCAGTCCGTCGCCTTGATATCAACGATATAGACGTTGTAGCGCTCCTTGTCAAAGAAGGAGTAGAGGCCCTGTGCCGAGCGCAGGGACACATCGTGTTCTGATGAGTCGCCACCACATACGATGGCAATGTTTTTTTTGTTCATTGTTCTATTTTGCTATTTGTATATTTTCTCCATTTATCGATGAGGGCAGCCATATCCTCAGGCCACTCAGAGGTGAAGTCCATCTGCAGCCCTGTCGTGGGGTGTACAAATCCCAGGGTCCTGGCGTGCAACACCTGTCGCGGACAGAGCTTGAAGCAGTTCTGGATATAGGCCTTATAGCTGGCCGTGCGCTCCCCGCGTCGGATTTCACACCCACCATAGCGTTCATCGCAGAACAAGGGATGTCCGATATGTTTCATGTGGGCACGGATCTGATGGGTACGACCCGTTTCAAGGATACACTCCACAAGTGTCACATAGCCATAGCGTTCCATCACCTGGTAATGTGTCACGGCGGGCTTGCCAATCTCCGAATCTGGCGGAAAGACCTCCATTCTAAGACGATCCTTCGGATCACGGCCGATGTTGCCCTCTATCCTGCCCTTGTCTTCGACGAAATTACCCCATACCAACGCATTGTAGCTACGGTGGGTGGTCTTATTGAAGAACTGCTTGCCCAGTGAAGTCTTGGCATCGGGAGTCTTAGCGATAACCAGAAGGCCACTGGTATCCTTGTCGATTCGGTGCACGAGTCCCACTTCAGGATCGTTCGGGTCGTAGGATGCCAGATCTTTCAAGTGCCAAGCTATGGCATTAACGAGTGTGCCGTGGAAATTGCCGCATCCCGGATGCACCACCATTCCTGCCGGCTTATTGATGACCATCAGCTGGTCGTCCTCATAGACCACCTCCAAAGGGATATCTTCGGGTTCGATAGTGGTATCATAATGCGGACGGTCGAGCATCAGAGTAATAATATCGCCCGCGCGAACCTTATAATTACTTTTTACAGGATTTCCATTCACATGAATGAAACCGGCATCGGCGGCTTTTTGGATTCTATTGCGACTGGAATGCGGCTGGTGTTCTGCCAGGAACTTATCTATGCGTACGGAAACCTGCCCTTTATCCACCTCGATACGGAAATGCTCATATAACTCCTCACCATTGCCAGTCGGTTCTTCGGCATCAAGGAGTTCATCGTCATCAAGTTCAATATCGTCCATTACTTCACTCACTGTCCCGTCGCCTCTTTTATTTCCTCAAAATCATCCGTTTCTTGATAGGTACCACTGGGCATCTCGGCTTCGTCATCCTCACCCAAACGATATTCGGGCTCAATATAATCCAACTCTATTTCGTCGGAATCATATTCACCACTGCCAATCATCAAGGTCAATGGCAAATCAATTGAAACCATATCGCCAGCAGACACACGACGGCCTCGACATAAAATACCATATACCCAGTCTTTCTCTCCAGCCACCAGTTTCGGCGGCAACATCTTGAATCCCATTGCTGCCAATTTGGCTTCCGCCTCGCGGAAACTGCTATTATCCACCAAATCAGGAATAGCGAAAGAAGGCGATGAAGGAGAATTGACCGTCACGTAAATGGTATGCCCAGCCTTTACCATAGTACCAGGCCCGGGATTCTGTGCCAAAATACAATTGGCCGGCAGTTTCTTGTTATAGCCCGAGTCGGCTACCATGATATTCAGATTGTCTTCCAATATCAGGGTTCTTGCATTGGTAAACGACATGCCCTCGATTTTAGGCACCTTGATGCCCTCGCCATGATGGGTATACCATTCCAACCCGTACTTGACACCCAAGCACAATGCCCCTATGACTAGTGCCATCGCCAAGAGATTACCAAGGAGATAGCCATTCACAAACTTACCAAAGAAATCCTTTGTCTTCATGGCTGCAAAGATACGAATAACGAATGAAAAACCAAAGCAAAAGCACAAAAAAAATAAAAAGAAGTAAGGATTAACCTCTACTTCTTTCTATTTTAGCATCTTTTTCTGCGAAAAAGGAAATTACTTTCCGTGATTCTCATCAGAAACCGTTAACTTCTTACGACCTTTGGCGCGACGTGCTGCCAAAACGCGGCGACCATTCTTGGTGGCCATTCTCTCGCGGAAGCCGTGCTTGTTAACGCGACGGCGATTGTGCGGCTGAAATGTTCTCTTCATTGCTTTTTACTATTTATTTGTTACTTTTTCAACGATTTGGGGTGCAAAAGTACTCATTTCTTTTGAATTACGCAAATTTTTTAGGAAAAAAACATAATTCATAATCCATAATTCATATTTATTTCGTACCTTTGCACCCGAAAACGATAAAAAAGTAACATTTTTAGGTATATGATTAATTCACAAGACATTAAAAAAGGCACCGCCATTCGCATGGACGGTAGCATTTGGGTTTGCATCGATTTCCAGCATCGCAAACCAGGTAAGGGTAACACAATTATGATCATCAAGGTCAAGAACGTTTCTGACGGTCGCGTGCTGGAGCGCCGTTTCAATATCGGTGAGAAGCTCGAGGATGTGGTCATTGAGCGTCGCCCCTATCAGTATCTCTATGAGGACCAGAGCGGTCGTATCTTCATGAACCAGGAGACTTTCGAGCAGATTCCCATCGACAACGAACTCGTAATCGGTCATGAATATATGAAGGAGAGTGATATCGTGGAAGTTGTTTCAGACACTACCGATGGTACCATCCTCTATGCAGAAATGCCCGTCAAGACCAACCTCCGTGTGGTTCATTCTGAGCCCGGCATCAAGGGCGATACCGCTACCAACACGCTGAAGCCCGCTACTCTGGAAACTGGCGTTGAGGTGCGCGTGCCCCTCTTCATCAACGAAGGCGACCTGATTCAGGTTGACACCCGCGACGGCAGCTATCTGAACCGCGTGAAGGAGTAAATGAAATACTCGATCATCGTCCCCGTATACAATCGTCCTGATGAAGTGGACGAACTTCTCGAAAGCCTATCTAATCAAACACTGAAGGACTTCGAGGTTATTATTGTGGAGGATGGTTCGGTAAAACCTTGCAAGGATGTTTGCGACAAGTACGCAGGCATCCTTGCTTTGCATTATTATGCCAAGGAGAACAGCGGCCCGGGTCAGAGCCGCAATTACGGTGCAGAACGAGCCAATGGCGAATGGCTGATTGTACTCGACTCGGATGTGGTCTTGCCTGAGGGTTATCTCGCAGCCGTCGATTCAGCCATCAGTCATCAAACATCAGACTTCGCTGCTTTTGGCGGTCCCGATGCAGCCCATCCCTCATTCACACCTGTGCAAAAGGCCATCTCCTATTCGATGACGTCCTTCTTTACCACAGGCGGTATCCGAGGCGGAAAGGCCAAACTCGACAAGTTCTATCCCCGTTCCTTCAACATGGGTATCCGGCGTGATGTCTATCTGGAACTGGGTGGCTTTACAAAGATGCGCTTCGGCGAGGATATCGATTTCTCCTACCGTATCGTGGAGGCTGGCTATCGGCCACAGCTTTTCCCCGACGCCTGGGTCTGGCACAAGCGTCGCACGGACTTCCGCAAGTTCTTCCGTCAGGTGTATAACAGCGGTATCGCCCGTATCAATCTGATGAAACGGCATCCGGGCACCCTTAAACTCGTCCATCTATTACCCACCGTCTTTACACTCGGCGTGATAGGCCTCCTGCTAATATTCGCTTGGGGAGCATCCTTATATATTGAAGGTGAGATACTGGATGCCTACGGACTCCGTCCTACCGACAACATGCACCAAGGTGTAGGTTTTGCGTTGTGCGTGTTATCCCTGCTGCCAATCCTTTTCTATTCACTCATCATCTTCATCGACTCCAGCATCCGCAACCGCAGTCTCTGGGTAGGTCTGCTCTCTATCCCGGCGGCCTTCGTCCAATTGATGGGATACGGGTTAGGGTTCATCGAATCGTGGTGGAAACGATGTATACTGAAGAAAGACGAGTTTCAAGCCTTTGAACGAACATTTTACAAATAACACATTCACTCAATTAAAACTTAAATCAATATGGAAAAACTCAACATCAATCAATGGGCAAAAGAAGACCGCCCGCGAGAGAAAATGGCATATCTCGGTACCGAGGCACTCAGCAATGCTGAGTTGTTGGCAATTCTTATCGGCTCCGGCTCCACTGACGAAAGTGCCGTAACACTCATGAAGCGGGTACTCGCCGATTGCAACAACAACCTTAATTCTTTAGGTAAGAAGACACTGCATGAGCTGATGGTCTATAAAGGCATCGGCGAAGCGAAGGCCATTACCATTCTGGCTGCTTGCGAACTCGGCAAGCGCCGTCAGGCAGAGACGCCAGAAGAACGTCCGGACCTTAGCTCAGCCACCAAGATTTACAGGCACATGCATCAACTGATGCAGGACCTCGATGTTGAAGAATTCTGGGTATTGCTGTTGAATCAACACTATCGCCTGATCAAAAAGGTGCGCATCTCACATGGTGGCATCACGGAAACGGCTGTCGATATCCGTATTATCATTCGTGAAGCCGTCCTTGCCAATGCTACGATCCTAGCCGTCTGTCATAATCATCCATCTGGAAGTCTAAGCCCAAGTCGGGCAGACGACGAACTGACAAAAACCATCCAAAAGGCCTGTGAACTCATGCGTATCTATTTCATGGATCATGTCATTGTTACCGACGGCCAGTATTACTCCTATCACGAATTAGGTAAATGCTAACGTGCCGCTCATTATACTATCGGCAATGAGATACCACAGATTTTCTGATACACATCGAGGGCATAAACATCAGTCATCCCACTAATATAGTCGATGACGGCCATCAGACGCGTTTCCAGATCAGGAGCATCGATATCATATTGGCTACTGACCCGGCTGATGAGTTGTTTGGAATAGAAACGGTCTGGATGATGGGCTGCCTCAACGAAATGCGTCATCAGCGTCTCCATGATCTTATAACCCGACAACTCCACATCGAGGACAGGACGGCTCTTATAGATACGCTTGACAGAAAGCGCTGCACAGTTCTTGTAAGCCTCACAAGGCAATGGAGCGATATGGTCGATAAGTGCCCCTTCGAAGATGCCGTTGAGAAGATCATCTTCATGTTCCACAAATATCTTCACGCATTCATTCTCCAACAGACCGATGACACAGGCACGCATATAAACCACCTTTTCATTATCATCAGTCAGGCCCTCGTCGATGATACGCTGCAGGATCTTTTCACGTATTGTTTCATCAAAGAAACTCAGCAACAATTCTGCCGTTTCTTCATATGAAAGAATTTTAAGTTTGTGTGCATCTTCAAGATCCATGATCTCGTAACAGATGTCATCGGCTGCTTCCACGAGATATACCAATGGATGACGGGCATATTTCAACGGTTCGCCAGGTTCAGACAGGCAAATAATACCCAATTCATCGGCAATTCTCTTAAAATGCTCACGTTCTGTATTAAAGAATCCGAACTTTCCTTTCTTGCTGGGAGCAGAAGAAGAATATGGATATTTAACAATACTTGCCAACATGGAATAAGTCATGACAAATCCGCCCACTCTCCTACCCTTGAACTGATGGGTCAGCAGACGGAAGGCATTGGCATTACCTTCAAAATGGGTGATATCGTCCCAGAACTGATGACTGACCTCTCGTTGTAAGTTGCTTCCCGGTCCTTCCGTAAAGTAGGTCTGAATCGCCTTTTCGCCACTATGCCCAAAAGGCGGATTACCCATGTCATGCGCCAGACAAGCTGCAGCCACAATCTGTCCGATCTCCGAGAAAAGCGTATTCTCCAATTCTGGATGACGGGCAGTCAGTTTTTTAACGACATCATTGCCTAGCGACATGCCGACGCTTGCCACCTCCAGAGAATGGGTCAGGCGGTTGTGTACAAACACACTCCCAGGCAATGGAAACACTTGTGTTTTGTTCTGGAGACGACGGAAAGGTGCAGAGAAAATCAGACGGTCATAGTCGCGTTTGAACTCTGTTCTGTCGTCATGACGCTTGGGATGTCTGTTTTCCTGCCCAAGGCGTTTGTTTGAAATCAATTGCTGCCAATTCATCATAATTGACTGCAAAAGTACTAAATTGAGTACAGATTTCAGCGTTTTTTGCTAAAAAAATGTATTAATCTGTGTTAATCCGTCTGTTCTGTGCACAAAAATGATTACTTTTGCACATTGTTAAAATGAAATTTTAAAAATATGCTGAAGATAAAAGTCGTAAACAAGGGTCACCAACCCCTTCCACAATATGCCACAAAGCAGAGTGCCGGCATGGACTTAAGGGCTAATCTCGATGCGCCCGTGACACTTAAGCCACTTGAGCGCAGACTGATTCCTACCGGACTGCATATCGCATTGCCAGTTGGTTTTGAGGCACAAGTCCGTCCTCGAAGCGGTCTTGCTCTTAAAAAAGGTGTCACCGTACTTAATACTCCGGGAACGATCGATGCAGACTATCGTGGTGAGATAGGTGTCGTGCTGATCAACCTTTCGCAAGACGAATTTGTCGTAGAGGATGGTGAACGTATTGCGCAGATGGTGATCGCCCGTCATGAGCAGGGGGAATTCGAAGAGGTCGAGGTACTCGATGAGACGGAACGTGGTGAGGGGGGCTACGGTCATACAGGTGTAAAGTGAGGACGGAACCTAATATAAAGAGTATACTCGTAACGGGTATGATGCTAATGGTAATGACCATTGGTATCTCCTCGTGTGGCTCTTCAAATAAGGCTGCAATTGACCTTGCGCAAGGCAGTGAGGTGGAAATCCCCACACTTTCTCCAGAACAGCAGCGTCTCTATGACCACTATTTCCTTGACGCAATGGTTGAGCGGCAGAAGGGAAACAGTGATGCTGCCTTCGACCTCTTACGCCATTGTCTTGATATAAACCCCAACGCCCCAGAGGTGTATTATTATCTTGCCCAGTACTATAGTGCACTGAAAGATAACGATACTTCTATCAGCTATTTCCAAAAAGCATCCGCTCTGGCGCCGTTTAACGAGACATATCTCGAAACGTTGGCTCAGGTGTATGTGCGTCAGCAGAATTATCAGGGGGCAATAAGTGCCATAGAGCGTCTTTATGACAAGAATAAGGAGCGTGAGGACCTACTCGAGATGCTGTTCCAGCTTTATCAGCAGGTAGAGGATTATCCGCATGCCATAGGTGTCCTTGAGCGCATTGAGAATATCGACGGTAAGAGCGGACGTATATCTGTGGCGAAGAGTGAGGTCTATACGCGTATGAACAATAGCAAGGCGGCTGTTGCTGAGATGGCGGAGTTGGCACGACAATACCCTAACGACCTTAACTGTCTCGCCATGTATGGTGAGAGCCTGATGGTGAATGGACAGCCAAAGAAAGCCCTGGAGATTTATGACAGGATCCTGAAGGAAGAACCCGACAACAATAGGGTGCTGATGTCCTTGCGCACATATTATCAGGCGATGGAG
>JAEEGJ010005876.1_pt1 | contig 37732 bp, 29 predicted proteins | sample 8958761 | NCBI WGS metagenome assembly JAEEGJ01 (sample SAMN16246546, study PRJNA631951) | gut metagenome | biome: gut microbiome; feature: rumen; material: RS-attached | host: Bos | place: Iran: Karaj | collected 2018-10
TATTATCGTTTTAATATTATCAATTACATTTGCTGTATGGAGTAATGTTGTAAGTAATCATGTGTATTATTTTGATTATCCACAAGAAGGATTTACTTTTGATGATCTTGAAGAAGATTCAAATATTATATTATTGTTAAGTGCTAAGTGGCAACTTAATTCATTTACCATAGAATTATGGGATACAGGTAAATATTATGCTACAGATTTTAGAACATTTATGGATGACAAGTATAAATTGAATAAACTTGATGATGGCCCGTTATATTTACTGGTCGATCAGAATTATGTACTTGAAGATGATGAAGAAATTCCGGAATGGAAAGAAAATTCTATTATGAAACACGAATATGAAATATTAGACTTCTATAAAAGTTTAGATGGAGTTGATGATATTACTTATTTGGGGACAGATGGCATATTTGGTAAAGATATCAAAATATATAGAATAGATATGTGAGGGCAGTGCACAATGAAGAACAAAATAGAAGTAATTATAAAAAAATATAAATATTCTATATATTCCTTCATTTTGGCTTTTTTAATTGGGATTCTAGTTTTTTCTTTGCAAGGAAGGTTGATTGGTGGTAATCGTACGTTTTTGCATTCTGATATGCTTAATCAAATTGTTCCGTTTATAAAAATGTTTTTTAGGCAGCTGTTTGTTAAGCATAATATTTTATATTCTTTTGACTTTGCGCTTGGTAGTTCTACTATACCTCAGTATGCTTTTTACTCGTGTTTTAATCCTTTGAACGTTATATTGTTGTTGCCGATAGATCTAAATATAAGCTCTTTTATATTGGTTATTACTAAAATATCATTGGGTGCTTTTGCTTTTCATGAATTGTCATTTATGATTAGTAAAAGAAAAGATGCTCTAAGCATTGCCATGGCAGTATGTTATGCACTTTGTGGTTACAATATTGCATACTATCATGTGCTTATATGGCTTGACTGGGTGTATTTTTTGCCAATAATAATTATGCTAATAATTGATATGTTCAATGATAAGAAATCATCGTTGTTGATTTTATTGTATGCTGCTATTTTTATTATTAATTTTTATACCGGATACGTAATAGGCATATATACATTTATTTTTTTTGTATTATATTTATTTGTTGTTTGTAAATTTGATATAAAGAAAAAATTAAAGATATTTGGAAAATATGTTTTATATGTTATATGTGCAGTTATGATTTCGTGCGCAATTATACTCCCTACTGCTGTTAGTATTGTTAAGTTTTCGCCAGAAGATGTACTAGGTTTTGATGAAACTATAATTAATGTATTTGATTTATTAAAACAATTTTTTGTAGGACAATCTGTTGATGAAGTAGGTTATTATCCTTATGTTTATTGCGGAATGTGTACCATTATTGTGGCTTTATTGTTTTTTGTGTCTAAAAAAATTGAAAAAGAAATTAAAATATTATATGGTGTAATTTTGTTTTGTCTTGCATTATTTTCGGTCACGAAGATAGGATACATGTTTATACATGCTTTTAATAGTCCGGATAATATGGGGCATAGGTATGCATATTTGTATGCTTTTACATTAATGTTGATGTTTTGCTATGTTCGAATTGATTTGACAAATATCAAAAAATACTTATTTGTTGTTTTATGTTTTGTATTGTCGATTTTTGTAATTATTTATACGCTATTTCAAAAAGGACCTGAATACATTGAAAACATTCCGGCAAATAAAACTTATATAGTAGTTATAAACGTGATTTTTTTGTCCATATATGTATTGATTTTAACAAACATAAATAAAAAGAAATATATGACTAACATTTTAGCCATGGTTCTTTTGGTTGAATTGGTTTTAAACGGTTACTTATATAAAAATATGTATTTAGCTCCTGTATATGAATCTAAAGTTTATTATGATTATTTTTATAATGAACAAAAGAAAATAGTTGAAGAAATGAAAATTGAATATGATGATGGTAGAGTATATATGCCAGAAGCTATGTTTTTTAATAATCCACAATTGATGGGATATAGTGGAGTAGACTCGTTTTCTTCTATTATTAATTCTAATCTAATATTAACAATGAGAAGGATAGGATATAGATCAAATTATTTAGCGATGTCCGAAGGCGGATCTACGCCTTTAATGAGAATATTACTCGGTCAAAGATATTATGTTTTGTGTAATAATCTTGCAACCGTAAACAATGGCTACACGTCGACATACTATAAGGCGGCAGCGCTTCCGATTGCATATATGTCTTCTGGGGATATTGTCAATATTTCTATAAAGGGAAATAACAATCCTTTTGATAACCAAAATGCATTGGCTTCAGCCTTGTGCGGAGAGCGAATTGATTATTTTTATAATACAGGAGAAAAAGTAAACATCACTTCGGAAAACATATATTATGGAAATGCATTATATAATGAAGAAGAGGTTATTGGATTTGAATTAGAAAGTGATGGTGATGGATATATAGATTTTTGCGATGATAGTTCAGAAAGTGAGTATGCATATTTTGAAATGTTAGAATCATATTCTTTTTTAAGAAGCCCAATATTGTTTAACGACCTGTATGGATATTATTTATCATTTAAGAGCAATTCATTGACTGAACCCAAAATTGTTGAGATGTCTAAAAAGGAAGATGGCTCGCATGTTTATATTATATTAAATGAGGATACAGAAAATAGTTATTATTTTAAGAAAGCGTATTTCTATGGAAGTGATGGGAAAGAATTAAGTAGAGCGTATGATATTCTTTCGTCTGGAACTATGGATATAGAGACGCTTAAAGACGGTTATATTAAAGGTAGAGTAGTATCTACTGAAGATAGAAATGTACTTTTTACATCAATTCCTTATGAGGATGGATGGATGGCATATATTGATGGAGAAAAAAAAGATGTACTGTCTCTTGTTGATGATACGTTTTTGGGGATAATGATTCCAGAGGGTGAACATGAGGTTATACTAAAGTTTAAAGACAAATGGTTTGGCATAGGTGGAATTGTATCTATATTTGGCATAATTGGAACTATAATTGTATTTTGCTTTAATGGAAAAGATAAAGAAGAATTAGAAAATGAAGAAAAATGATAGGTTTAATATAAAATCGGGTCTAATTTCGGCATTGTTAGTTATTTTGTGCGGAATTATCATATATTCTTTAAGAGGAAGACTTTTTGGAGAGTATACTTTTATTCATGGAGATATGGCGGCTCAATATGTTGAAGTTGCCAAACTCTTTGTAAGACAATTGTTTATTGATCATAATTTATTATATTCTTGGGAAGTTTCGCTCGGTGGAGATACATTACCGCTTTATGCTTTTTATTCTTGTTTTAGCCCGTTTACGCTTTTTTATTTATTAGATTTTAATATAGACATTCTTACGTTTGCTGTTACATTTGGTAAACTGGCACTTGCGGCATTCGTGTTTAATAGATTTTTAGTTAGATATCTAAATGCAAATCCTTTCATAGGTGTGTCCTTTTCTGTATCCTATAGTCTTAGTGGCTTTGTTCTTGCTTACTATATGAATATGATATGGTTTGACGCGTTGTACATGCTGCCTATTATAATTGGGTTAGTTTTTGATGCATTAGAAGAGAAGAAGCATGCATATGCTAAGCTTGTTTTTGCATATGCATATATTTTTATAGTGAATTTTTATTCCGGATATGTTATAGGTGTGTTTTCTGGAATTGCATTTTTGGCATTATTATGCTTGAAAAAAAGTGACTTTAAAATAAAGATGTATAATTTGATCTTGTTTTTGATCTCTGCTGTTTCTTCGGCATGTATTTCTATGATTCTTTTATATCCTACCGCAAAAGCAATGTTTGGACAAAAAGAAATACAGGAGTATTCTTTTACGGGTCTTTCTCTTAATATACTTGATGTGTTTAAACAATTGTTTATAGGTGAAACGCTAGGGCGTGAGTTTGGAAGGTTCCCGTATATCTATTGTGGTATTCTTCCAGTGATTTTTTGCGTTGTATTTTTTGCTTCAAAAAAAGTTGCCACTAAATATAAAATTGTTGCTGGATTTATTCTGGCGTTTTATTTGGCGTGCTGTGTTTTTGATTATCCGTATCTTGTTATGCATATAATGGATGTTCCTGATGCTTATAATTTTAGGTTTTCTTACATTATTATATTCATATTATTATCTTTAGCATCTGTAGGATACAATTATGTGACTGATTTAAATAGGAAAACTGTAATAATAACTGCGGGTACGATTATATTTTTTTATATAGTTTATTCTATTGTGCAATATAAGATATATGGATATGGAAAGCCAGCAGTGGGAATGTTATTAGTAAATGTGCTAGCCATTCTTATGTATTCTGTACTATTAACATGCTTTTTGCTTAAGAAAACAATAATAAAGCGTTTATTGTATATAGTTGTTGCTGCTGTTTGCCTTGAAGTAATTGTTAATGGAATATCATATGATGACATTAATGTAAAAACAACAGGAGAAGAAAGTGGTCGATTTGCCAGATATAATGCTGAGATTGATAGTGCTTCAGATTATTTAATCGATTACGATGATTCTTTTTATAGGGTGAAAGCAATTAATGCATTATATCCTAATTTTTCTATGCAATATAATTATAAAAGTGTTGGTTCATTTCTGACATATCATAATCACAACGTGCGCAAATTGTTAAGCGAACTTGGCTATTATTCTAATACTGCAGATTATATCGATTTAGGATCTACACAACTTATGGATATGATATTGGGTGAAAAATATGAAATTTTGTCGAGCGGGTGGAATGATTTTGTTGAAAATGTTAAGGTTGTGCCGAAAGAATACTGCTTACCTGTTGGATTTATGGTTTCTGATAATGTGTTGGATGTTGAGATAGATGGAGAAAATGTATTTGAAAATCAAAATAAGCTGGTTAGCGCAATGTTGGGAGAAAAATATGAGTTCTTTTATAATACTGGGGATAATGTTGAAATTGAATTAATTAATGCAGAAGAAGGTGAATTCTTAAATGATGATAATCAAAATGGTGATGAGAGTGATATTGATACGGATTTTTTGTTGTATACCGTTTTGAACAGTGACGAACCGGGAGCTGTAAAGATTATTGATAATAGTTTTAGGACGAAGTATGTATATATTAGTGCTCCGAGGGAACTTGCAAATAGTAAATCACCAGTTGTTGTTAATTCATCTTTATCTGTTGATACGTTGGTCGGAGATTCCTTCTTGTATTCGCCGCATATTGTTGATGTTAATAATGATGGAGAAGTTTATATTGTATTTGGCAATGCAAGAATGAATCAAGCAGTTTTTGATAAAATATATATGTATGGGTGTGATGATGATAATTTGCAATACATTTACGATAAATTATCTGAAAACACATTAGTTGTCGATGAATATAGTGATGGATTTATAAAGGGTACTATAATTGCGCCTGAAGACAAGGTATTGTTTACAACTATACCGTATGAAAAAGGCTGGGAGGCCTATATTGACGCTAATGAAGTAGAAATACACCCGATTTTTAATGATGCTTTTATAGGTATAGAAGTGCCAATTGGAACACATAATGTAGTATTAAAGTATAATGATAGAAATATTATAATTGGTTTTGTTACCATGATTGTTGGCTTAATGCTTGACGTTGTGGTATATTTTGCAGAAAATAAACTTCAAAAACATATAAAATCAGAGATTTATTTTGAATCTTCAGAAGTATAAATAGATGATAATATAATAAATATAAAAAACTTCGAAATTCTCCACATATTCTTCTTGAAAGCCACTTGTAGTTTTGATATAATTGTAATAACTGTAAAAATGTGTAAATTTGGTTTGGATGCAGAAATGTCTGATTTATTGTTGTTAGGAACAAATGGAATAATTGTATTATTCGTATTATTGTTTTTATTTGGAATAGTAATAGGAAGTTTTCTAAATGTATTGATATACAGAATTCCATTAAAAGAAGATATTGCTGTAGAAAGATCGCATTGTATGCACTGTGGGCATGTTCTTAGTTGGTATGAACTTATTCCGCTGTTTAGTTATATTATACAGGGTGGAAAGTGTAGAAGTTGCAAAAAACACATTTCTATACAGTATCCGTTGGTTGAGAGTTTGAATGCTTTGCTATGGATGGGTGTTGTTTGCACCAATGGATTGAAAGTAGAGACTATTTTATTTTGTTTATGTTCGTCGGTACTTATTGTGTTAGCAGTAATCGATGAAAGAACAAAAGAAATACCACTTCCGCTTAATATAACAATATTTATTCTTGGGATAGCAAGAGTTTGTTTTGATTATACTCACTGGTATGAATATGTTATAGGAATGTTGGTTGTTAGTGGGCTGTTTTTCCTAATTGTTGCGCTTTCGAAGGGAAGAGCAATGGGCATGGGAGACGTAAAACTGATGTTTGCTGCAGGCTTATTGCTTGGTTGGAAACATATTTTGCTTGCTATGATATTGGGATGTGCTCTTGGCTCTGTTATACATTTGATTAGAATGAGAGTTCAGAAGAAAAATAGCGAGTTGGCGTTTGGCCCATATCTTGCAATGGGAATATATCTTACATTTATTGTAGGACAACCAATTATCAATTGGTATATGTGTTTATTTAGAGTTTAGGTTTGGATTAATTCAGCAAAAGCTGATTTAGTTATAAAAAAGAAGAAAAAATAAAACTACGAAAGGGGACAAAAAATGGAACAAAAACTATTGTCCATTCATGTTGGTGCCGAGGTTACACGTGTCTGCGAAATAACTAAGAAATCCGCAACAAGCATTACGGTTACCAACGCGAGCGAAGTGTCCACTCCAGCAGGAGCATACGATGATGGTTATATCACAGACGTTGCAGCTCTTGCAGAGGCAATTAGAGGTAGTGTATTTGGCAGAGGATTCGCAACATCCAAAGTTATCTTCACTATTGGTTCTAAGAAAATAGCAAGTAAGGAAATTGTTATTCCTTTTGTTAAGGGTGGCAAGAAGAAAATCGCTCAGATCCTAGAAGCAAACTCAACAGAGTATTTTCCAATGACTGCTGCTGGTGAATTTATTTTTGCTCACAGCATTATGGAGAACTTCCAAGACGAAGAAGGAAAGAAAATTCGTCTTACAGCTGTTGCAGCACCAAGAGACCTTGTAGATGGTTATTATGAGCTGGCTACAGAACTTAAACTTCAGGTAGAAGATATTGATTACCTTGGTAACTCGGTTCTACAACTTCTGTCACTTCAGATGAAGGATAGTTCTACAATACTCGTATTACAGATTGAAAAGGATCTTACTTATGTTAACGTTATGAGTGGTAAGGATATCATTCTTCAGCGTTCAGTTCCTTATGGTAAGAATGCCGTTATCAATTCTATGATGGAGATTAAGAAACTTACTGAGAAGGAAGCTAAAACTCTCCTTTCTAACAGAGATATGATTGATCAGCAGGTTACTGAAGAAGAGTATGCTGAGGCAGTTCGTTACCTTGTAAGTTCAATCGGTAGAATTGTTGAGTACCATAGAAGCCGTAACCCAGAGAGAATTATCGATGGTATTAAGGTGTTCGGTGAAGGCTCATCAATTGCAGGTATTGATGAAGTACTTAGACAGGAACTTGGCGCAGAAGTTACCAGATTTTCATCTTTGGAAGGTGTAAAGGTTAGTGGTAAGGCTTATCTTTCCGGTGATACAGCTCTCAGATATCTTGCGAACTTTGGTGCAGTGCTTCAGCCAATCGGACTTAAGGTTCAGGTTGGATCTTCAAAGGAACAGGCATCTAAGTCTGCAAATATTCTTCTTATTGTTTTAATTGTTCTTGCTGTACTTGTTATGGGTACATGGAGCGCAATTAAGGCTGTTAGTTATTTCGGGCTCAAAGCTGCAAAACAGTTGATTGAGGCTGACATAGCGAGAATGGAAGATATTGAACAGATTGCTAACAACTATGAGAATGCAGCTAACGCATACAACATTGTTAAGGCATTTACTGATTCGACTAATTCTAACAACGAGATACTTCTTGATTTTATTTTAGATTTAGAGAAGATTTCTCCTGTTGGTTCTCAAATTGCTAAATTCTCGGCTGCCGATGGCGCTGTATCTTATACAGCAACTTTCTACACCGACGATAAAGATGTTGTTGCAGACTATATTGTAGAACTTCAGAAGTTGGATTATGTTACAGCTTATTCTTTACCAGCTATAAAAGTAGTTCAGGATAAACTCACTCCAGAAGAAGAACAAGCAAGGGCAAGAGCTATAGCGGCTGGAGAAGAAGTGGAGCCTGCTGAGCATATTGAATTTGATATAGTAGTGTTTATTGAAAATGCAACTGCTAATGAAGTAAGCCCAGAAGTACAGGAAGCACTTAGAATGATGAATGCAGCTGGCGCTACTACTGAAGAAAATGCAGAAGGAGGTGCTCAATAATGAAAATTAAAGATAGAGACATCAAAATCCTTCTTTTGTTACTTATTGTAGCAATTGTGGTTTTGCCATATGTATTTTTTATCAAGCCTACCAATGAAAAAATAGATAGTCTAACATCTGAAATACAGACATTGTCCGAAAGACAGGCTTATTTACAGGCGCTTGATCAAAACAGAGAATATTATTTGAATAGTATTGAAGTCTTAAATAAATCAAGAGATCAACTTATTGCTAATTATCCTGGAGGTATTAAACAGGAGAATACAATCGTATTCTTGAGAAATTTGGAAGTGACAAATCCTTTAGCAATGCTTGTTATTGCTTTTGGAGATGTAGCTGAAATTCCTGTTTCGGATGCTTATGTTGATCAGGAAGGTGTTGAGCATGAGGCTTTAACAGCTTTAGCTCAGACGAATACTATCAATTTTTCTGGAACATATGAGGATATGAAGAAAATGCTTGCGTTCTTCAATAATTATGAGGAAAGAATGGTAGTATCTGCTATATCTATGGATAAAAAAGAAACAGGTTTGTTGGAAGGTACTTTTGTAGTTAACCAATATGCTGTATTAGGTACAGGAAAAGAACTCGCTCCTGCTAAAATTCCTACAGTTGAACATGGTGTTGTTGATGTATTTGGAAACTTTATTGAAGGAGAAGAAGAACCTGAAGCACAAACTGCAGAGTCAAATGAAGATGAAACTGAAGAGGAAGAAGATTAATAATTAATAACTATTCCTGCGGCGCTTTTGCGTCGCAGGATAAAGTTATATTGAGCATTTATCAAAGAAAAGAATGAATTGATGATATCAAAGGAGCCACTTTATGGCAAAGATTATAATGAAAGATATTAAGGTTATTGATTGTTTTTTTTGATAAGATTTCAAACATTATTGAACGGGGAGGAAAGGAATGAAGGTGAAAAAAGAAAAACCCAATAATAAAAATAACAAAGGTTTTACTTTGGTAGAAGTATTGCTCGCCATTGTTATTTTATCACTTGTTAGTGCTCCGATATTACGTGGGTTTATTGTTACTGCCAATACTTCAGCCAGAGCAAGAACAATTATGGAAGCTACTGATGTCGCTCAACTTATAATTGAAGAAATATCAGCAATGAGTTTTGATGGTGATGTTAAAGATACTTTTTTTGTTGAAACTGCAACTGAGAGACTTCCGGCGATAGGATATAATGTGGCGGGAACTAAATCTCCAATTGCTACTAGCCAGTTTCAACAAACTGTTGCTACGTCTTGTGCTGATAGTAAGAAATGTTATATCAGTGAAGTAAACCCAAACCTTAAGATGGTTGCTTTACCAAATGTTGAGTATGATGGTAAGAAGTATGATGTTATGATTGATTTTGTTCCTAATTCAGGTGAAGGTACTCAATTTTATACATATGATGTTACTGTTAGAGTTTTTGATCAGGATGTAACAGATACAGAAGAAGATGATGGAACTATAACACATACATACACTCATTATCGTAATAAGTTGGTTGAATTGAAAACTGAAATCTCGAATAAGTATTAATTTGTGTTTATGTTTTGTAACCCTTATATGGAGGTTAAATATGAAAAGAAAAGAAAAATATAATAATAATAGAGGCGCAGCTTTGATTTCTGTAATGATAGCTGTAACTTTTATTACTATTGTTGCCAGTGCTCTGCTTTATATGGCCTATATGAATTTTACAATGAAGGCCATGAGTGTACAGTCTAAGACTAATTTCTATGAGACTGAAGGCTATTTGCAAGGTGTTACTGTAAAACTTCAGGATGAGATTGCTAAATCTCCAGATCCAGCAACGACGATGAACAATTTGACTGAAAGTGCTAATTATAGTGCTATTAAGTTGCTGAAACTTAAGTATCCAACTGCAACAGGTAATGCTGCATCTGCTTCTGTTGTTATTGATGGTGATACTATTACACTTGAAAGAGGCGGTTCTTTAACAGTTTCAGACGAATCATCGAAAACTAAAAAGTACACTTTAAGTGATGTTAAGATTACGCAGGTTAACACAGAAGGTCTTACTAATAATATCAAGACAGATATTGTTTACTATGTTACCAAAGAAACAACTCCTTCTGAACAAGGGGGAATTGGCGAGTTCTCAATGATGATGGATGGGTCGCTTACATCCAGTGGCTCTGAATTCACATTTATGACACTATATGGAAATTCTTTCTTATCAGATGCTGTTCCTGCTGGAGCGCCTGGTAATTCAACAGGTAAAACAATCCCGGGACATAATGCTCTTAATCTTTCTGGTGGTGCTAAACTTAATATTGCCGGAGATTATTGCGTAGTTTATGGAGATATTAACTTAAGTGATAATGCTGTACTTACAGTAACTCAAGGTAACTTGTGTGTATATGGTGACATTCATCTTAATGGCAATAGTACATTAATTTGTTCAGGAAAGATATATATGGTTAGCACTCCGTTAACAGATTATGGTAGGACAGATGCTACTTCTATTACTGCTGCAGATGGTAATTTGAATAAACACTTGTATCCGGCTGGTCTTACAGTTCAGCCTATTGAAAGAGCAAAGTTTGATAATGTTGTAAATGAACTCAAGTTCAATGATAGTGATAGTACGAATGATGGCTTAATTAATCAGATACTTAAACCAGATGGTATTGATATGGGTTCAGGTATTAAACTTCATTATTATGATTTGACAAATAAGTTTAGTGTTACAACTACTAAGTTTGGAAAAACTATGGGATGGGGATGCATGGGAGCCCAGACTGATCTTAACGGTTCTGATCTTAATGACAAATTGATTTTTGTTTCACAGCCAAACACAAAAATAAAAGATACGTCTTTCAACAGTACTGTTATTTCGAGATATCCTATAACTTATCAGCAGGCTCATGGTGTATCGCTTAGTAAGATTGGACCTGATATGTTTAAGGTTTTGTCAGTTAAGAGTACAGATACAACAAATATTCTTTATGACTCAACTCTTAATCACTATGGTATTAACTATAGCAAAGATGGTCATAATTTTAATAACTTCCCTATTTCGGCAGGTGATTTCTTTGTTGATGATGCAGATGGAGTTGTTAATAGAATTCTTGATAATTCATCTAATGGTGGTGGAGGTGGAGCTCCTCTTATTATATCATCAGTTACATTTGATAAGTGGACAAAGGATTCAGAAGATTAAAGATAGGAGTGAACAATTATGAAAGATGACAATAAAGGTTTTTCCTATGTTGAGTTGATTCTAGTCCTTGCCATTATGGCATTAATGGTTGCAATGATTGGAATTTCGTATGGTTTGGTTACAAGGAATAATGTTACAAAAGCCTGCGCCAAGATGGAATCGGTTTTTAATACTGCCAGAATCACTTCTCTTAGTAAGGGCTCTGAAGAGGGCGCGTTAAATATAAAACAAGAGGGCGGAGTAATTTATTACGGTATAGGAAAATATGATGCAGATCCTGATGTATCGACAGTCGCATGGGTTAAATTTGCACAGTCTCCTGTTTATATTACGTTGTCTGATGGAGGTGGTAATGTAGATTTAGGATCGTCTGTTGTTACATTTAAGTTTAATCCTTCGTCAGGTGCTTTTAAGGCATGTCCATATAATAAATTGATTTTTAGTAATGGTAGAACTGAAAGTGCCTTGGTATTATTTAAGGCAACTGGTAAATGTAAAGTTGAATAATAGGAGGAAAATATGAATAATAATAAAGGATATTCATTAACAGAACTTCTTCTTGCAATATTTGTTCTTAGTATTGTAATGCTGGGAATAGCTGGAATACTAAGATCCACTTCTCAGTTTTATAGAAATGGTGTTCAAGAGGTTAGGGTTCAAGAAGAAGCGCAACTTGCGGTAAATCTTATTGAGGAAAAATTAGTTGATGCAACTGGTTCAACTACCGCTAAAAGACCTGTTTGGGATGCTTCTGCTGAAAGACTTACTTTTTATGACGAAGATGATAGGAAGATAAATATAACATATCAACATACGTCTGGTAATCCGCAGGGACAATTATTGATGGGATATTGGGAAAATCCTGATAATACAGGTAATTATATTGTTGAAACATTAGCTGATTATGTGACTGGATTTGAAGTTGCAGGTATTGATTATGATACTTCACATGCTGATGCTGATAACAAAGTAGTAGTGTCTGTATCCATGAATAATAATGGATATGAGTATACTGCTTCTAAAGAAGTGTATATGAGAAATAATCTTGAAAATCCTAGTATGTCTATTAATACAAGTGCAATTAATAATACTAGTAGTACTTCATTATGGAACTATGAGGTGGAATTAGCTAGATTTGATTCTTATAATATTACAAACTGGTGTTATGCAGATCCTACTAAGCCTATCTATGCTGTTCATGCTGTTACAACTACAGATTCTGACGGAAATACTGTTGAAAGTTTGCAGGCTGGTGGAAGTTTTGCTAGTTATTTTGCAATTGATGCAGATAAGGTTACAGTAAGAATAAATGCTGCACGTACCAATGATTTTAGTGCAAGTTCGCCAGGTGATTGTGGATTAATGTTCACTGATAAGAGAGATGGCTTGCAAAAAGCTGTAAGATTCTCTTTTGTACCTGTTAAAGTTGATGTATCTCCAAATGCTGATATTTTTGTGCATTATGCATCTGGTCTTGATATTAATGGTCAAGGTTACCAAACTTATGTTGAGGTAGAAGGTATTGATATCAACAAAGCAATTGCTAATGGAGCTACAGGTACTGCTAAAATTACTTTAAATGATGGTTCGTCTTCTATTTCTAAGGACTTTACACTTAGCTCTGGTCAGACAACTGTTAATAACGGACAGCAGTTCCAAAATCAGATTAATATAGGTATTGTTCCTGATGTTCAGTCTGATGGATTGTTTATTGGAGCAACAAATGGAGCTCAAGTTGATAGTTATAGTGGCGGTCAGAGTGGTACACTTAAGGTTGAAATTACACTTACGCCGTCATCAGGTTCTGCTTATACCAACACATTGAATTATAAGTTTAGAATTGCAGGTAACGTATTATAATTAAACATATTCATAAAACAAACAAATCCGTCGGCTTTGGCCGGCGGATTGTTGCTTTATAGAGATATGTAATTAAATGTGTGGTTATGACATAAGGTTGTTATTAATCCTCAATCATAACCATTTCCATTATATTGTAAGGTAAGAGGCTATAGCTGCAGGATTTATATGTGGCTATGGCCCTTTCGTTTTCGGGTTCGACCTCGAGTTTGAATCTGACGATATCAGGGTAGAGGGATGGGAGAGTATGGAAGAATTCTCTGGAGATGCCCTGGCGGCGGTATTCCGGTTTTATGTATAAATCTTCAATCCAGCCGCAAAGGCCGCCGTATTCGGTGGTAAAACTTTTGGAAACCATGGTATAGCCTGCAATCTGGTTATCTTCCATGAAGACATAGCCATCAAGGTATGGATTATCGCCTATGCAGGCATCTATATCGTTCTTAAGAACTTGGTCTGAAGAGGTATGTAAAACAGCAGGGGAGTCATAAAAGACTCTCATCATGCCAAGAACCTCGTCGTAGTGATCTTTATTCATTCTAACTATTTCCATTTTGAACTCCTTGAAATTTTTATTAAATATTAACTTTTATAATTATAACATAAGTGGAATCTATGTTATAATAGTAACGTTGATGTTAAGGAGCGATAATGACAGAATCTAAATCCATACAACTTAAGAAAGGCGAAGGCAGGACCATTAAGGCTGGCGGAGCCTGGATATTTGATAATGAGATTGCCAGGATGGCGGATGATATAGAAGATGGCGATATTGTTAAAGTTTATGACTTTGATGAATATCCAATGGGACAGGGCTATATTAACAGAAAGTCCAAAATCACCGTCCGTATGCTTTCAAGAAATATTGATGCCGTGATTGATGAGGCTTTCTTTAAGGAAAGAGTTAAAAGAGCATGGCAGTATCGTAAGGACAATGTGGATATATCATCCTGCAGGGTTATATTTGGTGAGGCTGACTTCCTGCCTGGAATCGTGGTAGACAAGTACGAAGATGTGCTGGTTGTTGAGTCCTTAACTTTAGGTATTGATAAATGGAAGAATGTTATTATAGATGCTCTTAAAGATATTATGTCAACTGATGGCATCATTATAAGAGGAGTCTATGAGCGTTCTGATGCCAAAGTAAGACTTAAAGAGGGACTTGAGAGACATAAGGGATTTATAGGCCCAGAGTTTGATACAGAAATAATAATTACTGAGAATAAAGTTAAATATTATGTGGATGTGGAGAATGGTCAGAAGACCGGATTTTTCTTAGATCAGAAATATAACCGCCTTGCAATGCAAAATCTGGTATCTAAAATGGACAAACCTTCCGTACTTGACTGCTTTACCCATACAGGCTCTTTTGCCCTTAATACAGGGCTTGCAGGAGCGAGAAAAGTATTAGGTCTTGATGCATCGGAACTTGCCATAGAAGAGGCAAGAAAGAATGCAGAATTAAATGGTCTTTCTGACAGAGTTCACTTTGAGGTGGCAGACGTGCTTGAGTGGCTTCCAAGGAAAGTGGAAGAAGGCGCTAAGTATGATGTTGTAATACTTGACCCGCCGGCCTTTACCAAGTCAAGAGATACTATTAAGAAGGCAGCCAAAGGATACAGGGAAATTAATGTATGTGGCATGAAACTTGTAAGAAACGGTGGATATCTGGCTACATGTTCATGTTCACATTTTATGGATAATGATACTTTTATGAGCGTTATAGCGCAGTCTGCAAGGTCTGCTCATAAGAGACTTAGACAGGTGGAATTCAGGACTCAGTCTGCTGATCATCCAATTCTCTGGTCTGCAGATGAGAGTTATTACTTAAAATTTTATATATTCCAGGTATGTGAGGAAGAATGATATAATGAAACAGTATATTGACAAGACATATGATGAAGAAAGGGCTTTATATGGCTCTGACGGTGTGCAGGTAATAAACTGTAAGTTTGACGGTCCAGCAGACGGTGAGAGCGCTCTTAAGGAAAGTAAGAATATTGAAGTGGATGGATGTTATTGCAATTTAAGATATCCATTCTGGCATGACACAAATCTTAAAATTACCAATACCGTAATGACAGACAAATGCAGGGCTGCATTATGGTATTCTGAGAATATTTATATTTCGGATACAAAACTTCATGGTATCAAGGCGCTTAGAGAGTGTAAGGATATCGAGATTGTAAACAGCGACATTATATCTCCGGAGTTTGGCTGGTCGGTATCAAATTTCAAAATGTCCGACTCCTCGGCTGAATCCGAGTATTTTATGATGCGTTCAGATCATCTTAACTTTGATAATGTTAAGCTTAAGGGTAAATATTCATTTCAGTATATTTCGGACTGTATTTTTACCAATTGTAATTTTGATACCAAGGATGCTTTCTGGCATGGAAAGAATATTCTCATTAAGGACAGTATTGTTAAGGGTGAATATCTGGCCTGGTATTCAGAGAATCTGACATTTGAGAACTGTACAATTATAGGTACGCAGCCGCTGTGTTACTGTAAAAATCTTAAAATGATTAACTGCCAGATGATTGATGCGGATCTGTCTTTTGAAAAATCAGAGGTGGATGCTACGATTCTTAGTGAGGTTATCAGTATTAAGAATCCAAAGAGCGGAAAAATATATGTTCCCGGCGTTAAGGAAATCATTATGGATGATGAGAATGCAAAGGGTGAGATAATAATTAAAAAATAAAGGAAAGAGGTAAAAAATTATGCCATGTATTGATTGTAAAGTTACAGTTGAATTAACAGAAGAGAAGAAAGAACAGCTTAAGTCGCAGTTTGGTAAGGCTATTGGTATCTTAGGTAAACCTGAGACATATCTGATGGTTACTTTATCTGACAAGGCTGACATTTATTTAGGCGGTAACAAGCTGACTGAAGGCGCAAGCCTTACAGTAAGTGCGCTCGGTGAGATTTCATCTTTTGACAGCAATAAGATGACTAATACACTTTGCGATATCATTAAGGAAGTTACAGGTATTCCTCCGAGAGGAGTATATATTTCTTACTGGAGCACCAAGAACTGGGGCTGGAACGGCCAGAATTTCTAATTAAATAACCATAATGAGAGCCTTTGTCTAAATGTATATTTAAACAGGGCTCTTTTGGATAGGAGAGGGAATTGAAGAAGAATCTTAAAAGAAATATAAGCTTAATACTTATAATGGCAATGGCAGCGAATCTGGCTTTTTTGGGTGGATGTAATAAGCCGGCTGAAGAGGCAGTGGAAGAAAGCGATACTTTAGAAACTGCTATAACTGACGTTGCAGATGCAGTGGCAGATGTAGAAGAAGAAAAAGAAGATGCAAGGGAAATCACTGTTTCTGAATGCGCTCTTCCTGACTATGAATGGCAGAAAGAACTTGTTTTTCCTAATGATGATGGATATGTGGATGATACTCTTGCCATGAATTCAATAGCGGATATTAAGACTTATAAAGGTCAGGGAGAGTTATATATAACCCTTTCAGAAGATATAGAGTCTTTTAAGATTTATATTAATCACGAGAAAGTGAACGTTAATGGTTTAATGCCGGGCTGTACATATAAGATTGATTACTCAGATTATGCCATTACAGGCAATAATGAAATACAGGTTTCAGGTATAACACCTAAAGAGGCTACAGTGTCTGTTTATGCGCCTTTTCCTGTAATTGTGGAAGGTGTACCTGAAGATGTTGGCATGGATTCTGAGTATTTTGAATTAATTAGTGAAATAGTCTCAGAAGATGTGGAGCATGGCTTCCCCTCAGCACAGATGGCTGTAATTAAGGATGGAGTGCTTATATATAATAATGCCTGGGGCTATGCTAACAGATATGATGGAATGGACGCTGTTACAACAGATACCCTTTATGACCTTGCATCAAATACCAAGATGTATTCGGTAGCCTATGCCATTCAAAGACTGGTATCTGAAGGGAAACTTACAATGGATACCAAAATCTCCGACATACTTGGAGAAGAATTCTATAACGGAACTGTAGATATCTGCTTTAAGGGTTATGAAGATTATTACAAGAAGGGGCAGGACGCCAACAGAGAGTGGAAGGCCAATATAACAATCAGGGATGTTATGTCTCATAAGGCAGGATTCCCGGGGGCTCCGGCATATCAGAGACCTATATATGATCAGGCTATGATAACTTCAAAGACTGATGTGGAGAATATTCTATATGCGGGCAGTGACGGTTCATTTGAGACCAGGGAAAATACGTACCGCATTATATGTAAGACTCCGCTTATGTATAAGCCTGGTGACAAGGTTCTGTATACAGATGTTGACTATATGGTTCTGGCTTTCTGCATTGAACAAATCACCGGCCAGAGACTTGATGAATATATGGAAAATGAGTTCTATGCTCCTATGGGACTTGAGCATATCTGCTACAGGCCCCTTGATCATGGCTTTGAAAAAGGCGACTGTGCAGCAACAGAGCCTTATGGTAATACGAGATCGGGAACTGAATATTTCGAAGGAGTCAGGACTGAGACCATTCAGGGCGAAGTACATGATGAGATGGCTTATTATACCATGGCTGGAGTGTCCGGACATGCAGGCTTATTCTCGAATGCTGAGGACCTGGCCAAACTGGCCTCAGTAATGCTTATGGGAGGATATGGAGATCAGAACTTCTTTAAGGATGACGTAATGGACGCCTTTATGGCACCGGCATCTGATACGCTTTCTAACTGGGGCGTTGGCTGGTACAGGGAAGGCGATAACAGAAGAGAGTATTATTTTGGAGAAATGTCATCTAATGATACTATTGGACATCAGGGATGGACTGGCACAATTACACTGATTGACCCTGATAATAATCTGGTTATCGTATATCTGACTAACAAAATCAACACCGAGATTACAAACACCGACTATAACAATAATAAGTTTGACGGTAACTGGTATACATCAGCAACTCTTGGTTTTGCTACAGAACTTGTATATGAGGGAATGAATCCGTCTGATGAAGAGAATGAGGCGATGGATGACCTTTTGTGCGATATGGTAGTTGGTAAGTTTAACCTTGTTAACAAGGAAGAGAGCCAGGTTATGACTTCAAATGTTAACAGAACACCGGTTAATGAGAATCATGCAATAGTTAAGTCGGCTTATGCCATTCTTGAAGTTATGATAAACAGAGTTGATGAGGTTAATAGTAAAGAATCCTACGAAGATGGAAGTTTCAATAAGGATTATTATGATTATGCGGTGACTGTGCTTTCGCTTCTTAAAGAAGAGATGGACTTAAATGAGATGAAAAAGTTATATAAAGAGTCTCCATCTGCTGCGTACTATTTTGAAGAACAGGGCTTTGAATGGGCAACTGAGACAATAGAGGCAGAGTAAGGTTTTTGTTTACCATTAAATGAATATTTGATATAATAAAAGTGTGTTGTTTTTTGTGTAAGGGTAAATTTATATGTCAGATAAAAGGGAACAGGTGAACAGAGTTAAGAATCCTCTTCAACGGACCATATTACTTGGCTCCATTGTCTTTATTTTCCTGCTTTGTTTAGCGCTTTTTATTCTTTTTAATATCGTTTTTTCCAAGGCTTTATATCAAAGATATAATACCCAGATGTCAGAGGTGCTTCAGTATGTATATGATCAGATTGATGCTGATGATATGCAGTATTGTATTGATAATACAATTGCTGATGCCAATTATGAAGAGTTTCAGTTATTCCTTCATAATGTTGTTAATAATCTGGGTGTTTATTATGTCTATATTGTTGTGCCTAATGATGATAAGACAAAGATTCTGCACGTGGTTTCAGCAACCAGTGACAAGGCTATTGAAGATGCCAAGTATGATATGCCGATTAAGGCTGAGATGGACTATCCTGAGGATATTACCAGAAGGTATCTTGATGCTTTTAAAAGGCCGGATGTATCTTTCTTTGAAAGTAATTCTGAAAGAGGTGTATTCTATACAGCCTGCAAGCCTATTATTAATTCTGATGGACGGACCATTGCGTTGGTCTGTGGTGATATAGATATAAGTATTATTGAGGATATTACCAGGGATTTTACTATACAGAGTGTGCTGGCATCCGTGATTATTGGCTTTATCTTTGTTGGTTTACTGCAGATATGGTTTAGGAGTACCATTATTAAGCCGGTTAAGGCACTGGAGGAAAGCGCCAGGAATTTTGCCACAACGAGTCAGGATGAGATGGATTTGAGCGAGCTTGATTTTGCAATGCCGGAGATTAAGAGTCATAATGAGATTTATTCTCTGGGTGAGTCCATTGTAATCATGTCCGAGAATATGAAGCATTATGTACTGGATATTAATGATGCTGAGGCAAGGGCAGTGGGCGCTAAGAAGCAGGCGGAGAATATGTCTTATCTTGCATATAAGGATTCGCTTACTCAGGTTAAGAATAAGACTGCTTTTGAGAATACCTGCGAAGAGATTAATATGGAGATTAAAGAGGGCATGGCTGAGTTCTCCGTGCTGATGGTGGATCTTAATAATCTTAAGAAGATTAATGATACATATGGTCACCAGAAGGGTGATATCTATATAACAGGTTCATGTAAGATTATTTGTAAAGTATTTGCGCACTGTCCGGTATTTCGTGTGGGCGGTGATGAATTCGTGGCGATACTTAAGAATGAGTCTTATGATGACAGGGATGCGCTCTTTGTTAAGCTGCTTGATGAATTCAAGAAGTCATTTAAGGATGAGTCGAAGGAGCCTTGGGAGAGATTCTTTGCGGCGGCAGGTATGGCTGATTATATAATGGGTAAAGATAAGAGTATTGATGCTGTATTCCAAAGGGCAGACAATATGATGTATAAGAATAAGGAACAGCTTAAGAAGGCTTATAATGTTAATTAAGAGTGTGCGTGGGCTGCGGGCGCCGGGGCGTGCGTGGTGCGTGATGGGTGTTAAACTTAAGGCTGTTCTAAGGAGGAGAGATGAGCACAAATGATAAAGATCCTTTAGCCTGGGAGGAGGTTAAGGTCGAGCATATAATAAAGGATGAGTGGATTGATTTCAGGCGTTCAGCTTATAAGTTTCCGGATGGAAGCATATTTGAGCCATTCTACAGTTATTCAAGAAGAGATTATGTGGTTATAGTACCTTCAGATGAAGAAGGAAATTATATATGTGTTCGTCAGTACAGGCAGGGAATAGAGCAGGTTACCAATGAGTTTCCGGCTGGTGGAATAGAAAGAAAAGATAATAAACAGTATGCGCATGGCGTAAGAAATGCGGCAGATGCTGAAGATGCTTTAGAGGCGGCAAAGAGGGAACTTGCTGAAGAGACAGGTTATGAATCTTCCGAGTGGAAACATCTTCTTACAGTGCCTTCTAATGCGACAATAGCAGATAATTATGCACATATTTTTGTGGCGAGAAACTGCCGTAAGGTAACAGCGCAGCACCTGGATGAGACAGAGTTTCTTAATGTGAATTTATATAAGGCTGAAGAGATAGAAGAGATGATAAAAAATGGTGATTTTCAGCAGTCTGTACATGTAATGGCGTGGTTATTAGCGCTTAGAAGATAAAATTTGAAATTTTTTTTAGATTTTTTAATCCCCGGAAAGTGGCTTAAATAGCGGCTTGGCGGGGATTTTGTCATAATATTTTGAAAATTTTTTAAAAATTATTAGCACTCACTATTGACGAGTGCTAATAAAAGTGGTATAACATAATCGTAAGGAAGAAAAGAAGGAATCAAAAAGGTTCCAAAGGTTATCTTCCAAGTAAAAGTTCAGCCCGGAACAGCATCCCGGACAGGTTAAATAAGGAGGGATGAGTTATGTTATACGTACCTAGTATTTTTGGAGAAAATTTAATGGATGATTGGATGGATTCATGGGACAGAGACTGGATGGATTTTGATAAGGCTTACAACAAATCCATGAAGAAGAATCCTCTGTATGGTAAGAATGCCAAGAATCTGATGAAGACTGATGTTCGTGAACTTGATGATAGCTTCGAAGTTGATATCGATCTACCTGGATTTAAGAAAGAGGATATCGAGTTATCACTTGATCAGGGCTTCCTGAATATAGTGGCTGCGAAAGGTCTTGATAAGGAAGAGACTGATAAGAAGAGTGGTAAGATAATCCGTCAGGAAAGATATACAGGAACAATGTCGAGAAGCTTCTATGTTGGCGAGGATCTGAAGGTTGAGGATATCAAGGCTAAACTGGAGCATGGTGTACTGAAACTTACAGTGCCGAAAGTTGAGCATAAGGAAGAGATTCCTGCTAAGAAGACAATAATGATTGAAGGATAACTCCTTTCATATATGCAGAGGTTGGAAAAGTAAGTGAGTAAACACCCCCGCGGCTTCGCCGCGGGGGTGTTTGCGGTTGTGGAAGGGGAGAGCGGCTGCAGTAGGTGTTTGTGTGGGGCGAGGAGGTGTTTTGATGCACTTTACCCCGTCCCAGGTGGCGCTGGGTTGGTATTTGCGTGTTTGTGGGGGTTGTGATATACTTTGTGTGGGAAAGGAAAGGGTTATGAATTCGAAAGTTGATTATGTTGATATAGGTGATACAAAGTTAAGATATCTCTCTTTTGGAGAAGGAAAGACTCCCCTTGTTATTATTCCGGGACTGTCGTTAGTAAGCGTTATTGAAAGCGGTGCTGTGCTGATGAGTATGTTTAAGGAATATACTGATAAATATACATTCTATGTAATAGACAGAAGAGTGGAGATTCCGGATGATTTTACCATTCATGATATGGCGCTTGATGAACTTAAGGCCATTAAGGCTTTGGGACTTAAAGGCGAGAAGGGCACTAATGAACTTTATGTTTATGGTGCATCCTTAGGCGGAATGATAATATTCAATATGGCTTTAATGCAGCCGAATGTAATTAATAAGGCGGTTATAGCATCGAGTACCTGCAGGCTAAGTGAAAAACAGTGTGAGTTTCTTAAAAACATGATTCCTCTAGCCCTTGATGGTAAGAAAAGAGAACTGGTTAAATACATGGGAGACTTTGTTTATACCAAAGAATATATGACAGAAAATGAAAATGCTCTCATGATGTTTGCAGACAATATGAAAGAATCTGATCTTAAACATTTCGCTGAAGTTTGTAATGCCATTAAGCCATTTGATTTAAGCAGTAAAATCAAACTTCTTCCAATGGATATTTTCGTGGTTGGAGCAACCGATGATGCATTATTTGGTGATGAGGAAACTAAATTAATCAGCAAAATAAAAGGATGTAAATCATATATATTTAAGGGTAGTTGTCATGGATTATATGACTTAGAGCCTGATTTCAGACCTATGATGTTTGAATTTTTTAACAGTTAAAATGGGAGTTAATATGAACGATTTAGAGAAAAAAGAAGCCCTGGATGCACTGGCAGCCAGAATTAATCAGAATTATGAAGAGATAGATCTTCTCAATGCTTTCGGTAAGAGAAGACTTCCGGACAGAGAAAGAATAGTTGAGATTGTTAAGGCAATCAGAAGACTGATGTTTCCGGGATATTTCGGGCTCGATGCTTTTGACAAAACGTCTTCGCATTATTTTGCAGGCGAGATGATAAGCTCTGTATGCGAAGAACTTAAAAAGCAGATTATTATCGCCTTAAAGTATGACAGAAAAGAAGAAGAAACTGATGAAATGATTGCCGAGAAGGCTGAGAAAATATGCTTTGATTTTGCCAAAGAATTTCCTGAAATTCAGAGGGTTTTACTTACGGATATACAGGCCGGTTTCGATGGTGACCCGGCATGTGGAAGTAAGGAGATAATCATTTTCTCATATCCGGGATTCAATGCAATTTTTATCTATCGTATTGCTCATGAATTATATAAAAGAAATGTGCCATTTATTCCAAGAATCATGACAGAATATGCGCATTCAAGAACAGGTATTGATATTAACCCAGGTGCCAAAATAGGCGAGTACTTCTTTATCGACCATGGTACAGGTGTTGTTATTGGTGAGACAACTGAGATTGGAAATAATGTTAAGATTTATCAGGGTGTTACGCTTGGTGCGTTGTCTACTAGACAGGGACAGCTTCTTAGCGGTGTTAAGAGACATCCTACCATTTGCGATAATGTTACGATTTACTCAAATGCTTCAATACTTGGTGGTGAGACAGTTATTGGTGCTAATTCAACCATTGGCGGTAGTGCCTTCGTAACAGAGTCTGTGCCTGCAAATACAAGGGTTGGTGTTAAGGCGCCTGAACTTACATTTAAGGGTACGGTTAAGGCAAAACCAGGCGAATATGTGTATGACTGGGTTATTTAATTTAAGGGAAAAAAGGTAATTGATGATATATGGAACTTGATAAAATTATTTATTCAAGAATTGATGAGGTGCCAACAGGCAGGGCATCAGAGAATTACATTCACGGCTGTCTTGTATTAGAGGGCGGCGCTTTCAGAGGCCTTTATACTCAAGGCTTTCTGGATGCAATGATGGAAAATGATTTAAATCTTGATACTGTAATTGGTGTATCTGCAGGTGCACTTGGCGGCATGAATTATACATCAGGTCAGATAGGAAGAGCAGCAAGAATTAATCTTATCTATCGTCATGACAGCAGATACGTTGGAACAAAGGCAGTTCTTAACAGTAAGAGCATACTTGATTTAGGCTTTGTTATGGATGATAAAGTCGGCGTTGTTGAGGCTTTTGACAGAGAAAGATTCTATTCAAAGAAAACAAGATTCGTTGCCGTGGCAACAAATTGCCTTACGGGTAGAGCTGAATATTTTGAGAAGAATCGCTGCGCGGATATTTTTAAAGCGGTAAGAGCTTCAGCTACTATGCCATATATTTCACCTGTTGTAAATATTGACGGCGTGCCATATCTTGATGGCGGATGTTCATGCCCAATTCCTTATCACTGGGCGCTTAGAAGAAACTTTAAGAAGATTCTTGTAATTAAAACAAGGGATCTTAAATTCCGTTATCCGAATAAAATGCTTATCAGCAACAAAGCCATATATCGTAAGTATCCGGAGCTTGGCAGAAGACTTACCCAGAAGGATATTTCATATAACAGAAGATGTGATGAAATCGAGCTCCTTCACGCAAGGGGAGAGCTCTTCAGGGTTGCGCCAAAAGACCCGATTGAGGTTGCAAGAGTAGACGGGGATATGGAGAAACTCGGCAATCTTTACTGGGCAGGATACAATCAGATGTATGAGATGAAAGATGAACTGTGCGAATACCTTCTCGGCTAATTATTAAATTATTATAAAGTCGCGTATTTAGTGGCTTTTATAGAATATTTAGTTTATAATTATAATTAGTAATTAGGGGATAGAAGAGGGTTATCCATGGTTTATAATATAGACTTTGACATTGCAGCTATTTTGCTGTTAGCATTTTCCTTATTTTATCTGTTTTATAAAAAAGGCGTTAGAAAAGGCACAAATAGTGTCTTTTTACTCATAGTTTCAACATCACTTGTTTCCGCAGTGGCTGATATTGCCAGCGCCATATCTGAGGCAGTGGCTGGCCCGGGAGAGACGCTGATGCTGGATTTCTGGAATCATCTGTTTTTTATAGTTCACAACTTACTTCCGTTTTTATTTGTTTTATATGTTTTATATGTTGTTGACATTGCCAGAAATGTTACAAAAGTTCAGTTTATACTGATATCTGTTCCGGTAATTATTGAAGTTATTTTGCTGATAACAAATCCATTTACCAGGCTGATGTTTTATTATGATGCATCCGGTGCATACTGCAGGGGACGCTGGTTCTTTATTCTGTATATCGGGGCTGTTTTCTATTCGTTTTTGGCTATACATCTGTCATTCCTTTATAGAAAACTGATTTCCGCAAATAAGTTCATATCACTTTTGTTCTTTACACTTATGGGCTTTGTGCCGGTGCTGATTCAGATGAAGTTTTCACATATTCTTCTGGATATTTTCTGTCAGTCACTGGCTATCTTGAATATTCTTTTCTCGATTGAGAATAAGTCCGATGTTATTAATCCTAACACGGGTGTTTATAACAGATATGCATTCCTTGGCGCGGTTGACTCTAGCCTTAAAAGAGGGGAATGTACACTCATTGTTGTAAAATTAGCCAACGTTCAGTTCTATTACACAACCCTCGGTGTTGAATATGTTAACGGAGTGCTTGAAGAAATTGCACAGTGGCTTGATGACAGACATAAAAAACTTATCTGCTATGATTGTGAGCAGGGCCATTTTGTCCTATATGGAAAGAAAATTTCCGACGAGGAAAAAGTTAAGCTTAAAACGGAAATTCTGGAAAGATTTCATTCCGCCTGGGAATATAAATCCATGGGCTCTGTATTTCCAATAGAGATTTACGATGTCAGACCGCGTGTTGATGTGGAGACGATGGAAGACCTTCTGTTAATTCTGGATACTCCATTTGATGATCTGGTATCTGAAGAAAGAAATGTAACGGATGCGGTTGTTACATATCAAAGAAGAATGCTGGTTGAAAAGGTTATTCAGGAAGCTTTGGATAAACGTAAATTCCAGGTTTGGTATCAGCCAATCCTTGATTCCAGCACGGGCAAAATAGTGTCCGCGGAGGCTCTTGTCAGACTTACTGATGAAAAGTTAGGATATATTTCCCCTGAAGAATTCGTTCCGATTGCTGAGCAGACTGGAATGATTGTGGACATCGGGGCTTTTGTCTTTGACGAGGTTTGTAATTTCTATAAGACAAATAATCTTTTGGATCTTGGCATCGATTATATTGAGATTAACCTTTCAGTAGTGCAGTGTATGAACTCAAGGCTCGTGGATGCTTTTGATAAGGTACTTAAGAAGCACGGACTTGAAGCAAAGCACATTAATCTTGAGATTACAGAGTCAGCAGCTTCTGATTCGAGACATACACTTATGGAGACAGTTAATGCCTTAAAAGAAAGAGGATTTACGTTCTCACTGGATGATTATGGAACGGGATATTCCAATATTTCCTATATGTATGACATGCCATTTTCAATTATCAAACTTGATAAAACAATTCTCTGGAGCGCCCTTCATCCGCAAAATGGAATGGGAGATAAGAACGCGATGATTTTCCTTGAGAATACAATAAAAATGATGAAGGATATGAAGTATAAGCTCATTGCGGAAGGTATTGAGACGCAGGAGCAGAGAAATCTGCTTAAGAGGCTTAACTGTGATTTCTTCCAGGGATTCTATTTCTCCAAGCCTGTGCCTGGAGATATCTATCTTGATATGTTAAGAAAACAGGTGGCAGTGACTGATTAAGTCCCGTAAAATTAATGATTTAAGACTATGCCCTTATAAATATAAAATATAAGGGCATTTTTCGTAAAATTATAAAATAATTGTATGTATTTACTATGAAATGTGGTATAATTGACTAGTGTGATAGTGAATCACATTTGGGGTAAAAAAATGTATCTAGGAGGTTTTTATGGCTAATAATATTCTTCTTGAGAATGGGACCAACGAACTTGAGATACTGGAATTCGTTGTAGCAGGTAATTCTTACGGAATTAATGTAGCGAAGATCAGAGAGATAATTACATATCAGAACGTTACACCTATACCTAATTCACATCCAAGTGTTGAAGGTATATTTATGCCGAGAGATTTTATGATTACGGCAATAGATCTTTCCAATTGTCTGCAAAGAGGTAAGAGTAAGCCGGAAGGTTTATTCATTATCACTAATTTCAACAAGCTTAATATAGCTTTCCATGTTGAGCAGGTACTTGGTATTCACAGAGTATACTGGTCAGATATTATCCAGCCTGATACAGCGGTTGGATCAATGGAAGACGGTATTTCAACAGGTATTGTTAATATTAATGGCAAGCTTATAATCATTCTTGATTTTGAGAAGATTATTGCTGATATTAATCCTGAAACAAGTCTTAAGATTTCAGATGTGGATGCGCTTGAAAGTCATGAAAGACACAATGTGCCTATAATGATTGTTGAGGATTCACCACTTCTTAATAAGCTTATTTATGACTGCTTAACCAAGGCAGGATATACAAAGGTTACATGTTGTTCAAATGGTCAGGAAGCTTTGGATATTATTGATGACTATATTAAAGATGGTAATCTTAATGATATGCTTAAGCTTGTTATTACTGATATAGAGATGCCTGTGATGGATGGTCATCACTTACTTAAGCGTCTCAGAGAACAGAGTATAACGGAACATCTACCGGTTATTATTTTCTCATCTTTAGTTAACGATGATATGAGGAGAAAAGGGGATGCACTGGGAGCCAATGCCCAGTTATCCAAACCAGAGATAGGCAATCTTATCAAAACGATAGATGCCTTAGTTTAAGTCGACTAAAGCCGGGGTTATACCATACCCGGCTTTTATTGTTTATCTAAAAAAGTTAAATTTTTTTAGGAGATTTAGATGGCAGATAATAATAAAGATGATATTGAAATATTAGACTTCGTTGATAACGAACTGATGGAGATATCACAGGAAGAACTTGATCAAATGCAAAGCGCCTTTGAGGAATTAGAGGCATCGGGCAGTGATGATGAATCAAGTGCTGGTGATGCGCTCGAGGCTGATTCCGCAGTTGTGGAGCCAAAGTCTGTTGATACCAGATTCTCTGAACCTGTGGATGCAGGAGATATAGGAGATCTGGATTTAGGTGATGCTGATTTGGGTGATGTGGATGACACGGAGGCTAAAGAGGCTCCTGCAGAGGAAATTAAGGAATTATCCTTAGATTCATCTGATGTACTTGCAGATGTTAATGACGTGGATGCTATGCTTAAAGATGCACTTGGTGATTTGGGTGACCTTGATGATCTTGAAGATTTTGATGCTAATGAACTTAGTTCTGACCTTGATGAATCATTGTTAAAAGAGCCTGAAGGTGCAGAAGAGAAGGCTGATGATGCGGTTGAGGCTGTGGCTGAAGAAAAGGCAGAAGAGCCAGAAGCAGCGGAAGAAAGTGCTAAGGGCGTAGATCTTAATGAAGAAGGGGAACCTATTCTTGATTTAAATGGTGTTCCTGTGGATGAAGAAGATATATCCGAGATTTCCACCATTCTTAGCAAGCCTGATAATAATGAACTTGTTAATGACAATCTTATGGATATGCTTGAAACTGCTCAGGAAGAAAAAGAGCAAAGAGAGTATGGAGAGAATCTTCCAGAAATTGGAGAGACAACATATAAGACTGTTGTTGATGAAGAAGAGGCGATTGAAGAAGGTAATGGCAGCATAGAGATAGTTACAGAAAGTGCTGTAACGGAAGGCGAAGGTTTTGATGAACTTCCTCCTATGGAAGAGGCACAGGCTCAGCCAATAGAAGAGGTTAAGGAAGAGCCTAAGGAAGAGCCGGAAAAACCTAAGAAAGAGAAAAAGAAGAAAGAAAAGAAGCCAAAGAAAGAGCCTGTAGAAGAAGATTTGGATGATGACATAGAAGGCAAGAAGAAGATGAGCCTTTGGGAGCGCATCATGGCATTCCTCTTTGAATCTGATGAAGAAGAGGAAACTGAAGAAGGTGCTGAAGGCGAAGCTGCAGAAGGTGCTGAAGGAGAAGAAGGAGCAGGTGCTCCTGCCAAGAAGGGCAAGAAGGAAAAGAAGAAAAAAGAAAAGAAAGATAAAAAAGGCAAGAAGGGCAAGGAAGACGCCGAAGGCGAAGAAGGCGAGGAATCCCCTAAGAAGAAATCCAAGAAGGATAAAGGCGGCGACGACGAGGGCGACGGCGAAGAAGGGGAAGGCAAGAAAAAGAAGAAAAAAGAGAAGAAGCCTAAGAAAGAAAAGACTCTTGAAGAAGAACTTAAGCCAAGACAGAAGGGTATTAGTAATAAGGCCGTGGCGGCGATTTTGCTGGTTTGTTTGTCTATTGCAGCTGTAATAGTTGTGCTTTGTTATTTCGGACCAAGAACACTTGCAATTAATAAGGCTAATTATGACTTGTATGAGGGTGAGTACCAGGAGGCGGCGCTTACATTATATGGCATGAAATTAAATGAAAATGATACGCTGGTTTACCGCAAGGCATCACTCTTAAATGCAGTTAATACAAAACTTGATCAGTATGATAAGTTTATGGCAATTAAGAGAGAGGATAAGGCTCTGGATGCGCTCTTTAAGACCATTACTTACTGTGATACCAAGAAGGTTGAGGCAGATAATATAGGTGTGGCTGAAGAGGTTGCCATTGTAAGAAATGCAGCGCTTTCGATACTTAGTGATAAATACGGCGTGACAGAGGAGCAGGCTGAGGAAATCTGCCAGATGCGTCCTGTATATTATACATCGGCGATTGAGAGTATTATGAGGGGTCTTCCTTATGATGCATTTGATCCTCTTGATGAAGAATCACAGCAAAGAGCATATGATGCTCAGCTTGAAAGCATAACCGGTGGTGAAGAAGGCTCAGAGAGCGAAGAGGCTGCACCTGAAGAGACCCTGGAAGATCCGCTTGAAGGCGAACCGGGACTTGATGCTTCGCCGGATAATGCAGGTGAAGGAAATGGGGAAGGCATGGAAATGGTGGAAGAATGATTGGTATTATTGATTATGATGCAGGAAATATAAGATCTGTGGAACATGCACTTAAATCCATGGATGTGCCTTATGTATTAAGTTCTGATCCAGAGGTATTAAAGAAGGCAGATAAGCTTATATTACCGGGCGTCGGGGCATATGGCGATGCGATGGAAAAGTTAAATGCCTCAAATCTTGCAAATACAATTAAGGAATTAACCGGTAATGGAAAGCCATTACTTGGAATATGCTTAGGACTTCAGCTTTTGTTTGAATCCAGCGAGGAGAGCCCGGGAGTTGAAGGCCTTGGAATTCTAAAAGGACATATACTAAAGATACCATCAGACGGTAATCTGAAAATACCTCATATGGGCTGGAACTCTCTTAGTATGCCTAAGGAAAGCAGGCTGCTTAAGGGTATTAAGGAAGGTTCATATGTGTATTTCGTTCATTCATATTATCTTAAGGCAGATGAAGATGTGGTTATAGCAACATCTGATTATGGTGTTACTATTCATGCGGCAGTTGAGAAGGATAATATTTTTGCCTGCCAGTTTCATCCTGAGAAGAGCTCAGATACAGGCCTTCAGATTCTTAAGAATTTCATTTCAATGTAGGAGATAAATATGCATACAAAAAGGATAATACCTTGCCTTGACGTTAATGCAGGCAGAGTTGTTAAGGGTATTAATTTTGTGAATTTAGTGGATGCCGGTGATCCTGTTGCATGCGCCTATGCCTATGACAGGGCAGGAGCGGATGAACTGGTTTTCCTTGATATTACAGCTTCATCTGATAACAGACATACTGTTACGGATATGGTGGAGAAGGTTGCCAGCTGCGTATTCATTCCTTTTACCGTTGGCGGTGGAATAAGAACTGTCGATGATTTTAAGGAGATATTAAGAGCAGGTGCTGACAAGGTTGCAGTTAATTCGGCAGCTATTATGAATCCGCCGTTAATTAATGAGGCAGCTGATAAATTCGGAAGTCAGTGCGTTGTTGTGGCTATTGACGCCAAAAGAAGAGCAGACGGAACAGGCTGGAATATTTTCAAAAATGGCGGCCGCGTGGATATGGGAATCGATGCGCTTAAATGGGCTGAGGAAGCTTATAAAAGAGGAGCAGGAGAGATTCTTTTAACCAGTATGGACTGCGATGGAACAAAGGATGGTTTTGATATTGAACTTACCAGAGCAGTATCAGACCTTGTTCCGATTCCGGTTATTGCATCTGGCGGCGCAGGTAAGTTAGAGCATTTTTATGAGGCGCTTACAGAGGCGAAGGCTGAGGCTGCGCTGGCGGCGAGTCTTTTTCACTTTAATGAGTTATCGATTAGGGAAGTTAAGGAATATCTTAAGAATAAGGGTGTTCCTGTCAGGTTATAAATATGAGCGAATACCACGGAATGTCGGATGAATGGAAAGAGGCCATAAAGCCGTATATTACTGAAGAAGATAAGGTCAGGTTAAAAGAACTCAGCGTTTTTCTTCAGGGCGAGAGGGCGAGATACAATGTGTTTCCGCCGGCTGATAAGGTTTATAATGCGCTGAATCTGTGTGCGCCGTCGGATGTGAAGGTTCTGATTATCGGTCAGGACCCTTATCATGAGAAGGGTCAGGCAATGGGGCTTTCGTTCTCGGTGCCGAAGGGTGTGAAGATTCCGCCTTCTTTAAGAAACATTTATAAAGAAATTCAGAATGAATATAATATCGAGACGCCTCAAAGTGGCGATTTGACTTGTCTTGCAAAGCAGGGTGTGTTACTCTTAAATGCGGTGCTGACCGTAAGAGAGGGTGAGGCCAATTCCCATAAGAACAAAGGATGGGAGATTTTAACATCCGCTGTTGTAAGGTACCTTCGAGATACAAAGAAGCCTATGGTATATTTGCTTTGGGGTTCCGATGCGGGAAGACTTGTGGAGAATGATTATAATAATCCGCAGCTTGTTCTTAGAACAGTGCATCCAAGTCCGCTTTCGGCGAGCAGAGGATTCTTTGGGTGCGGACATTTCGCCAAATGTAACGAATATTTAAGAAATAATAATATAGAACCAATAGATTGGAGAATTCCGGAATGAGTAAGAAACCTTTTATTACAATTGAGCAGGCTAGGGAGATAGATAAGAAATATGATACTCCTTATCATATCTATGATGAAAAAGCCATTGTTGAGAATGTAAGAGCTATTTATAAGGCTTTTTCATGGAATAAGGGATTTAAGGAATATTTTGCAGTTAAGGCTAATCCGAATCCGTTTATCCTTGAGATTCTTAAGAATGAAGGCTGTGGTATGGACTGCTCATCAATGAGTGAGCTTGTACTTTCAAAGGGTGTTGGTGTTACTGGACAAAGTGTTATGTTTTCATCCAATGCGACACCTGCCAAAGAGTATAAATATGCCAATGATTTAGGTGCGATTATTAACCTTGATGATTTGACACATGTTGATTTCATTAAGGATGCTCTCGGAACACTGCCTAAGAAGATGAGCCTTAGATTTAATCCGGGCGGAGTATTCGAGGTTTGTAACGGTATTATGGATAATCCGGGAGATGCTAAATACGGTATGCCTAAGGATCAGATGTTTGAAGCAATGAGAAAGCTTAAAGCATACGGCGTTGAAGAGTTTGGTATCCATGCTTTCCTTGCAAGTAACGTTCTTGCAGATGTTTATTATCCGATGCTTGCAAAGATTCTTTTCGAGCTTGCGGTTGAGGCACATAAAGAGACAGGCGTTAATGTAACATTTATTAACCTTTCAGGTGGTGTAGGAATTCCTTATCTGCCGGATGCTGAGCCTTGTCATATAGATGTAATCGGCGAAGGCGTAAGAAAGGCTTATGAAGAAGTAATCGTGCCTTCAGAACTTGGCGACGTTGCTATCTGCACCGAAATGGGTAGATTTGTAATGGGACCTTACGGCGCACTTGTTACAAAGGCAGTTCACTTTAAACATATTTATAAAGAGTATGTAGGATGTGATGCATGTGCATGTAACCTTATGAGACCTGCAATGTACGGTGCTTATCATCATATAACTATTTTAGGCAAAGAGGATCAGCCTTGCGATCATAAATATGATATTACAGGTTCACTTTGCGAGAACAACGATAAGTTCGCAATCGACAGAATGTTGCCGGAGATTGAAATCGGTGATTTTATCTATATTCATGATACCGGAGCACATGGTTTTGCCATGGGATACAATTATAACGGCAAGCTTTGGAGCAAGGAACTGTTGCTTAAAGAGAACGGCGAGATACAGCTTATAAGAAGGGCTGAAACAATAGAAGATTACCTTCGAACTTTGGATTGCTTTGACATATTCAACAAGTTCGATTTTGAAGGAAGTAAATAATTAATTAAAAGGCTAAAAATGTATGTTTTTAGCCTTTTCTATTCTTGATTTTTTGGCCTTGTCATTATATAATTAATATGTGTTTTTTGTGCGCTTAGGGGTAAGGATAATACAAGCGCAAATGCATAAATTTACGCAGAGGGGTAGCATCAATGAAAGAATTAATGATTATGTATCATCCGGTTAAGAAAGAGGTTCGTTTCCTGGCTAAGGCTAAGGGTGAATTCCTGGAGATACCATATGCTATGTGTCCATGGCTTAATCAGTACAGTCCTGAAAAGGGAGAATTTCTTCTTCAGAATCATGGCAACAAATTCTTTGAGGATATATGGGAGCAGTTCTTAAGAGATGACGTAAGTGTCACATTCAAGGGAACTAAAGTAGATTACGAAGATTTCGTAAAGAAGGTAGAAGAATATAACAAGAGCGTAAACGAGGAAAGATTCAAAATCGATAATTTTATCGAGCTTCCTTGTGTAGCTGATATCTATACAGAGATAAGCGCATTCTGCGATGATACACTTTCTCTTTTCGAAAGAGAATTACAGAATTCTGATATTAAGAAATCCTTTATTAAAAGAAAAAATGAGTTTGAGACAAAGAAACTTAAACTTAACAACAGCGATGTTAATATCTGTCTCGTTGGTACATATTCATCAGGTAAGTCCACATTTATCAATGCTTTGATTGGTAAGAGAATTCTTCCTGAATGTATCAGTTCTGAAACAGCTAAGATGTTCAGAATCAAGAATGCCAAGGAGCCATCAGTTGCTTTCATCATTAAGAAGGGAAACTCAGAACAGGCTATTATCGCTAATATCGTTTGGGATAAGGATAATAATAAATTCTCATTCCATGCCAACGGTCCATGTCCTGAGACTGAAGAGAAGGTTAACAGTGAGATTAACTCAGCTCTTATGTTCAGACTTCAGCAGCATGAACAGTTATATGCAATCTTAAAGAAGTTAAATGACATCCCTAATGCAGGTGATGTTACAGATGATTCTGAATATATTGATGGTATTATTGAAGTTAACTTCCCAATTCCATTGGATGACAATATTAACTTCACATTCTATGATACACCGGGTACTGACAGTAACTCCAATGAACACCTTGTTGTTCTTAAGAAAGCACTTCAGCAGCAGACCAATTCTATCTTAATCGTGCTTTATGAGCCAACCAAGATGGAAGGTACCGGTAACAGCGTATTATATAACCTTATTAATACATCCAATGATTTGAAGGAAAGCGAAGGTCAGGTAACCATCGACCTTGCAAGATCACTTCATGTAATTAACCAGGCTGATACAAAGAGCCTTGCAGACCTTTCTTCTCTTAAGAATAAGAGAGTTGAGGTTACTCTTAAGGAAACAGATAAGATTTATAATGAAGAAGCTGAACATATTGATCTTTCAAAAGAGAGATTATTCTTCGTTTCTTCCAAGGCAGCATATATCTCAAAAGCTATCGGAAATAATATCGATAACGAAGATGAGAGAAGATGGCTTGCCAACCACAGAAATGAAATCAATAACGAGCCTGTTGAAGATCCATTTGGTAAGACAGAGCCAACTAGTGATGTTGATACAGGTATGTATTTCAAACTTGATAAGATGGCTAACTCTGACAATGAGACCAAGCAGCTTATTGCAGACAGCATGGAAGAGTTAAACAAACTTGCCAAGGAAGAGGGTTCAAGTATTTATCCTATTCTTCAGAGAATCTACGTTAACTCAGGTATGTATGCCATTGAGTGTGAAATCGTTAAATATGCTCAGAAATATGCTTTGGCAGTTAAGGCTAAAGGCTTATATGACGGAATTAAGAATGTTGTAGATTTCATTCGTGAAGATTATGCAGCAATTGAGAATCAGGCAAGATTATCAAAAGAACAGATTGAGCACAATATCACAATTATGAAGACCAACATGGTTAGGGATATCGAGCAGTCATATGAAGAATATATCTCCAATATGACAACAGAGAATATGGTATTCCAGATTGATGATATTAACCAGCTTTATACTGTAATGGGTAACAGACAGATTCAGGCTTCAAAGATTGCTGACAAGATGAAATGGATTGCACTTCGTCCTGAAGTATTCGAAGAGAAGAACTCAATTATTCGTGAAGAACTGAACCGTTATTTACAGGAAATTGATGACAGCTACAAGAATAACCGTGGCCGTATCTTACAGCAGCAGATTGATGAACTTAAAGGAATCATCATTAAGAAGATTACAGGATACAAGGGTATTGATGAAGAACTTATTCGTAGAATTGCCAATGTATCTGATACACAGATTCCACCATCAAGACTTAAAGCTCTTAAGATGGATGATTACATGAAGCAGAAAGCTATCTTCGTATTCTCCATTAATGATAAGAAGTCATATAAGAACGACGTTGAAACAATGTTCGCAAATACAACAAAGATTCAGTTTGATTCTTATATTGCAGAAATCATTGAAGTAGCCAAGACCAAGTGTGCAGAGCTTGTTCAGGAGTTCAAGAATAATATTGATATTATTTCTAGTAACTTAGAGCTTCTTATTAACGATGAGAAGAAGGCAAGCGAAGAGCAGGCTAAGGCTAAGTCAGTTATTGAACTTGTAGATCAGAAAGACCTTGAACTTAATAATAAGATTTGGGGTGAAGATAAGATTAAGAAGGCTGATGACATCCTTACAGGTGATGTAAGCGCTGTTCTTTCAGGTAGTGATAAGAAGGAAGAAGCAGAGACTCCTGCAGCTTCTGAAGCATCTGGTGAGGCTGAGAAGGCTAGTGAGAATGCAGAGGTTGCTGCGGCTGAGACAGTTAAGGCTGAGGCAAATGAGGCTACTGAGACTGAAAAGGCTGCTGATGCTGAAAAGGCTGCTGAAGTTAAAGAGGAAGCTTCTGAAACTCAGAAACCTTCAGAATCTACTCCTGGATTTAAGCCAATAGAGGCTGAGGAGAAGAAAGAAGAGGTTAAGGAAGCGGTAGTTGAAGCACCTGTAGAAGAGAAGAAACCTACTTTCAAGCCACTTGATCAGCAGGGATTAGGTAATCAGGATAACTAATTAAATAGTAAATGAATTAAATATTAGAAAACCCTCCACGTTGGTGGAGGGTTTTTGTGTTAGGCTGATGTGGTGCCCGGCTCTGGTCGCCTGAGCGGAGTTTGAGTTTAGTAAATAGTATAGTCTAATGCGTAAATATATATGCTGTATTTAAGGTGATCATCATAGGTGTCAACAGTGACAACTACGGTATCACCTTTTTTTAATCCAAGTACTTCATTACGGTTTTGATCGTTAGTAATGATAGTAACAAGAATATTGGCATTTGTATCCGTATCAGGCTTGTCATATATGATGCCTGCGTTGCTGTCGGCGAACATATCAATTCTAATTGTTTTACCGGTTATATCAGTTCCTGCTCTGGCGGCTGATATTGCTTCCTGGACGCTCTGATAATCAGCAGGTACTTCCTTTTCACCGCATGCAGTTAAAGTAAATAAAAATACAGCAGATAGTAAAATACATAATAATCTTTTCATAATAAATCTCCCTTAAATCAAGATAGAATAATTATATCATAAATGAGAAAGTGATGCAGTATTGTTGCACCAGAAAGCGCGGGGTGCAGAACGGGGCTAATGCTGCTGGCTGGGGAGGGGCGGCTGGGAGGCAGAAGCGGAGGATGAAATGAAGGAAGTGACGAGCTTATCGCGCAAAAGAAAAAGACCTGCAGTAGCAGGTCTTTCTCTTTTAAAGTGGATGTTATTATTATTTGTATAATTCAACCAATTTCTGTAAGTGGTCATATCTTGCCTTAGCAGCGTCCTCTGATGCAGCGAATAACTTCTCTGCTCTTTCAGGGAATGGCTTGATAAGACGTGTATAACGAGCTTCGTTATTAAGGAACTCCTGATATGTACCATCACCTTCCTTAGAAGTAAGAGTGAATGGATTCTGACCAGCTGCCTTCTTAGCAGGATCAAATGTGAAGAGGTTCCAGTAACCAGCCTTAACAGCTTTCTTCATTTCATCCTGGCAGTGGTTCATACCACCCTTAGCGATACCGTGAAGTTCGCAAGGAGCGTAACCAATGATGAGTGAAGGACCGTTGTATGCTTCAGCCTCAGCGATAGCCTTAACAGCCTGTGCCGGGTTAGCACCAAGTGCGATCTGAGCAACATATACATAACCGTAGCTCATAGCGATCTCTGCAAGAGACTTCTTGCTGATTTCCTTACCAGCTGCAGCGAACTGACAAACTTCACCGATATTAGAAGCCTTAGATGCCTGTCCACCAGTATTTGAATACATTTCTGTATCGAATACCATGATGTTTACGTTCTCGCCAGAAGCGATTACGTGATCAAGACCACCAAATCCGATATCGTATGCCCATCCGTCACCACCGAAGATCCAAACAGA